>ERZ1026796.2308-NODE-2308-length-11207-cov-4.263809_pt1 | contig 11207 bp, 15 predicted proteins | sample MGYA00520874_ERZ1026796 | MGnify/ENA primary metagenome ERZ1026796 (study PRJEB33270, sample SAMEA104284474) | anaerobic digester metagenome | biome: Anaerobic digester microbiome; feature: mesophilic sludge digester; material: Anaerobic digester biomass...
GCGTAGAGCTGCACCTGTTTCTTAGTGCTTTCACGCATCGCCGCAGCACTTTTTCGCAGCAGGACTGTCCCTGCTTGGCTGCTGGCACCGCGTAGCTACCAGGATCGGAGCACACGATGTTACTTACATTTCTAATTATCTTGTTTGTCCTCAGCTTGGCCGGTGGTGGCTGGGGCTACTCGCGCTACGGCTTCACCGGAATGTCGCCCGCGGGCGTCATCCTGTTGGTGCTGGGCATCCTGTGGTTTACCGGCTACCTGACTGGTCGCTAGGAACTTCTACGTCAGTCACGCACCTAAGACGTTGCTACAGCGCACAAGGAGTATTTTTTTGAACATAGCCCCTCTCCGGGACCTAGACCCCTCCACTTGACTTTCTCCCATTTCTGTGCTATAATATACTTAATGGAGGTGAGGTAGAAAATGCCTATGAGATTCAAACTTAACTTTGAACTTGAAACCTCCCAAGAAAGACTTTAGTACCTCAAGGATACTGTTGACTTTACACAACTTACCAAGAAAGACATTGAGACTTGTACAGATTACATTCTATACGGTAAAGACCCAGAGAAAAACAACACTTCTGTTGTTGACCGCAAAGAGGTCTATATTAAAACCCGTTATAGTTCGTATAGCCAATCAGAACCAGTTTCTTTGGAAGCATTGATGGAAAGTCCAACATTTGACGAGACTATTTTTACAAAAGAAAAGAACATTTATAAGAAAGTTAAACCAGAATCAATTAGTTAGAACAGAGACAAATATAAGGATATCCCTGGTATGAAAGAGCTATGGGAGGCAATTGATTCGCTTGACAGGAGACTTAAACTCGCGAAGGGCGAACTACAACCGGAACCCGGCGAAGCGGTTCCACAACTCGATTCAAAACAATTATACCATTTGAATCACCAGCTTATTGAACTTCGCAAACAGCAGTACATGTTGAAAGATTCAGCATATCCAGAGCAGACCGCCAATAAGAACTATGGTAGCTTTTATTCTTCCCCGATTGACTCGGAGATGAATTATCCGGTTTTCCCATGTGGGACAATGAGTAGGGAGCACGACTATGGTTTTATGCATCCTACGGAAAGCGGCAGAGCATTTGACTTTGGGGACGTTGAGACGAAGATTGAGGAGCTTAAGAAGGCTGGCAAACCATATTTTAGCTTTTTAGACAAAGACCACGTTTACAACCTTTGTTTAAATTATTATCAAATTAAGGATTAGGCAGAAAAGAATCCTGATTCGCCGCTTAACAACTTATTATGGACGCTTGATTATTATATTGATAAGGCGAATTTAAGCGAACAATAGAAGTTGATTACCGAGGCGAAAAAGCACAACATGCTCAATAAAGAGATTTGTGATTTGTTAATGAAGAAGATGGGGATTTACCATTAGGAAAACTATATTTCAACAATTTGGAATAAGGTATGTTAGTTAATTTGTGATGCCGCCGACCTTAGTTATGATGAATGGTGTTGCAAGAACTATATGCCTGCTTGGAAAAAGTGCAATTGTTGCGGCGAATTATTGTTGAGAGACCCGCGTAATTTTGTAAGAAAATCAAAAGCCCCTGATGGGCTTACTAATCGCTGTAAGAGATGTGATTAGAAAAAGAGAAGGGGTGAGATATAATGGGATTAACCAATGGATATGAAGCAAAACTCATGGATTGTTTTACTTCTTTTGAATTGAAAGATTTGATAGGCTTTGCAAAGATTTGCAAAGTTGATACAGAGCTTATTAAGAAAGCTTTGCTCTCTGCCGCCGTACTTGGTGATAATGCGATTCAGTCAAGTGAGTGGGAAGAGCTTATTGTTACAACTGTTGAGAATTTCTCAAATCTTGGAAGAAAGGAGAGACGAGAAGTTCTTAAACTCGCAAAAGAAATTAAGAAGAATAATGATGAATTTAATAGAGTGAAGGAATAGGATACTTCACCTCAAGATTAAGAGGTGAGGTAATATGGCAAAGAAATGTTTGCTATGTAAAGAAGAAAAAAGTCCTGCCAATTTTATTGGTATCAGGTCTAAACTATTAAATGGTAGTATGCCAATCTGCCGCCAGTGTATAGCGAAAGAAATTGGTGGTAAGTCGGAAACTGAAAGATGGAATGCAGTTAATAAGCTATGTTAGCTTGCTGACGTTCCTTTCGTTCCAGAGGAATTTGAGAAAGTTTACAAAGCTCATGGAACAGATGCTTTTGGAACATATTGTTATATGTTCAGAGAAAAGCCATACGATACGCTCGACTGGACAATGTACAATGATGCGTATTTATAGCTTTAGGAAGAAAAACGTGTTGAAGATGGATTGCCTGAATTGAAGGAAGCACGAATTGCTAAACTTCAGAGAAGATGGGGTCCTGAATATGATGAGTAGTCACTGGAATACCTTGAGAATTTGTATATAGGTATTACTAATACCGCCGGTATTGTTGGTGCTTTGAACGAAGACCAAGTCCTTAAACTTTGCAAGATATCGTTAATTATTGAGGACAAAATCCGCGGCGGAGTTGAGTTTGATAAGGATTTGAAGGCTTATGAAAACTTATGTAAACTCGCTGGTATTACTACTCAGGCTATTAAAGAAGGTTCCGAGTTCAACTCTACTGGTGAACTTTGGGCTTACCTTGAAAAACTTGGATATAAGGTTCAGTATTATTAGGGTGCGGTTAATGATGAAGTTGACAAGACAATGAAGGATATTCAGTACTGGTCACGTTATCTTTACATTAACGAGACTTCTATTGGAGAAGAAATTAACGAAAGAATTGAGAATTTGAAGGCTGCTGATAGACTTACCAACTCAGGATTCGACTGGGGCGAGTATGAGGAATTTGCCGACTCGGTTGATGAAAATGAAGAGTTTAGTGTTGAGATTTAAGGTGATAGTATGAGTATTCTATTACCATCAGCTATGCTTGTCGCGACGTCAAAGGTATTGAGTAAGGGTGAGACTTTCTACCGAAATGGCGTCGCCCTTGAAAAAGGAGCAGTCATCACAGAAAAGAGAATTCAAAGAAATATTAAATTATATGAGTAGTATTTAAACTTATTCGCATCCTATCCAGACCTTTACTTGGAATTGATTAAGCCTGTACATTCCAAGTTCAAATTGAAGTTCTTCCAAGTTATGTTTATCAGAGCATGTTTGCGATATGGACGTGTTTTAACTATCGCTCCTCGTGCCGCTGGTAAATCTTTTATTTGTATTCTTGCGCTTTACTTGATTTGTATTTTCCGTCCTGGTTCTCACGTTTTCCAGTGTGCGCCTGGTAAAGCACAGGGTGCTAAGATTGCTAACCAAAAAATTCACCAGCTTTGGGACTTCTTCCCATTGTTAAAAGATGAAATTATTGGTGGTGGTAACTTTGGTAATGACTATGTAAGACTTACATTTAAGAATGGTTCATTGTTCGACGTTATGACGCCGCTGAACTCGACTCGTGGTAACCGTGCTACTTGTGGTATTCTTGACGAGTTCCGTGACCATTTGGCTGAAGATATTAACGAAATTATATTACCGCTTTTGAACGTTGACCGTCCTATGGTTAACGGAGATTTGAATGAAAATGAACCACAGCAGGTACAGCTGTGGATTACTTCTGCAAGCGAGAAAAATACTTTCTGCTATGATAAGACTATTGAATTGTTTGAACAATAGATTATCAACCCAAAGGAAACATTCGTTTGGGGCTTTGACTACAGAATTCCAGTTCTTACTGGACTACTTTCTAAGGACTACCTTACTGAGTTGAAGATGTCTCCTACTTTCAATGAACTTGGTTTTGCTAAGGAGTATATGTCGAGGTTCGTCGGCGGCTCCGCAGACGCTTGGTTTGATTATGAAAAGTTAAATCGTGCAAGACGTATCGTCAATCCGGAAACATCAGAAAAACTTAGAGAGGGTATCGAATCTTTCTACATTATCAGTGTGGATGTAGCACGAATTGGTTGTCAGACTGTTGCTACAGTCCTAAAAGTATTTCCTAACAATAGTGATGGATATAAGATAAATCTTGTTAATGTATATGTTCTTGGTAAAACAGTAGAAGAGAAAGTATTTGACCGTTAGGTAATTGAACTTAAGCGTTTAATTGAAAAGTTCAATCCTCGTGAGGTTGTAATAGATATCAATGGTCTTGGTGTTGCCTTTGCTGACAACATGATTAAGGAGACATGGGATGAAGAGTATTAGGTTACTCGTCCAGCTTATGGTTTCTTTAATGAAGAGTCTAAGTATCTTACAGTTCAGCCTCGTAATGCGGTCAAAATTCTTTTTGGTCTGAAAGCTAATGGACAGATTAACAGTGATATGCACTCTGCACTTTATTCAAAGATTTATTCAGGTCATATGAAGTTCTTAATTTCCGAACAAGCAGCTCGTTCTAAACTGCTTTCAACTCGTAAGGGTTAGAGAATGACTCCTGAATTGCAGAACGCACGTTTAATGCCACATATTTTGACTTCAAGCTTAATGAATGAAATTATGAACTTGAAGATTAAGCCAACTGGTGTTAATAATCAAATTGCTGTTGAACAGATTAACGAGAGAACATTAAAGGATAAATTCTCAGCACTTGAAATGGGAGTTTATCGTGTAGTGTAGATTGAAAATTAGCAATTGGCTCGCCGCCGTATCGAGGTCTAACGAGACAATTGACATTCTGTAGTAAGGGAGGTGGAAGAAAGTGAGTGAAGAGATTAGGGAAGTTAAGTTAACATTCGAAGAGCAGAGAAAACTCAGAGAACAGAGAGTCGATACCTTTAAAAAGGAAATCGAGTCAATGATAGCTAAGAGCAGAGCCGCCTTGGTAAAGTCTAATAACCGTGAACCTACACAGAACGCAATTAGACGTGATTACTCAAAGGAAGAAATTCATCGTATTATCACAAATGGTAACTCTGTTGAAAAATCATTGCTTTCAGAGTATTTCTTCTTAGTAAGCGGTGTTTACAAAAGAATAATTCTCCACTATGCTACTTTTCTTACTTATTCCTGGATTTTGGTCCCTCACATGAAAAAGTATACTGAGAAGCTTGGCGCTAAACAAAACAAGAAGGTTTACTTTGATGCCGCAGACTTCTGCTCAAACTTCGGTATTGAAAGAAAGTGTGCTTGGTTTGCAAAGAATGTTCTTGTGGATGGCGGCTATTATGGAATTATTCATGATAGTGGTTCAGATGTAGCAGTTCAAGACTTACCTTTCCAGTATTGTCGTAGCCGATTTAAGAACCACCAAGACGTAGATATTGTTGAATTTGATATGCGTTTCTTCGACACAATTCGTGATGAAGAATTAAGAAAGCAAATTCTCAAAACCTATCCAAAGTGTGTTCAGAAAGGCTACCGCTCATATAAGAATGGTAATGACCCTTGGATTTTCTTACCAGCTGAGCTTGGTATCTATTTTACATTGTTTGACGAAAGTCCATTCTTTCTTGATTTGATTCCTCTTATCGACGATTTAGAGGATTACAAAGCAATTGATAAGGATAGAAAACAATTAGCATTAAAACGTATTATTACACAAGAAATTCCGCATGACGGAATGCAACTTGTATTTGAGCCTGAAGAAGCCGCTGAAATGCATGAGGGTGTACTTGAAATGCTTGCAGATAACCCTGATGCAGACGTTGTAACTTCTTATGGTAAAGTTCAGTTACTTGACCTTAGCGGTAACGCTCAGGAAACAACTGATGTTGACCAAGCTCAACAGCTTATTTATGATTCTGCGGGCGTATCGAAAGAGCTTTTTAGTGCCTCAACAGACGCAGGTATTACGTTCTCATTGAACAATGACTTGTCTATGATGATGGTTCTTGGCGACAGTTTTGCTCATTTCTTTACTGCCTTGTTAAATAATAAATTCGGTAACAGAAAGTTATCGTTCAGACTATTAGTATTACCAGTTAGCTTCTACAATAGCTACGAGTATACTTCTAAGGCTAAGGACCTTGCGGCATTTGGTTACAGCTTCTTGACACCAATTCTGTCAACAGGTATTGACCAGACAAGCTTGGCTGACCTTAAAGCATTAGAAAACGAAGTTCTTGATTTGGATGAAGTTCTTAAGCCGCTTCAATCAGCATATACTCAATCTGGCAAGACTAATGCAATCACTGCGTAGGCTGGTAAAGACAGCCAAAACTCTAATGATTCTACTACTGCTAAAAAGGACGAAGACGAGAAAGAGAAAAAAGAGTCCCAGTCCGACGACAAGGCAAAGAAAAATGATAGCACTGCAGAAAAAAAGAGTGACGGAGGTGAGGATAAATAATGACGCTTGATGAAAGTTTACTTAGATTCAACGTCACACTTTATGGTGATGTTGAAACTCTTTCTCCCACTCTTTCTAAATGCAGGTTACGCATTTTTTATAGGGGACTTAATAGAAACCGCACATTTATATCGGAAGACTTTGCAAGACAATTGATAGAGTCTTTACCATATGCGCCTATTAAGGGAATCTTTGACAAAGATGGACTTGATTATGAAGACCATGGAAAAGAGAACTCTGATGGACGCATATACGGTGTGGTTCCTGAGGACCCGAACTTTGCTTGGGAGAAGCATGTAGATAATGATGGGGTTGAAAGAGAGTATGCTTGTGCAGATGTTTATCTCTACACCGCTCTCTATCCAGAGGCAAACCTCATTCCCGGAAAGTCTCAGTCAATGGAGATTCATAAGAAGGGACTTGAAGGTGAGTGGAAGATTTGGAGTGGGGATGGCGAACCTTACTTCGAGTTCCAAAAAGGACATCTGCTAGGTCTTCAGGTACTCGGTGACGAGGTCGAACCTTGCTTCGAAGGTTCTGCATTCTTTAGCCTCTACAAGGATGCTAAGGAAATGTTTGATTACTTAAAAAATTCTAAAGAAAAGGAGGAGAGCAGAAAGATGGAGAAGAATATCTTTAGATTATCTGACGGCGCTAAGTGCGATTTACTTTTCGATGCACTTAACTCTACACCAGATGATTACAAGATTGTATGTGATATTTATGATGATTATGCTATTGCATACGATGCTGTAAACGGCAAGTACCTTCGTGCTTACTACACAAAGGATAACGAAGCTAACACAGTTACTATTGACAGAGTTGAGGATTGCTACATCGTAGATGTAACAGATACTGAAATGGCTGCTCTTAATGCTATGAAGGCTGTAGGCACTTACAGTGAAATTCAAGCGAAGCTTGAATCTCATGATGCTGAGATTGCTTCATTCACAGCAGAAAAAGAGGACCTTAATACACAACTCACTAACGCTCTTGCTGAACTTGAAACTTACAAGAACAAGGATGGCGAGGACGATGATGATAAGAAGAGCAAATGCGCAAAGGATGACGATGCGAAGGATGACGACGACAAGAAGGACGACGATGACAAGAAGGATGACGACAAGTCTAAGAGTTCTCTTGAGGAAACAAATAACGCTCTTCAGGCACAGGTTGATGAGTTCAAATCTCAGATGGAAGCTAAGGATGCTGAAATTAGTAGATTAAACAACTCAATTAGCGACCTTAATAATGAAAAGTCAGAGCTTGAAAACTTCAAGAAGTCAGTTGACACAGAGAAGAAGACAGCTATTATTGCTGAGTTTGCTGCACACCTCAGTGAGGAACAGACAGCAGATTTCACTGCTAAGATGGATGACTATTCTGTTGAGGACTTTAAGAAGGAAGTATGCTTTGCAGCATACAATACTGATTCTTCTATTATCTCTGGAAAAGAAGATAAGGAAGGCACTCCTGACTTGATTTTCAAGAATACCCAGAAAGATAAAGAATCTGGCGTAATCGCACTTTTATTAAAACATAAAGGAGGTAATAGATAATGGCTTTAGTTAAGTTCGACCGCGGTATTTATCGCAACGGAAATAGTGCTAAGGGTCTCAACTATGGTCAGATTGAACCTAACCAGGTTTGGTTCGACCGTGCAGGTATGGTTGAAGCACAGAGCAGACTTGACCCAAGAGAATTTGCTGATGCTCAGGTAGCTCCACTTACAGTTTTTGTTGCTGGTACTCCTGCCGCTCAGTATGCTGATGCAACTAAGATTGTTGCTCAGAACGGTGCATTCCTCATGGTTGACAAGCACAACTACCTTGCTCAGGTTCCTACTCAGAAAGGTAAGGATGCAGGTCTTCGTGTAGGTATTAACTACTCAAGTGAAAAACTTTATAACCAGTTTGCTCCTCAGAGAAGAAACTTCTTCCTCACAACATAGGATTGGCTTCCAAGAATTGGTTATGTTGAGGCTGGTATGAGAATTACCACAAATGCAGTTCAGTGGAGCGACGCTGCTTCAATCGCTGACGCTGTTGATTATGATGGCGATGCAGCACCTGCTATTGATTTCTCAACATTTACAACAGCTTCAGCTGCTAACTCATATGATGTATGGCTTCAGGTTAAGAATTATCTTCACGTAAATCCTGACAAGCCACTTTACGCTGCAGTTATTGATGGTTCAGACGGTGAGTTCGTAATCATTGGTGACGATGGTGGCGAAGGCGTTGACGTTACAGACCCAAGCACATATATCGTTCTTGCTCAGGTAGTAGCAGCTTATGACAATGCCGACAGAACATGCTCATTCATGTTCCAGATTATTGACGGCGGCACTAAGTAATTAAAGGAGAGGTGAGAAAGTAATGAATAAAAATGATATCCGTGACCTTTATATTCATGCGTTCAAGGGCACTTCCCCTGCTACTGAGTTCAGCGTAAAGGATGTAAAGGAAACTTTAAGAGCAGAACTTCAGGCTCTTGCTCCTAACAAGTATGAGTACGAGAGAAACAAGGTTGATATCTTCCAGATTATTCAGGAAGCATACGACGAAGTTCTTCCTCAGTACGTTGGAAGCTTCATTGGACAGTTTGCTGAGATTAAGTCAGTTCCAAACGGTCAGAAGGCTTCATTCATCGTTAAGCGTGGCCGTAGACGTGCAAAGACATTCGTAACTGAAGTTGGTCTTGCAGGTGTATACGAGGCATTCAGACTTGACGTAGACACATTCGAAGTAAGTGCTAAGGCTTACGGCGGAGCTGCTTACGTTGACTTCGAGAGAATGCTCGATGGTTCTGAAGACCTTGTTGAGCCACTTCAGCTCCTTCTTGATGGTCTCGAAGAGGCTATTTACAGAGAGCTTCTTAAGGCACTTATCGCTGCAACACAGAACAGTGACATGCCTGTAGCAAACATCGCATCTACAACATCATTTGATGCTAACGAGATGCAGAGACTTTGCACAATTGCTAAGAACTACGGTGGCGGTAGCGCTGTAATCTTTGCAACTCCAGAGTTCGTACAGGAAATGGGTCCTGATGCAATTGGTATGCCAGTTTATGGTCCATATGCACTCCCTGCAACTCCAGTTGCTGGTAACCAGCCTGGTTATGCAACTCCTGTTTACAATCCTAACGACATTGCTTCAATCGCAGCAACAGGATATATCACATCATTCCGTGGTACACCTATCGTTCAGCTTCCTCAGGCATTTGTTGATGAGAACAACGATACATACCAGGTTCCACCACAGTATGCATTTATCTTCCCTGCAGGCAACCAGAAGATTATCAAGGTTGTATTTGAAGGCGATACAGACGTAAGAGATTGGCAGCACAGAGACAGACAGATGGAGATTGAAATCTACAAGAAATTCGGTGTAGCTATTCTTACTACAAATGACTGGTGCGTATACGAGAACCAGGCACTTGCTTCACTTCCATCTGTTAACTATGGTACAAGTCCATTGAATCCACATGACTTTGGACCATACTCAAGATGATAATTAAGAATATCTGATTAACTGGGGTGGGTGAGAATTCTCACCTACCCCAATTTTTATGAGAATAAAGGAGGAATTTAATAATGGAAACAAGAATGGTAAGACTCAGAAATACAACTGCTAAGACAGTTACAGTCTTCTCTCCAGCTTATAATATAAAGAGAACTTTCCCCGGCAAGGGCGCAGTTCAGATGTTACCATATGATGCAGTAGAACAGCTTTTATGGGATAACGGTTTCCAGTACATGATTAAGACTGGTCAGCTTTATATTGACGATATGCAGACTAAGATTGATTTAGGTTTGGAAAGTCCTGACACAAAAGTTCCAACAAATATTAAGGTTTTAACACCTGAACAGATTCTTACACTTCTTAAGGTTAGAAGCGTTGAGGAGTTTAAGAAGGAAGTTAGCACAATTTCAGTTGAACAGTGTAATGAAATTGTTAAATATGCAGTTGAGAATAATCTTATTGACAATGATAAGGTTAATTACCTCAAGGAAAGAACTGGCAAAGATGTAATCGCTATGATTGCAAGAAAGAGACTTGAAGCTGAGGCTGATAAGGCTAATGCTGCTAAAGAAGAGAAAAGACCGGAGGGCGTATTTAGCCCAGTATAAGGGTGATGTGAATGGTTACTTTAATGAATGTCTATGAGGCATTTTTATCAAAAGTTAATGAAGATGACTGGTCACATGGCTACTCTAAGGAAGATTTGGAATGGTTTCTCCTTGATTGGAGAGCCTTCCTTAATTCCGCTATACCTTATTTCAAATTCCCGCGCTGCCGCCTGGACATTGACGAAGAGCGTCAGTGTTTCATTGATGAAAAGATGGGTCCAGCTGAAATACAGGTGCTCGCAACTTTCATGAAACAGGAGTGGCTTAAAAGAACAGTTGATTCTTGGGAAAATATTAAGACTCAGTACGATGAAGCTGATTTCTCGCAAGCAAACCTTTTGAGCAATTTTATTAAGTTAAAAGATTAGGTTACAGCTGATGCAAGACAGCTTGAAGCGAATTATTATCGCTCACCAGAACATCGTACTTTTAATTATAGTTCTTTGGCAGGAGGAGGTGCGAGACGTGGACAATCAAGATTTCGTAAGTAAGCGCAAAGAAGTCTTGAAAAATCGTCTTTATGGACTTCTCTGTGAAAAAGAAAAGGACGGCTCATGGGAAGAGTTTCTCGATAACATTCTCATTGACCTAAATACCAACGAAGAACGTAGTTATGAATACTATGTTCTTGTTACAAAAATCTCAAAGTGTCGCTATCTTTCATACAAATATTTCAGAAAGACAATTTTTGAATGTATGAATTTGATTGATGGGATTGATGTTATATGAATACGGGAATTAACGGATACTTTGAGAAATGTTTTTTAGAGCGTATGAATAAAGA
>ERZ1026796.2310-NODE-2310-length-11203-cov-2.159173_pt1 | contig 11203 bp, 15 predicted proteins | sample MGYA00520874_ERZ1026796 | MGnify/ENA primary metagenome ERZ1026796 (study PRJEB33270, sample SAMEA104284474) | anaerobic digester metagenome | biome: Anaerobic digester microbiome; feature: mesophilic sludge digester; material: Anaerobic digester biomass...
GTCGTACATGATTGAAGCGTTCTCGGCCATAGCGGTGTCTGCACTGTGCTCCGAATCGTGCCGGTAGTTCATCGTGCCCGTGCCCACCATCGAAGTATCGAGGGTATTGGCAGATCCACTGGTTCCGACAATGTAGAGGATTGCGATGAATGCAAGCCCTGCCAGGATGCAAGAAGCATAAAAGTATTTTCTAATATCTTCGGGCGTGAATAGTTTAGTCACTTGATCTGCCTCCGTCAGGGCAGGCACGTTCAGGAACCGCCATTAATGGCGTCCGTGCAAGAGTTCAACGCAGCTCTGGTCTTCTCCAGCTCCCCCCTGGTGAGTGCCAGATCATTCTGGGTCTTTCGGAGCTCTGCCATGAGCTTCGCGTTCTCTTCCCGAGTCTTTTCCAGGTCTGCTGAAAGGGATGCGTTCGACCCCTGCAAGATGCCCATCTGGTGGCCACATGACCGGAACTGATATGCCAGGAAGAGAGAAGCTGCCAGGAAGAACAGGAGAACAATGATCTCGACGAGCATCTACTTCGCCTCCGCCGTATCGGATATGGCCATTTGAGTGGCCGGGACCAGCTTCTGGAGGTCACCTATAAGCTCTTCGACATCTGGATAGAGGTCTGCGATCTCCTGGGCAGTCGGGGCTTTCCCCTGTTCAAGTTTCGCTACTATTACTCGTGCTTCGGGTTCCATGCCCTGGATGTCAGATATTACTTCTGTTAGGATGGGCTGGATGGCTCCCTGAGCAGCCAGTAAAGCCTTTTGCTGATGGGTGGTGATATAGCCCACGGCGACAAGCCCGGTGATCACGAAGCCTACCAGCTTGTCAGCATCGGACATGCCCTGGCCGAATGCTATGGCCAAACCGAAAACGAGAATGAGGGACACGACGACTATCGGCCCTTTCATGGATTCTATTGTATTGTTTGCAGTCAAATTAACCACCAGATCCTTGGATCAATCTTTTTGTATTCCATCAAAAACCACCGGAGATATGCGGTTCCTCTCTTTCAATTGTGTCAGATCCGCCAACAAACACAATTTTCAGGTGAATACTATGACCCCAAACGCGTCTGAGGGATCTTCGGCGTCGTAGTCGAATGCTATTTTAAGGATTTTTGGGCTGAGGCCGTTGAACGTTATTTTATCTTTCAGGCTGACAGTGACACCAGCATCGAAATAGACCTGCGCCGTGGTGACTCCGGGTTGGCCGTCTGCCTTCACGATGTTAAAGACCTTGTACTCGATGGCGCAAGAATAGCTGGCTGCCGTTCCATATGTGCTCCCATAGCCATCGTTACCAACAAACGGTGTGATGGTGCATGACTGCATCATGAAGTCGGCAAAGTCGTCTGAGAATTTAGGCATCTGCATCCCCAAACTCTTCAGGATCGATGTCAGTAAGCTTCTGGCTGGCAGGGAAGTTTTCGGCTACAGAATCACGGATTACCCCTATGGTAGTCGGTACTATGATCGACCCAGCCAGTATAGAGCGGTAGCGGGCTAGCAGCTTATCGGCAAGAGCGGAATAGTGCTGGAAGAGCTGATCATTCTCGATGCTGCGGCTGCCTACGCTTTTGCTAACCCTATTGGCATACCGGCCCGCCAGGTCACTGGCGGCATGGCTCGCCGCCAGGAGCACGTTACCATAAGTAGAATAGTAATAGTCGATTTCGTCGTCAGTCAGTACCGGACTAGAGCTGGTATCGCCGATAGCGAGCCGGACAGCGTCCGTGGTATCGGTTGCCGGTTTACCGCCGTAAGCCATAATTCGCTCCTATTTTCGTTTGCGTCTTGGTTTGGTTTTGAGTTCTGATTCGTCTGCTTCAGGCTCTTCGGTCCGGTAGCCACCTGCCTTCCAGGTGACCAGCCGCCCTAGCCAGATCCTCCTGGATGCTTCAAGACGACCGAACTCCAGCGGGGATGCTGTTTTCAAGGCCTCTTCGAGTTCGGCTATCTCGCTCTCGATTTGCTCTTTAGTGAACATACACGACCTCCAAAAAATGAGAGAAGACCCTCACGCCGTGCGGGTCCACTCAAGAGTGACCAACACCCTCCCGCCCCCATCCGATTTAGCGGAAGTCAGAGAAACGTATCCGTCTTGGGCGATCACATTGTTGGTGGTGGGGCTGGCAGAATATTCAGTTTCCAGGGGGTCATCAGCCTTTGCCGTGAGAACGCCGGTAGCCATATCTCCATCAACGCTGGCTGCGGTGATAGTGCCGTCGTCATTTCCTGTGATGGCGGTGGTCACTATACCGCGGATCTTGTCGATGGTGACCTTGTGGTTGAAGTAGACCTTGAGGGCCATCTGTTCGCCGGGCTCAAAGCTCATGGGTATTACGGTCGTGCCCTTGAGCAGAGCAGCCTCCAGGTGGGCTATTTTTGCGGCAACGGTCAATACTCCATCGGATGATGTCAGTCCGTTGGTCGCCTCGACGCCCGCCAGAGTACCGGCCAACGCTTTACAGAGATTGGCTGCGGTGACTTCCTTGTTGATGTTGCCATTCTCGCTGTCATTCATCAGAAGCGAATCGGCAGCAACGGGCTCGGTTTTGTCAGCTACCCCACTGATGTTGACCCTACAAACACCGTCCACCTCGGAAAGGCCTGATGTGGCATTGGCGCCAGCCACGATCTCACCGATCGGCTTGGCAAGATTGGTTATGGTAGCGGACTTGTTGGTGTTGCCGTCCTCGCTGTCGTTTAGCAGAATGGCATCGGCGGCTACAGGTTCGTCCTTGCCGGTGGTGCCGTTGATGTTGACCCTCATCACGCCGTTGGCTTCTGAGAGAGACGACGTTGCATTGGTCCCGGCGGCGACTTCGCCTATTGCCTTAACGAGATCGGTTATGGTGGCCGATTTGTTCACACCACCAGTCTCGATGAGAACCTTGTCAGCTGGCGCGGGGTCGGTGTTGGCGGTTGTGCTGCCTATGTTGACTTTGCCCACACCGTTTGACTCGGATAGAGCGGAAGTTGCGTTGGCTCCGGCAAACCTCTCGCCGGTAGCCTTTGCCAGGTTGATAATGGTGGTGACCTTTGGGGCACCGTTCGCTTCGGTGTCTTGGATGACTACCTTATCAGCCACCACCGGATCTGTCTTGGCATCAAACTCCGTGGGGTCGAACACTCCGGCATCTGATATGCCCGTTACGCCCCCCCGGGCGTGAGCTAATATGCTATGCGGATTTACAGGTGGCATTATTACCTCCCAAAAATAGAGAAATACACCTACAAGGTGTTAATCTCAGATGCACCCTCTTTTGAGTGCCACTCCGTCGGGTTTACCCATTCTCTCAGCTCGACTCTGTAGTTGTTACCGGGCTCTTTGCCAAAGCCAGTGTCAACCACCAGATCCTCGGAGATCACGAACTCCATGAACTCCATATCCTGAGCGATCACATAGACATAGCCAGCCGGGAAGTACTTGGACGTCCGGATGAAGTCGTTGGTGCTGCCAGCGCCGAACAGGTCCATGATTTGATCGGCGTACCTGTTCCTGAGATCGTCCATCTTCCGGATGGGTGCGATGGTCTGGCGGGTGCCGCACATGTATTTGGGCGTGAAGTCGTCGCCTATGCGGTCGCATGCCTCCAGGACATCAGTATAGATGTCTCGGTAGGTGTCTGTCCCGGCCCAATTGCCGATGCTGTCCACATCAGGGGATGAGGAAGAGGTGCCATAGGCGGCAACCTTGCCGTTCGGGTTAGCCCGGGCAGTGGTCACCAGACCAGTCAGGCCGGTGCCAGCGTCGCCGTTCACCCAGATATAGTCCTCCCTTCTGCGGACCTCGGCAGTTGCTACCTCGACCTTTCTCCTGAACTGGGCAGGATCGAGGTTCAGGTCACGGCCATTAAGCGAGAAGCCCACCGAGATCTGGTACATGGAGTGGGTGATTTCGTTGCCCTTGACGCCCACCTGTTCGGGTATGGCTCCTTTGGCGGTGATCTTGGCGGCTATGGTGTCGTTACCGCCAGTCTTCTCGTAATAGGTGATAGTGTCCTTCTGGACGGTTGGCCCGACGTTCCTGATAGTTGAGAGGGTACGGGCGATCTGTTTGTCGTACTCCCGCTTCCTGTAATTGAGAACGTCACGGGCAAAGCTCTCTGTGAAGTGAGCAGGTATAGAAGCTGCATATTCCATTTTTTATAACCTCCTAAAGAATCCGAACCTCTGCCTGTCTCACCGCATGGATGTAGTCAGCAGCGGCGACCGTTATGGGTATGAGAACGGTCAGCTGGGTGTCAGTGATCGCAGTCACCCGGTTGACTTGGGCGGTGGTGCCGTCGCTGTCCCTAATGATGATGTAGTCGCCAACGTGAAGACCCATGATAGTGGGATCACCGTCGGTCATAGCGATAGTGGACTCTCCGGCGGTCGGTGTCGTTGATGGCGCCTTATAGGTCTCATCCTTCAGGGCGAGGTCTTCAAGCAGCTGAGCTATGACATGGGTCGTCATGGTCTCGCCCGCGTTAGATCCGGCTTCCGCCAGCACACCAACGCCAGAAGTCATCGTGCCGCTGGTGAGATCGATGTGCTCCAGGTAGTCGCCCGCCAGCAGGTCGAAGTCGTCTATGGCGGCTATGAGTGCGTTGACCGTTCCGGATATTGCCACAGGAACAGGCTCGTACTGTTCATAGAATCCTGGATAGGTGTGTTCCTCTTCGTCCTCAAGCGCAAAACCTATAGTGAGGTCAGTGTCCTCCAGAATAGCAGGTTTGACCGTACCCGCTCCGGCTCGGATAACAGCCGCGCCGAACGGGATTCTGGCTCCAGCGATATAGGTTTTGACAATCCCCGTGCCAGCGGTCCGAACGTCCCTGGGCGGAGCTATTGTGAATGCCATTACTTAATCAACTCCTAAAAATATTTTTTAGTATCCGTACAATTTGGCCTGCTCTCTGGCGAGGTCAAACTCGCTGCCGTCCGAGTTCAGGATCTTGCCGGTGAACTCGGTCTGCTTGACAGAGCCCAGCCTCATCTCGGGGTGCTCATCCAAGAACCCGATGGGGTCCGCTTTGGCTTCGTTCCAAATCTTGTCAGGAACTTTGCCGTCCTCCAGGGCGGCAGCATTCAGAAGTTTGCTGAATGCGGTCCGGGCCTTGAGGTCTTTGGCGGCCTCCTGGTCGTCCTTGAACTGCTTGAGATCCGGCATGGCCGAGTTGAGCTGCTTAACGCTGTCTTCCAGGGCCTTGAACTCCGGCTGGTCGGCCAGCTTGGGGGCTTCGTTCAACTGCTTTTCCAGGGCATCTATTCTTGTGGTGATACCCTTCACCGCTTCGGTAACGGGCGATACTGCCTCGTTCAGAAGCTTCTTAAACTCTTCAGAATCCATATCATCAATTCCTTGATTTTTCAGTTTGAGAGGGCACGGTTTCGTCTCGCCTCCTTCCAGATCCGGTACGTCGTCGCTTTCCACTGCAGCCGAATTCTGGTAAGGTCCACAACCGTCAACACGTTCGCATGCCGCTCTGGTGCCATCGAAGAATACCGCGTACTCACCAACAGAATATGGGCCTAATTCGACCGCCTGATACCGTTTGCCGCCGAACTCGCCCGTCTCGCTCAGACGCGGCGTGAAATATCCTGCGCTCCCCCCAGGAAACTGGAGGTTGCGTATTTTCTCTAATTCATCACTAGTTAATTGGGATTTGAAAAATCGCGATACGCCGGCGATGTCTCGCCTGTCATCGCGTGCTTCGGACTTCACTATCTGACCTATTCGCCGATCAGTAGGCCGGGCGGTGTCGGTCTTGAGGTGATGTGGTGTTATGGGCGTGCCCATGAACCAATTGGCCGAAGGCTTCATGTTCTCGTACTTCTTGAGCGTTGGAGTACCGTCTGCCCCTGTCCACACACCCTCTTTCATGAAGACGGTGGGGACGTCGATGTGCTCCTCGGTCTCGACGATGCCACCGGCGGAGTTCTCCAGCTTGATAACCTCAGAAGCGTATTTGGCTTTGAGCTGCCCACCAGCGCTGCCCCTAGCGGCTACTCGGATCTTGTCTTTGATCTGAGCCCATATGGAAGGGTGGGCCATTACTCGATCGTAGACCGCCTTCAGGTACTCGTAGCTCGGTGCGGAGTCGGAGTGTTTGCTGGCCTCGATCGCCCGGCCCTGCTCTTCGGCTTTGGCTTTGGCGGCTTTGCGGCCTTCGTCGGTGCCGTCATGTGTATAGCATTTGCCTTCCGGACCGAACTGATAGCCGTCCCTGCCGTCTAGTTGGCATTCTTGAATTGGGATGAAAATCAACTCCTTTCAGATAGTCTCTGCGATCTCTGTTGCTTCTCCCGGTTAGCCGGGCACTGTGCCCCGCTTAAGATAGTTCTGCTCTTCGAAAAGCTGCTGGAGCTGTTCGGGCGTATAAGGATCTTCGCCCATAGCAGCACGATAATCGTTAACAAGCGAGCCACCGGCAGAGAACATGGTGGTGGCCTTGTCCGCTTCGGCCTTCTGGTCTTTCGGACTCCATGACCAATAGTCAAACGATACCAGCAGGTCATAGCCGTTGATATCCAGGAACTCCTGCCAGAGCTTTTCAAACGGTTTGCCTATGACCTCCTGGTGACCTGATATAACGCTATCCAGGAGGGCTTTACCGGGTGCCGATGATACGCTCACTGCCTGTGCAAGCTGCTCAGTTATGGCTTTGGCAAAAAAGTGATTGAGTATGATCTGTTCAATGAACTTTTCAACATCCATTGGGTTGAGGGCGATCGGTATAACAGGATACCGGAACTTCACGCCAGGAAGGGCGACTTCGGCCTGGTTGGTGCTCTGGGTTTGGACCATGTTGTTGCAGTAGTCCACTAGTGATTGATAGCCCCCGGCGATATCGATGCCCGCGTTCTTCATGGCGGCCAGGGCCGCGCCATCGACTTCCGCAACTTCTTTGGGAGTGCCCACCCGAGCCAGAGCCAGCCTGAAATCGTGGCGGGCCTGTTTCATGAGTTCGATTGTCGATGCAACCGAGTGCAACAGAGAGGTGTTATCCGGTATCCCGGTGTCCTCGATGAACATCAGTTGATCGGCGGGGATCTCGATAGGTTCCCGGATAGCATCGACGTTCTGGAAGAAGTGGGGTTCGGCTTCTTGGGTATCAAATATGATCCCCTTGAGGATGTTGTCAACCTGATAGCGGTTATTGCCGCTTAGGGCTGATGGGGTGCGGTTGAAGCTCTGGCTGGGGAGATGCTGGAGACGGGGATAGTAGACGTTGCCCTCGCCCATCTGCTGAGCCCGTTCGAAGAACGCCCGGTTGAACGTCCACCCTTCCAAAGCGGCTTTGCGAACGCATTCCAGTGTGGTACAGTTCTTGTTCCTGCCTATGCGGGCTAGAGACTTGTCAGCCCCTTTGATCTGTTTGAGGGCTTGGGTGATCTGAGTCTCTTTGGTGTCGTCTTCCGGTCCATCGATGCTCTCCAGCTTGAAATCCAGACCGCCGAAGCATAGCCTGGAGAGGAAGGAGAGAGAGCTGAATATCAGGGGCATCTTGTAGCTGTCCACCAGCATATCAGCCGTTATCTGGCGGTCCACGTATCGGTAAGGAGTCTGGTAGACCACGACCGGCGCGCCGACCATTTTAGGTGCAGCGGCGTTGTATAGTTTCCCCCCAATTCTGCGATGGATCTTCATGAATGCCTCAAAAAGAATTTATTTGGTATGGTCGAGCGATGGGTTGAGTAGAGAAGGTTAGGACGGTGCTTGTGGTCTTGGGTGCAAACGTGAGCATCACGGCATCACCCTCATCCGGGCTACGTCCCAAGCGTTTTTTGGTTTCTTCTTTTGCTTCGACCTGGATCCAGCCTTTGCGAAAGTCATATTTCGGTGCTGCTAAGTCGCCCAACAGGCTATCGCCCGGTGGTAAGGCAAGAGGGTCTTTCGTTTTTGGGTCTAATGCTTCTCTCAGAGTCCACCAGAGCTCTGCCCGGAGGTTTTGGTATTTGCGATTACCATCACTGTCCAGCACGTCTGATGAGGTGGCCACGTTGACCGGCACGACCGTGATATCATGATAAACAGGATCTTTCAGGGCGTCTTCTACTGCAGCACCAAGACCAATGATATCAACGTTCGCCCTGGATGCTTTGAGGCGGCGGTAACGAACGGCAATCTCACCCGCGAGCAGTGGGCCGTCCATGTTGCTGAATGTTTCGATGGATAGTATTTTTGCGCCTTGTCTGACGGCTATGGCGGATAGATCCATACCACCACGCGCAACATCCACACCAAGAACGATCGGCTCCTTTCTGTCCGGCACCACATCCGGCCAGCGATCTTGCGCCTGCTCAATCCAGCCAAGCGGGATTACGTTGTACTCTCCCTGCTCAGGAAACTCGCCCTCGACCCTGGCGAACCAGGCCGGGTGTGATGTGCCCCACTCCAAGAATGCGTCATGTGCCCACTTGGGGGTAATAAGCCATGGGTAAGGCCAATCGAAGTCGCCATTATCCTTCCGGGGAACTTTTGCCTCCCACGTGTTATTTATGATATCTTCTCTGGTGATGCCCAGCTCTTTGAAGTTCGGGGTGTCCCAGGCGGCGGTCTTGCCTGTTTTCCAGCCCTCGGTTCGAAATGCCCGGTAGAACTGGCCGCCAATATCCGTTGGGTTGCCTATTAGGATTAGGCGACAGTGGGCAGAGGTCAGGACACCCATTATGGCTTCAAATATTTCTTCGGCAACGCCAGCCGCTTCATCGACCACCACCAGAAGATGTTCAGAATGATAACCCTGGAACCTATTGCTATCGTTCGTGGATAGACCGATAGCGACCCATTCTTTGCCGTCTATCGCGAGTTGGGTGGCAGACGGCGACAAATGACCACCAAGATCAAACGCCGAATTGTAATAACAAGACCGTATTTCTTTCCATAACAGGTCTTCGACCTGCCGCCAAGTCGGCGCCGTGGTGATAACTATCGAATAGGGGAAACTGAACAACCACCACAGGACCAATCGCGCGCAAACGTAAGTTTTGCCGATGCCATGCGAGCTGCGCCACGCGACTTTTGGATGATCGCGGACCGCTGTGAGAATCTGCTCCTGGTGATCCCAGAGGGTTGAGCCGAATATGTCTCGGACGACCGCGACGGCATCCGTCTGCATCAGCTCAAGCGTCTTCAGATCGGCGTTTTGTTTTCTCTTTTTTGGCGGCATTTTTAACGAACTCTGCCAATGTTGATATGACCAGCGGCTTCTCCGCGTCTCCCTGCACCATCACCCTGTCAGACTGGTGCAAAATCTGTTTGCCCAGCCAGATGAGCATGCCAGTGCTGCCGGGGATGAACTGGTGCCGGACGTTCTCGCTGTCACAATAGGCGCACCGGGGCAGGAATTCGCCCGCATGCTCCGTAATCTTTCCGCAGTCTTTGCAGATAGTGAAATACCGGTCCATCGCGTTGCGGACCTGCTCCCGCCGCAACGACACTTTCGCGGTGACATAGTTTCGGTCCAGAACTTTCTTGAGTTCAGGATCGGAATTCACCCGTCGCGAGAAACCGGCCTCGGAATAGTCGAGCGCCGTGGCAATCTCGTATTGAGTGCAATTCGCTTTGCATAGAGCCGCGACCAGCTTGAGGTCGATTGGTTTGCGTTCGCCGTTTTTGACTCCTTTCGGGCGACCGGGTTTGAGTTTTTTTGGCATCTGATCACAACTTTTAAATATCAATGGTACTAAAGGACTACTATGTCAAATCCAAAGAGAGTATGCCTGACCATGCCGGAAGATCTGCAGGCTAGGGTTCGTAAGTACATGGGGGATAATAACCGCCGTCCTATGGAGTGGTCATTGGTTATCTGCGAAATGGTGGACAAAAAACTAAAAGAAAAAGGATATTGAAGGGAGAGGGGGAAGGCAATTATGCGACTGCTTGATAGAGGGGCTTTGGAGCTGATAGAATGACCAACTGTTCATAGCATAGCGGAACGACTTTGTATTGTGCTTGCCGTTTCTGATTCCAATAAAAAGTTGGCTAGGGGTGTGCTGCCATCAAGGGTCTCTCTCATGCATATCATGGAGTAATCCAATTTCATCTCTATAATCAAGATAGCACTGACCCACCTGATTGCCATTGGTATCGCGAAGATATAACTCAACGCTATCATGAGATTCCATATCAGTTATGGCCTTTTGCAGGATGCGTATAATTTCTGCCTGGCAATCATCGCGATTGCCCCCAAAGGCTGCATTATCGCATTCAATTTCAAGATGGAATGTGGTCATCTCAGACCACCTCTATATCTTTCAGGTGGTAGCATGGTGCATCACACGAAGGGCAATAGAATGAATCCTGTCTGATGCCATTGGTATCTAAAGGTCCTTTCTCGATTCTGGCTGAAAAGATGTCTTTTCCAGTCCAATTACAGACGTCGCACCTAATTGCTTGCATAGTACTATAGTACTACTTATCACTATATATACCTTTTGGTACGCTCGTACTTTCGCGATCAGTCTTTATATACTCGCGCAAGATTCGCGTGTAATGTGGTGGAGTATATATACTCATATCGCGAAAGTACTATCGTACCAATAAGCTTATATAGTACTGGCGTACTATAGTGTACTATGGCAACGATCTCAGATGCAAAATACAGGGAACTACTCAACACCTGGCGCAAGGATCAGGTTCGACGACTGGCAGCTATTGGGGACGAGTCGCCACACCTACGAAGTGCACGAGTCTCGTTCCAAGAGTCGATAGCTCAGATAGACGCTATATTGGAGATGATGCAAGATGGTAAAGGCGATTAGGGATATTATAATGCGCGAGGAATATGATTATGAGTACAGGCAGATCCTGAGAGATTCTCAGGTATATGTGACAGAGGAGGTACTATTCAGGGAATTGCTAGATCGTGGCATTCCTTTTGTGGTGACTGAAGATACTATCAGGATAGGGATGGATTAGGCATGGACATAAAAACACACACTGCGAAGCATGACAGCTTTGCCAGGCTCCCCAGGAGCCAACGAGAGCTCGCGTATCGCAGGGCTCGCGCGCAGAAGCCACAAGGAGCGATCTGCATAGATGAGCTGATTGCAGCCCACCAGGGGCTTTTGGGGGTGGCCTGAGGATGGATCTCTCATCTCTTCCTAGAGCCCTGTTGGAAGGGCTGCTGATGGAGATCGAGGCAGAGCTGTATGCACGAGATGAGGAATAGATCCCCTGGATGCCTTTAGATTCTATCGAGAATCTGTAGGGC
>ERZ1026796.2318-NODE-2318-length-11173-cov-3.486873_pt1 | contig 11173 bp, 12 predicted proteins | sample MGYA00520874_ERZ1026796 | MGnify/ENA primary metagenome ERZ1026796 (study PRJEB33270, sample SAMEA104284474) | anaerobic digester metagenome | biome: Anaerobic digester microbiome; feature: mesophilic sludge digester; material: Anaerobic digester biomass...
GCATGGGTCCCGCCTCGCTCGTCTGGGATATCCCCGCCACCCTGCCGGAAGAACTGCAGGACCTGTACACCCCCGCCGCGTGGCGGGGACCGGTGCGCCTGCGGCTGGCGCTTGCCAACCAGCACCTTGCCCCCCTGGCAGACCTGCTGGTGGAGCTTGGCTCGCGCCAGGTCTGGGCAACCGCTGCAGCGCTGGGGCTGGCGGAACTCAACACCGCCAATCCCGATACGCTGCTCTTCGAGGGCGGAGATGTGCACCTGGTGCAGGTTGCCCAGGCATACAGCACGCTCGCCCGGCTGGGCAGCCAGTCTGGCGTGGAAAGCGAAACCGGCACCGCCCTGCAGCCCGCCCTCTTCCTGTCGGCTGCCGACCTGGACGGACATCCGCTCCTCGACCAATCCATCCCGCAGACCCAGCCGGTGATCTCCGAGCCGCTGGCATACCTTGTCCATCACATCCTGGCGGACGATATCGCCCGGCGCGAGACACTGGGCTACCCCAACCCGCTGGAAATTGGCAGACCGGCGGCGGCACTGCTGGGGTCATCCGCCGATTCCCGCCAGGTGTGGGCTGCCGGGTACACGCCGCAGCGTGTGGCTGTGGTGTGGCTGGGCGTGCCGGATTCGGCGGATGATGTCCTTTCAGACCGCGCCGCCGGTGCGCTGTGGGGAGCGCTGATGCAGTACGCCTCCCGCGACCTGCCTGCCACGGGCTGGACTGCTCCGGCAGGCATCTCCACCGTCACCGTGTGCGATCCCTCCGGGCTGCTGCCCACCCGCACCTGTCCAAGCAGCGTGCCGGAGGTCTTCCTGGCAGAATCCGTGCCGGTTGCCGCCGATTCGCTTTACCGCGAGTATGCCGTCAACCGGGAGACGGGGCTGCTGGCAACCGTCTTCACGCCGCTTGCGCTGGTGGAGGAGCGGGTGTACCTGGTGCCGCCGCCCCAGGCACAGGAATGGGCGCGCAGTGTCGGTCTGCCCATTCCGCCCAATACGTATGATGTGATCCAGGCGCCGCCGGTGCAGCCTGGTGTCAATATCACGGCGCCGGGCTTGTTCAGCGCCGTGCATGGAACGGTCTCCATCCGCGGCACCGCTGCCGGGGAGGAACTTGCCTCCTGGTCCATCCAGGTGGGGGCGGGCATCAACCCGCAGCAATGGGTGCAGGTGGGGGCAACGGGCGAGAAGCCGGTCTATGCCGGTCTGCTGGCAAGCTGGGATACCCGCAGCCTGCCGGATGGCTTGTATGCCGTCCGGCTGCTGGTGGTGCGGAAGGATGCCCGGGTGGAGAGCGCCGTCATCCAGGTGACGGTGGATAATACCGCCCCGCAGGTCGAGGTCAGTTACCCGCTGGCGGGGGCGGAGGTCAAGCCGGGTATTGGCGGTGCGCTCATCCTGCAGGCGCAGGCAGAGGATTCCGCCGGGTTGGACCGGGTGGAGTGGTGGCTGGATGAAACGCTGGCGGGCAGCCGCAACCGCGAGGAGGGGCAGGATCTCGCCGGTGGCGGGGTGCTGTTCAGCCTGCCGTGGACGGCAAGGACGGGGGCGCATGTGCTGGTGGTGAAGGTGTATGACCTGGCAGGCAACGCAGCCGAAAGCGGGGAAATTAAATTTACCGTCGTGCGGTAGGCGCCGTGGTCGGCGCGTTGGGGCAGGGCTCGTCCCTGCCCATTTGTCATTGCGAGCCCCCGCAGGGGGCGTGGCAATCCCTGTTTTGATACCTAGATTGCTTCGGCTGCGCCTCGCAATGACATGGGGGGTGGCGACACTTGCACCGCGCTGCGTACCATGCGGTAGGGGCGAGGCAGAACCCTTGGGATCGTGTCTTGGAGAGTTCAGCCTCGCCCCTACCACATGGTACGCAGCGCGGTGCCCGACCCCTACCGCGGGGTTCGCCCCAACGCGCCTGCCGCCCGCAACACCCCCCATTCCCCCCGTCCATCTGATACAATTCCACTCATGGACGACTGGTACAGGCTGCGCAAGATCACACCCGAAAAACTGGCGCTCGCCCGCCAGGTGCTGGAGGAGGTGCGCCGCGGCGCCGATGCCTACCGCGCCCTGCGCCGCCATCCGCTGCCCGGCGGGGGCTACCTGGGCAAGGATGTGCTGGTGGCTGCCTACCGCAGGCTGGTGGAATCCGGCGAATGGCAGGCGGACGAGGCTCTGCTGGCGCGCATCCGCATGAAGCCGGTGCGCTCGCTTTCCGGCGTCACCACCGTGACGGTGTTAACCAAGCCGCACCCCTGCCCGGGCAACTGCATCTTCTGCCCCACCGACGAGCGCATGCCCAAGAGTTACCTGGTGGACGAACCCGGCGCGGCGCGGGCGTTCCAGAACCGTTTTGACCCCTTTGCCCAGGTGAAAAGCCGCCTCGATTCCTATGTGGCGGTCGGTCACCCGGTGGACAAGATTGAATTGCTGGTGCTGATTGACCGCAGATTTAACCGGGATCTTCCGATTCAGTCAGATTATTCAGGGACTGTGGTCGATGCGCTTGATCAGGCCTATGTTAAAGTCGATTGGCAAGAAGGCGGCGGCGGTAAGGTGCGGATTTATGCCAGTAAAGAAGATGTAAAATAGACTATGGCTAACCAACAACTGAGTACACGGCATCTCCTGGGGATCAAGTATATCACGCCTGATGATATCGATCTCATTTTCGAGACCACCGACCAGTTTAAAGAAGTCATCAATCGGCCTATTAAGAAAGTCCCTTCCCTCAGGGATGTAACGATCGCCAATCTCTTTTTTGAAAATTCAACACGCACGCGTATTTCGTTTGAACTCGCTGAACGACGACTGAGTGCTGACACTATTAATTTCAGTGCAAGTTCTTCGTCCGTGAGTAAAGGCGAGACCTTGCTCGATACAGTCAATAACATCCTCTCCATGAAAGTGGATATGGTCGTCATCAGACACCCTGCGGCCGGAGTCCCAATATATCTATCCAAAAGAGTAAAGGCCAACATCATCAATGCTGGAGATGGTTCTAATCAGCATCCAACACAATGCCTTCTCGATCTTTTCACTATTCGCCAGACACAAGGCACTCTCGACAATCTAGATATCGCCTTCGTGGGTGACCTGAAATATGGTCGTACTATCCATTCCAACGTCATTGCACTATCTCATTTTAATACCACCTTTCACCTCGTCTCTCCCGAAGAACTCAAATTGCCAAGTGCGGTCAAAATGCACATTAAATCTAACAACCTCCAGTATTTTCAATATACTGATCTCGAAGAAGTAATTCCTAAGGTGGATATTATTTACATGACCCGTATACAGCGCGAGCGCTTCGCCGACCCCATCGAATACGAAAGAGTAAAAAATTCTTATACTCTTACTAAAAAAATGCTCGAAGGTTCAAGGGAAAACCTGAAAATTCTACACCCTTTGCCCAGAGTCAACGAGATTAGTGTAGATGTGGATCTCGATCCCCGTGCCTATTATTTTAAACAGGCCCTCAATGGTGTTTATATACGCCAAGCTTTGATCGCTTCTATTCTTGGCCTTGCTTGATTCTAAAATGTAATCATGATTTTTATCTTTATTCTAACCCATATGAAACCCGAAAGCCGAAAAAAACTCATCGTGTCCGCCATTCAAAATGGAACAGTAATCGACCATATTCCCTCCCATGCTGTTATTCAGGTAATGCGTATCCTCAACCTCATTCAAACCGACCATCAGGTGCTCTTTGGAATGAACCTCGATAGTAAAAAGTATGGCAATAAGGGAATTATCAAAATTAGAGATAAATTTTTCGATGATGTGGAAATCAATAAGATAGCCCTTGTAGCCCCTACTGCTACCCTTATCGAAATTCGTGATTTTGAAGTGATATCGAAGAAACAAGCCGAAATACCCGATATTGTCGAAGGTATCGTCAAATGTTTCAATCCGAAATGCATTACCAATTACGAACAAGTACGAACACGCTTTAGGGTGATCGATAAGCAGAATTTGCGTTTGCTCTGCCATTACTGCGAAAAGATTACCAAAAATGAAAATATCGAGTTCATCTGACCTCTGCTTGCCTTCTTCTTTGCTCATCTTATTGCAGATCCCAAACAAAGGAAGGAGGATCATGTTAACCATGAATGCCTGCGTCGCTACCTGATCTTCCTTCCCTTCTTTGGGAGGTTGCCATGTTTTGCATAATTTTGTATCCCAAATTGGCTATATTGATGAAAAATTCATTCGGGTGGTTGATTGCTGGGTTCCTTTTCTTCGAATTATTGATGATTCAATCCTGTTCGAAAGAAAATAACTCTTCCCAATATGCTTATGATCTTCAACCACATATCGAAAATCTATATTCTTCCTTCATTTACAGGTATAATACTGGATATTACACTGCCGATACAGGTTACAAACTGTTATTGAATCCCGAAAACAAAGAATTCGAGATTCATCTTACAGTTCAGGACTATAAATCAGGGTGGATGAAATTATCTTTCTTTGATGTAGATCAAGAGATTGTCTCTACTGACACCTTGCGTTTCAATTATGACTCGATATTGCAAATTCCGGTTTCGATAGATTCTCTTAGTTTGAAATCACAAATTTTTACCGGAATTATCTATTTTTCTCTTCAACCTTCATTCAAATAATGAAATCTTCGTCGAATATGGATAATTCTCCGATTTCGGATGAAATTTAAAATATTAAGTAAATTGATTATTAATCAATATGTTAAATGAGTATCAAGTCTCTTTTTAAGAAATAAATTGTTGTTTTCGGAATATTCTATTCCCAAAGGGTAGCCCTCACATGTCATTTTCTCATTGATTTTAAGGATATTTATTATTATGGCACGATAGTTGTACTTTTTTTAGAGCTGTTGCAGGTTAATACCTGGTAATACCAAACCAAACTAAACTCTCTTTACCTACTAATTGTTTTTGTTGTTTAAGTAATTTTGATTACTTTTTTCCGGTGCGTAGGGATACGCGCCGGTTTTTTTTATGACGGGCATACATTACTACTTGCAAGATGAAAGTTCTTGTACACGCCGAGTTGGGAGGAGGTGTTAGCGAATGGAAGGGTGTAAGCGGGATTGATGGGATGGGAGTAGGAGAATTTGTCGAATGGTACACCCGTAATGGGGGCACCTTACGTCACTCCTTACTGAGTGGCAACTATTTGCCACAAGGTGTCAAATTCGTAGAAATCACTAAGCCTAACGGAGGGTTATGCAAGTTATGTATTTCCACGATCATCGACCGAGTCATCCAACAAGCGATAGCCCAGGTTTTAAGTCCGATATACGAGAAGACGTTTTCCGATTATAGTTATGGTTTTCGACCCAAACGTAATGATCGACAGGCTGTACGCAAGGCGAGTGAATATGTAGTTATGGGGAGGGAAATTGTTGTAGATATCGACTTAAAGAACTTCTTTGACGTTATAAATCACGATCGACTGATGTACCGATTAAGCGAAACTATCGGGGACAAGGTACTACTTAAGCTGATACGCAGGTATCTTCGAAGCGGGATCATGGCAGATGGAGTGTTGAACCAATGCACTGAAGGTACTCTGCAAGGCAGTCCGCTCTCGCCATTACTGTCTAACATAGTGTTGGATGAGCCGGATAAGGAATTGGAGAAAAGGGGGACACTGTTTTGTTCGATATGCTGACGATTGTAATATTTTTGTATGCAGCCATGAGGCAGGTGAAAGGGTATTGCGGTCGGTAAGCAGTTTTATCGAAGGCAAATTAAAGCTCAAGGTAAATACTGAAAAGAGTAAAGTTTGCCTTAGCCGAGAAGCCAAATTTTTGGGATACGGCATTGAAATAGATGGGACGCTCACCATTAGCGGAATAAGTATCAAGCGTTTCAAGGACAAGATACACAGGTTAACTCAACGTAATCGAGGGCGAAGCATAGCCCAGCACAGGTTATTTGAGAGCTGAATCCTGTATTACGAGGCTGGCTGATGTATTACGAGGCAGCGAAATGCGCCTCTTTTGTACGTGAACTTGAGGGATGGATACGTCGCAAATTGGGATGTATCAGGCTCAAGCAATGCAAACGGGTTTACATCCTACAGCAATTTTTGGAACGGCAATGGGTGAAGAAGTGGCAAAGTTGGATACTTGCGTTTTTTGGGAAAGGATGGTGGCGAAAGTCAGGCACACTCAAAGCCCCACAGGCCATGGGGGACAGCATGGTTCAAGGAAGTTGGCTTATACAGTTTGTCATTAAACCATGGAGCATTACACTCTTAGATGAAACCGTCCGGTGCGAGAGCATGCTGGGTGGGGTGAGAGGGCAGGGGAGCAATCTCCCTACCTACTCGATTTTTCAAGGCTCTCGATTCATTATCCATAGGTCTAAATTATCCGTAAAAAATTTCGCTGTTTTTGAGTTCTTTCACTTTCTCCATCTCATTGCTTTTCTCTTTCTCTAAATTCAGGGCCAGAAGAAATGCTTTTCTCTTGTTATATTATAATGTAGTCCAAATCATTATATTGAATTTTCTCTAAGGATCGCCATCGGAATTTCTTCCTTAATAACAAATTCGGAATGAATTCAGGTGAATAATCATTAATGTTTTAAATCGAATACGGGCAAGGGAAAATTCTTTATCGAAAACTGAGGAAAATAACTTTCTATTTATCATGCTCAAAAAACCTTGATGGAGGCGTTCATGTTTATCATGGTAAAACTGAAAGGCAAAGTTTATCTTTGCATTGTAATTATAATGCTTAAAGATGAATGATTCACAGATAGAAACAGATCTCTTTGATAAATTTCGAAATCTCAGGGTACTTGTAGTTGGTGATGTGATGGTAGATTCCTATATATGGGGAAGGGTAGAGCGTTTATCGCCAGAGGCTCCGGTTCCCATAGTAGATGTTTTGGATAGGAGTAACAGGTTAGGAGGAGCGGCTAATGTAGCCATCAATATTAAATCGTTGGGAGCCGAACCTATATTATGTTCGGTGATTGGTAAGGATTCCCCATCGAGGACTTTTGTTCGACTGATGAAAGAATCCGGGCTCGACCAAGACGGTATTTTGCAGAGCAACAATAGGATTACCTCGACCAAATATCGAATATTTGGAAATAATACACAGCTTTTAAGAATAGATGAAGAAACCAACTGCCCTATTTTACCGAGCGACCAATCTCGTTTACTTCAAATTATTGAATTCCAGGTTCAGACCAATCATCCCGATATTATAATTTTTCAGGATTACGATAAGGGCGTACTCACTCAGGGGATAATTCGGGATATAATGCAACTTGCTACCGAAGCCAAAATCAAAGTTTGTGTCGATCCCAAACGAATAAATTTCTGGGCTTACGATGATGTATTGCTTTTCAAACCCAATCTGAAGGAATTGAAAGAAGGCCTGAAGATGAATCATATCTATCAGACCGATGAATTCATTCTGAAAGATGCCATCATAGCCCTACAAAACAAGATAAATGCCGAAATCGTTCTGGTTACGCTTTCCGATGAGGGGATGGTGATAAGATATTCGGTTGAAAGTGAGGGATTTCAATATCAGAGTATTCCGGCACATTTGAGACACATTGCCGACGTTTCGGGTGCAGGCGATACTGTAATTAGTGTGGCAAGTCTTTGTTTGGCAGCTGGATTTTCACCGCTTCTTTCGGCCGAAATTGCCAATGTTGCCGGGGGTCTGGTTTGCGAAGAGGTGGGTGTAGTTCCAATTAATGCAAAACGCTTGTCGGAAGAAATCGAACGATTGAATCTATATTGAAAACTGGATAACGAAGCATGGAAAATCATAGGAGTACTCAACCTATTCTTTTTGATGAAATTGCACCCAGATATGACTTTCTCAATCATCTTCTTTCGGTAGGAATAGATATTTCATGGCGTAGAAAACTGGTCAACCGTTTACCTGAAAACAACCAACCTTATATACTCGATGTAGCGACCGGCACGGCCGATCTGGCTATTATGGCTGCAAAAAGAATACCCTGCCGAATCATCGGTTACGATATTGCTGATAGAATGCTTGAAATAGGGGAAAGAAAAATTGCACAAAATTCCCTCACGCATAAGATACAACTCATTCGAGGTTCTGTTGAAGACCTTCCCTTTGCCGATAATTCATTCGATGCTGTAATGGTGGCTTTTGGCGTAAGAAACTTCAAAAATCTGCCGAAAGGTCTTTCTGAAATGTACCGAGTATTAAAACCCGACGGAATTTCACTTATCCTTGAATTTTCTATTCCAGAAAATAAAATCGTAAGGAATCTGTATCATTTTTATTTTTTTAGAATATTTCCCTTAATAGGTGGTTGGTTGTCGAAAAACCGCAAGGCATACACTTATTTGCCCGAATCGGTACAGCAATTTCCTCAAGGTAAGCATTTTGAGAGGATGTTGAAAGGAATGGGATTTCGTCGCACCACATTTCAATCGCTTACCTTCGGCATAGCCATACTTTATGAAGCTATAAAATAAAACAAATCAAAAATAAAGCTCTATCGCTTTCGTTTATCCATCAAATCGAATGATGCGCCAGATACGCAAAATACATTTTCTCGGTTTTTTATTCCTTCTGATCTCGGTAATGGTTTATTCTCAGGAAGGTCCATCGGTGATGAATTTACCAAAGTTCGATCGCGCATCTCGACATTTTGGATTCTATGTATCTGGTAATCAGATGTTTTTTACGATTCAACCGGCCGATAAGTTTCAACAAAAAGTTTGGAATCGCGACCAAATTCCCGACCTTGTGGCCGACTCGGCCCGGGTTATTGGTATCGAAAGTTCTCCTGTGCCGGGCTTTTCCATTGGTTTGGTTTCAAACTTACGCTTAGGTGAATATTTCGACCTTCGGTTCCTTCCGGGACTTCAGTTCGGAGAAAGAGAGCTGCATTATTCGGTTATGCAATTTTCACATGCCGATTCGTCTATCGTCAATATTTCGAAAAACATCAATTCTACTTTCATCGACTTTCCGCTTTATGTCAAATATAAATCGAAGCGTTTAAATAATTTCCGAGCCTTTGTGACTGCCGGAGCGTCTTATAAAATCGACCTTGCTTCTTCAACAAAAGACAAGGCCGAAAATCCCTCCAATGTCGTGGTAAAATTGAAAAAACATGATTTTACGGGTGATTTAGGAGTAGGTTTCGATTTCTATACCGTTTATTTTAAATTTTCGACCGAGATCAAAATGTCGTATGGGATTAACGATATGATATATAGAGAAGGGAACATCTATACGGACAGCATTAAGAAATTATCTGCAAAAATGTTCCAAATTTCTTTTACCTTTGAATAACTAATATACACACTATGGACGGAATTTCGAACGAAGAACTTTTTTCGACATTAAACGATAAGGGCAATCTTAAAAAAGAAATCTATCAGAATACCGAACGGGCTTTTGAATTGATCAATCAAGCTGCACGCAAGATTTCTCAGATTTCACCTATGAAGGATGAGCATTTGAGAATTGAATTTAACCGGATAAGTCCATTCCAAAGCCAATTATTTTTCGCTGGTGATGCCTTGATATTTTTTATGCAAACCGACATGTACGAGTTTTCGCGCGATCATGATGTAATGCGAACGGCTTACATCCGCCAAGACAAAACCCGGAGCTACGTGGGCATTATTCATATCTATAACTTCCTGACTGATTCTTTCAAATACAACCGTGAGAACGATCTGGGCTACCTTATCGGACGGCTTTTTATCAATAAGAACATGCATTATTTTATTGATGGTAAAAGAGAAGTCGGTATTCTTTATCCACAATTCGGAACCCTTTTGTTTGATGAAACTGCGGCTGAAAACCTAATCAAATCGAGCATGCTTTATACCATTAATTTCGATCTGTTGACTCCACCCTTCGACGAAGTAAAAGTGATTACAGCCGGAGCTGTCATTCATTATGCCGAAAACTGCCGCCTCGTCATCGGCAAACGTTTGGGGTTTAGATTCCAGGCCGATAATGACTAATGTTTTCCGATCTCTTTGATTTTTTATTCAATTTTTCGTTTTCTCGTCCCATGATTTATTTTTAAGGAAGATTTTATCTTCTATTTGTAAGCCATGAACAATAAAAAAATTCATACCGTCTGCTCATTGATTTTTACATTCCTCTTTGCTGGCCTGAATATTTTCGAATATTCTTTTGTTCATACTCTTGAACCTCAAAACCTTCATCTTATGGCCAGGGGAAAGATATTTCCTACTCAAAACTCGCTCGATACACTTGAAACATTGCCGCCACCATTGCCCGGCGATAAATACGACATTGTTTTTATGAAGTTGGAACTCGAATTAGACCCCTCGATTCATTACGTAAAAGGGAAAGCCAAAATTTACATTATTCCAAAAGAAGATAGCGATAGCATTTCTTTGCAATTACACGATTCGCTTCAAGTGGAATATGTTAATTTTCATGGAAATTTTTTGAATTATTCGAGACCTGGGATACATGCGCTTATCATCAAATTTCCAGAATTTCTGCATAAAGGAGAATTAGATAGCTTGGAAATCATGTATCAGGGTGATCCACCTGAATATCTCGGAGAAAATGCGTTTTTTACAGGTTTTCATAATGGCAAGCCAATTTTGTGGACACTATCCGAACCCTATGGAGCATTTACTTGGTTCCCATGCAAAATTACCCTCGATGATAAAATCGATTCTACGGATATTGTGATTCAATGCCATTTAGATTATCAGGCAGCAAGCATTGGAATGCCCGTCAAAACCGATACCCTCGAAGGATGGGTAAAAACGTCATGGAAACATCGTTACCCAGTTGCCTCTTATCTTATAGGTGTTGCCGTGGGTGATTATCAAACTTATATAGAGGAAGTCCCTACTCAATATGGAACCATAACAACTTACAACTACGTTTATTCCGGAGATATAAGCCAGCAACAAGCTGCTACGTCAGGGCTTTTCCCGGTGTATGCGCTTTATTCAGAATTATTTGGTCCTTATCCTTTCATCGAAGAAAAGTATGGACATCTGGAATGTGGCATGGGTGGAGGTATGGAACATCAAACTTTGACGTTTGCCGGTCAATTCAATCATCATATTTTATCGCACGAACTGGCACATTCATGGTTCGGGAACAAGATAACAACGGGTTCCTGGACTGATATTTGGTTAAATGAGGGCTTGGCTTAGTATGCCACGGGCTTTACTTA
>ERZ1026796.2319-NODE-2319-length-11172-cov-5.712087_pt1 | contig 11172 bp, 8 predicted proteins | sample MGYA00520874_ERZ1026796 | MGnify/ENA primary metagenome ERZ1026796 (study PRJEB33270, sample SAMEA104284474) | anaerobic digester metagenome | biome: Anaerobic digester microbiome; feature: mesophilic sludge digester; material: Anaerobic digester biomass | place...
TCATCCCAAAGAAGGTCACCGACCACGGATCGATGACCGCACCTGTTTCGACGTTGTGCACGTCCGTTTGACCACCGGCTGCTCCTGGGTAGACGCCGAAAGGATCTGTGGCGGGAAGGTCTCCGATTCCACCGTCAGAGAGCGCTACAGCCTGTGGGTCGATGCCGGGGTGTTCAAAAAGGTTGCAGCGAACGCGGTCGTCGCGTACGACCGGATCATCGGGCTCGACATGTCGGAGATCGCCATCGACGGGTCACTGTTTCTGCTCAGGGCGGGCACGTTGATTCGCCCAACAACTGTTGTCAACCGTCCCCGCGCATGATGAGCGGTGGGGCCAGTCGCCGGGTTCAGGTGATCTTTCGAATGCGACTGTTGCCAGAGTCGGCGACGTAGACGGTGCCGTCGGCGCCGACCGCCACCCCGTTCGGCCCGTCGGACTGGGTGCGTCGAGGCCAACGGCCATCCCGACGGGAAAACCGAGCAACCGACGTCGGGCGAGGTCGTTGACCGGCAACCGGATCAGCCCTGCATGTCCCAGGTCGGACAGGGCCCGATCGACCTGGTCTGAGCTGACCGGCACCCCCGTGGCGAGGCTTGCGATGAGCCCAAGCTCAACCCGGGTTCGGACACAATCGACAGCCAAAACACTGCGGCAACGCCGCTGCCTCGGCGGAGCCTGGATCACCCCCGTTGGCCCGGCCGACCAGAATGGGTCGATGCATGAGGAGCTCAGCGGCGCCGGGGCCCGCATCATCCGGAACTGGATAATCGTGTGGTTCGTCGTGGTCGTGGCGATCGGCGCCGGCTACTCGCTCTTGGCCACCGTCGGAGGTGGCGTCACCGTGATGGTGATCGGTCTGGTTGCCGGCGCGCTGGTTGGAGCGTGTTCGGCCGTCTACCTGCTGGTGCGTGGCGAGCATCACGCAATCAAGGCGGCGTTCCCCAAAGCACCATCGCAGTACGACGCTGAGCTCACCGGCCGCGCCGAGAAGTATGCGAACGCCCTCGGGATCGCGCCTCCAACCGTGTACCGCTTTGAGGGCGAAGGCCCCAACGTCGCCGCACTCCCGTGGGCGGACGGGAGCGCAGTGATGGTGTCGTCAGCCGCGCAGTACGGCCTGACACCGGGAGAACTCGACTCGTTGATGGCGTTGCAGTTGAGCCTCCTGCACCATCCGAAGGCCCGCCGCAACAGGCGTGCGGTCGTTGCATCCAACCTGGTGATCGGCTTTGTGGCGGCGTTCTGGTTGACCGCCGCGGCGATTGGAGCCGCCACGAGCGGCGAGGGGATGCCTCGCCTGATCATCGGGGTGTTCATGACCATCGGCGCCGTGGCGCTGCTCGTTCAGCTTCGGCGACGGATTCGCTGGGGTTGGGGGCTGCTGAGCGACGGGGTGGCCGTCGCGACGACACGTCACCCCGGACCATTGGTTCACGGCCTTCGGCGGGTGGCCTCTCACAACGGCGACCCGGTGCCGACCAAGGCGTGGCTCGGACAGGGTGACCACTACTGGGTGGTGCCGGTTCGCAAGCACTCATCGTCGAGCCTGGAAGTCAACGGCACAGAGGTCTCCAAGGCGTCAACCGAAATGCTCAACGACGGCGAGTTGCTGATGCGGGCATCGCTGGTTGAGGACGTCTGCGTGCGGGCCGGCCCGGCGACCAAGGCGAGATGGGATGAGGCTGCAGCGGTGTTCCGCGGCCTGACCCGAGGGGCGGCCGAATGGTCAGCGGCACCGGGTGAGGTCGATGGAGTCGTCGTCACGATCCTCGGCATGGTGAACGACGACATCGGGCCGGTCCACGGGTCGTGGGTCGAGGGACAACCACCGCCCTGGCCGCCACCGGTGCGCTGACTTCCGACAAGCGACCCGGCGTCGCACGCCGGGGAGCGCATCATCCTGACCTGGTAGGTCATCTGGTTTGCGTTGGTTGTGGCGATCAGCGCGGGGTATTCGCTGTTGGCAACCTCCACCCGCAACGGCGTCGTGTTGGCGGTTGACACGCTGACCGGCGCGACCAGAGGTGTGGGCGTCGCCAGCTACCTGCTGGTGCGCGGCGAACACCACGCGATCAAAGCGTCATTCCCCATGGCGCAGTTGCAGTTCAACCCCTACCTCACGTGGCGTGCCGAAACCGGGATCACGGTTGGGAGGGCCGGGGGATCACGGTGACGATCAACGGAATGATCGACAACGACATCGGGCCGATACACGGATCGTGGGTCCGGGGAAAGCCACCGACCTGGCCGGGCCCGAGGCGCTAAACGTCTCGGAGTGATCCCGATGTCGGCGCTCGGTCGCTGCTCCAGGGGGTACACCAATCCGTTGCACTGGCCCGGCGGTGCCCGGTAAACCGGTTGCATGAGCACCGACGCCGCTACTCCGATCCAGATCGTCATCGATGCGACCGACCCGCTCGCCCAGGCCCGCTTCTGGGCCGAGGCGCTGCACTACGAGGTGGAGAACACCACCGACCTGATCAACCGGGTGATCGAGGCCGGGCTGGCCACTCGGGACATGATCCACGAGGACGACGGACGTCTCTACTGGAACGATCTGGTCGGCGTCGGCGACCCCGGCGGGACCGGGCCACGCCTGCTGTTTCAGCGCAACCCCGCGGCCAAGACCGACAAGAACCGGCTGCACCTCGACCTCAACGTCGGCGCCGAGCGCCGCGACGACGAGGTGGAACGGCTCCGCCAACTCGGTGCCGAGGTCCTGTACGAGATCGACGAGCCCGGGGGTCATCACGTGACGATGGCCGACCCCGAGGGCAACGAGTTCTGCGTGCAGTAGCCGCTGAACGCCTTGGTCGAGCGCTTCGACATGTCCCGCATCGGGGTGGCCAAGCACCTGCGTCTGCTGGAAGAGGCAGGGCTGGTCGTCACCAAGCGACGGGGTCGCGAGAAGTTGCACTACCTCAACCCGGTTCCCATCCGGCTGGTCCACGACCGCTGGGTGTCCAAATTCACCGAAGGCTGGACCACCGGCCTCGTCGACCTCAAGGAAGAACTGGAGCACACCATGGAAAAGGTTTTCGAGATCTACATTCGGACCACGCCCGAGCGGCTGTGGGAGGCGATCACCGACCCGGACATCAGGGCGAAGTACAACTTCGGGGCCGCCGTGAGGTCGGACTGGACGCCCGGCTCCTCGTTCACCATGTCGCACCCGAACGGCTCGGACCCGCTCGGCGAGGGCGAGAACCTGGAGGTGGAGCCACCCCGCAAGCTGGTGCAATCGATGCGGGCGCTGTGGGGGCCCGAAGTGATCGCCGAGGGAACCAGCCGGGTCACCTGGGAGATCGAACCCGTCGGCGACTCGTGCCGCTTGACCGTCACCCACGACCAACTGCGGGAGGGCGCCAACGACCAGCTGTTCGGCGGCTGGCCGATGATCCTGTCCGGGCTGAAGACCTGGCTCGAAACGGGCGAACTGCTCACAACCCCCGGCTCGCTGATGTACCTGGGGGATCGCCCACCCGAGGGCTCGCTCCAACGGAGCGTCGCTCGGGTCACCGGGTGTGTCGGGCCGCAACCACCGCTCGCGCGTCAGGCTTCATGCGGGCGAAGTGAACCGTGACCCCCAGGTCGCCGTCAACACCCGCCAAGCGGTCGAGTTCTCCGACACCTGGGGAGTCAATGGAGTTGACGGCCTCGAAGTCCAACCTCCGTGCCCGTCGTTTTTGGAAGCTCACCGACGACGACCTCGATCGCAGCGCCGAGCAGGAAGCCGGTGATGACCGCCTTGGAGAGGAACCGCGAGATCCATCCCATCTTGAGCACCGCCAGCACGAGAAACAGCACTCCCGCCATCAAGGTCACCGCACCAACCAGCTGTGGGGTCTTGTCGTCCGCCCGGCTCGGCTGTTGTCGAACACTCAGGGGTGGGCGGTGCGATAGACACGACAGAACGGACCCGCAGGGTCGGGGGGCGCATGGGCAGGACACGGACGGCCGACTGGGGAACCTTCTACGTCACCGGCGGGGGAAGCGGCATCGGCCGTCACCTGGCGGGGTTGCTGGCTGCCCGGGGCGCCTCGGTGGCGGTGTTCGACCGCAGTATCCCGGCCGAGGTGCGCGGCGAGATCGAGAGGGCACGGAGCGACGTCGACCAACAGGTGCGCACCGCCGAGGTGGACGTGTGCGACGCCGACGCGCTGGCGGCGGCGGTCGCCGAGGCCGTGGCCGCCATCGGCGCGCCCCGACTGGCGATCAACAGCGCAGGGGTGAGCATCAACGACCGCTTCGCCGAGGCGAAACGGGAGGATTTCGAGCGCACCGTGGCGGTCAACCTGTTCGGCAGCCGCAACTTTGCCGCCGCAGTGCTGCCCCACATGGGCACGGGCTCCCGACTGGGGCTGATCGCCTCCCTGGCCGGCATCACCGGCGGCTACACCTACGCCGGATACGCCGCCTCCAAGGCCGGCGTGATCGGCCTGGCCCGGGTGCTACGCCTGGAGTACGCGCCCGAGGGCATCGGCGTGTCGGTGATCTGCCCGCCGGAGATCATGACCCCGATGGTTCGCCAGTACGACGCCACCATGCACCCGGCCACCCGCGCGCTGAAGGACGTGGCGGGCACGCTACCCATCGACGAGGCGTGCCGGGAGATGCTCGACGGCCTGGCCCGGGGCCGGTTCACCGTGATCCCCGGCGCCAAGGCGCGCCGAGCCGCGCTGATGACCCGGATGTTGCCCGAGCGGGTCACCACCGCCGTGGCCGACCGCATCGTCGCCAGGGCCGTGAAAAGTGCCGGGCGGAACGACCTGTGACGATCGCCCCTGGCCCTTCCGCCCTGCATGGTTCATCCTTCTTCCATGGCCGATGAGCGAACAACCATGACCGTGGGCGAGCTGATGGCGAAGTGCCTCCAGGCCGAGGGGGTGACGTTTATGTGCGGCATCGTCGACGGCGCCCACATTCCGCTCGTGTCGCAGTTGGGCGACTACGGGATCGACTACCTCAACACCCACCACGAGGAGGCGGCCACCCACATCGCCGAGGCCCATGCCCGCATCGGACACCGGCCCACCGTGGTGATCGGCAACCCGGGGCCGGGCGGAGCCAACATGCTGGCGGGCCTTACCAGCGCCCACGGCGAGGGGCACCCGGTGGTGGCCATCGCCTGCACCCGGCGCAGCGCCACCACCCAGCCCGAGCGGGGCGGCGCCTGGCAGGCCACCGACCTGGTGGACATGGCCAGGCCGATCACCAAGTATTCGGCGCTGATCGCCCGGGCCGATCGGGTGCCCGAGCTGATTCGGGCGGCGTTCCGCGCGGCCACCACCGGCCGCCCCGGGCCGGCGTTTCTGGCCATCCCCGACGAACTGCTGGCCCAGGAGATCGACATCTCGGACCTGCGCGTCACCCCGGCCGTCCAGAACCGGGTGATCGACCTGGGCTCAGGCGATCCGACCGCCATCGAGCGGGCGGCGGAGGCGCTGGCCAACGCCGAGCGCCCCTTCCTGTATGCGGGCAAAGGCGTCGCCTGGGCCAAGGCGGCCGACGAGTTCGTGGCGCTCGGCGACCACCTGGCCGCCGGTATGAGCACCAGCCTGGGCGCCCGCGGGGTGGTGCCCGAGGATCACCCCCACTACTTCCACATCTTCGATATGGCCACCACCAGCGCCGTGCGCAGCGATGCCGACGTGGTGCTGGTGGTGGGCGCCCGCCTAGGCGAGTACGACGGCTGGGGCATGCCGCCGGCTTGGGGCGACCCCGCCGCCCAGCACACCATTCAGATCGACTGCGACCCGATGTCGATGGGCCTTAACCGGCCGGTGGACGAAGCCATCGTGGCCGACGCCAAGGCCGCGCTGGCGGCGCTGGGCGAGGCGGTGCAGGTCCGCTGCGAACCGCGTGCTGCGCTGGTCGATGCCGAGAAGTACGCCGCCTTGAACGCCGAGACCGTGAACAACGCAGTGCCGTTTGTGATGTCGGAAGGCACCGACGGCGTCAACCCGGGGCAGATGGTGATGGCGGCTCGGGAGTTCTTCGACCGCGACGCCATCTGCGTGGTCGACGGCGGCAACACCACCCTGTGGGCGGTGGCGCTCAACCCCATCTTCGGACCCGACTCGTTCCTGTACTCGGTCAAGATGGGCTACCTGGGAACGGGCCTACCCTTCGCCATCGGCGCCCAGTTGGCCGCCCCCGACCGAACCGTCTACCTGCTCAGCGGCGACGGCGCCTTCGGGTTCAACCCGATGGAGATCGAGACCGCGGTGCGGGCCGGGCTTCCGGTGATCTCGATCGTGTCGGTGGACAGCGGCTGGGGCATGGAGCGGGCGGCCCACCGGTTCAAGGGCATCGACGAGGCCCGCCACCAGGGCACCGACATCTCACCCGACGTGCGTTACGACCTGATGGCCGAAGCGATGGGCGCCCACGGCGAATACGTCACCGCGATGGACGGGTTCGTCCCAGCGCTGGAGGCCGCCGTGGCGTCGGGGAAACCGGCGGTGATCCACGTGCGGGTCGACGGCGAGCTGAACACCAACGCCATCGGCTACGAGCAGTTCCAGTACAGCCGAACGCTGTGAGCGAGCTCCCCTCCCTCGCTGGACGCTCGGTGTTCATCACCGGCGCCAACGGCTTTGTGGGCCGTAAACTGGCCGAACGCTGCCGGGGCCTGGGTGCCGAGGTGATGGGCCTGGACACCGTTGCCGAAGTGGAGCGGGGTGTCGTGGCGGGCGACATTTGCGATCCGGCGGCGTGGCAGGGGTTGCTGGACGGGTGCGACGTGCTGATCCACACCGCGGCGGTGATGACCAACAACGTCAACCCCGCCGTGGCGTGGGGGGTGAACGTGGTGGGCACGCGCCGGGTGATCGAGGCGGCGGCCGACGCCGGGGTCGGCCGGTTCGTGCACCTGTCCACCATGGGCGTGGGCCGATTCGCCCAGATCCAGACCGAGGCGGTCGAGCGGTTTCACCCCGATGCGCCCCTGGACGAGCACTGGCCGCTGATGCCCACCGGCAACCCCTACACCGACACCAAGATCGCGGGGGAGCACGCGGTGCTGGCCGCCCATGCCGCGGGCGAACTGGCCGCCACGATCATCCGCCCGGCCGACGTCTACGGGCCGGGCTGTCGGCCCTGGGTGCTCGAGCCGCTGGCCGCCATTCGATCCGGCCGATTCCTGCTGCCGAACCACGGCGAGGGGCTGTTCACCGCCATCTACGTCGACGACCTGGTCGACGGCATCCTGGCCGCAGCCACCACCGAGGCGGCCGCCGGGCACATCATCCATCTGGGCGGCGAGGAGCCGGTCAGCACCGCCGAATACTTCGGGCACTTCTACCGCATGCTGGGGCTGGACGGCCCACCCCGCAGCTACTCCACCCGTACTGCGATCGCCATCGCCGAGGCCGCCAGGCGCAGCCTCCAGCTTGCGGGCAAACCCACCGAGTTGGGCCGGGGCGTCATGGAGATGCTCAACAAGTCACGGCCCGTGTCCAACGCCAAGGCCCACGAGCTGCTGGGCTGGGCACCGCAGGTGAGCCTGGCCGACGGCATGGCCCACACCGAGGTGTGGCTCCGAGCCAACGGCCACCTCGACGACCTGGAGGAATGACCGCCACCGCGGCGCCGGCCCGCCGACGGAGCTCGACCGGCGTTCTCTCGTCGATGCGAGTGCATATCTGGTCAGGTTCGTTGCGTGATCGTTGTATTCGTTGTTCAAAGCGGTTGACGATACCGGTCGGGATCCTTACGATGGCCAGATGATCGAACCCGATCCCACGCCAGAAGAGCCACACTCTCCCCTCTTGAAGGGCTTCGTCAGCTACGCGGAGTTCGACATCGCACTCGTCGACCGCTTTCTTGACCTGCTTCGCCCCCGCCTGGACTCGGCAGCCGGCTTCCGAGTGGATGCATGGTTCGCTCGACGCCACCTTGCCACCGGTCACCGGTGGCAGGAGGAGATCGACCGGGCAATGGACGAGAGCGACTTCGGCCTGTTCCTCGTGTCACCTGCGTTCTTGGTCAGCGACTACATCGGCACCGAGGAACTGCCCCACTTCCTCAACCGCGACGACGCCATCATCCTGCCGGTCGGGCTGGAAACGGTGAACCTCCAGACGGCCAACCTGAAGGGTCTGGAACAACACCAGATCCACCGGCTAAGACAGAAGGGCAAGCCCCAGCGACAGTGGTTCAGCGAATGCGGCGGGATGAACCTGAAGCGCTTCTGCGATCAACTGGTGCAGGACATGACCACCCGATTCGACGAGAACGGCCTGCTGGGCTGATGGCCACCGACGACTGGCCACGCCTGACCGCCACTCAGGCGGTACCGCTGCTGCATCAACTGTCGGCCACCATGAGCGGCCGCCACACGCTGCGCGACCGGTGCACCCAACTGGCCGACGTGCTGGCCACCACACAGGGGGCAGACACCGAGTTTCTACTGAGCGCTGCGCTGGACAGGCTGTTCCCCGACCATCCGCAGGCGGTCAACCGGTTTCGCGACTTCCGCTACGCGCTGAACGGTGAGGCCGAACGGGCGGGAGTGCCGATACGGGTACAGACCGACACCCAGCGCACCGGTGACGCCGGGCGTCGGGGTTGGTGGGCCGAGGGCATGCCGGCCGGCAGCGCCGAGGTTGCCCGGGTGTCGACCTTGGCCAGCCGCACGTTGGAGACCTCCCCGGTCACGTTGGACGCCGTCGACCAGGCGGACCACGAGCGGACCGCCCGGCAATTGGGCGCCACCACGCTGTGGGTGCACCTTGAGCACGGCGAGGAGGAGTCGGAAATGGCTGAAGCGATGGAGACGCTGCTCGACCAGCGAACCCAAACGAACCTCAACCTCGCCGCCGCCAACCTGGCTGTGCGCTACTCCACCTGCAACCTGGTTGCGGGCCAAACCGAGGCCCACCGGAAGAGGCGCAGAAACCAAGCGACGATCGTGATTCCGCTGTTGACCCATGCCGAGCTGAAGCGGTTGGCCGAGGGCCCACCCTGGCCGGCAACCACGTGTACGGCGCCGGTGTGCATTGAACCGCTAACCGACCACATCAGGAACGGGCACCTCGTCGGGAGGCTTGGATCTGCCACCAACCGACCCATGGTCTTTCGGGGAGGCAAGCCCTGGCCCAACCGCAGAGATTCGCTGCCACGTGCCGCCGATGAGTTGGCGGACGCCGTAGTGGCGCTGTTGCTGGGGGGCGTCCGCACTGCTCGTCACGGCGACGAGACCCTCGAATCTCTCAGTACCGGCGATATGACCGAACCGTGCAACCCCTCCAAGCAGCACGAACACCAGGGGAGGCTTTTAGCCCGCAGGCTGCCGACCGAGCAGATCTTCGTCCACGGTGACGCCGCCCGCTACGACCTCACCGAGGGCACGTCCAGCTCGCAGCAACTGGCCACCCAGCGCTCTGACCGCTCGGAGGCGTTCGACGCCGTCACCAACCTGCGGCAATGGGCCAACGACCCGGACGGTGCGCCATATGGGGTGATGCTTGGCGACCTGGGCACCGGCAAGACCACCACCGCCATGGTGCTGAACAACGATTTGAACGACGCCTGGCATGACTGGACCGAGGAGCCACAGGACGAGGCGCCACCACTGTCCATCTATCTGGACCTTCGCACAGTTGAGGCGGGACTGCGAAGCGCTCCACGCTTGAATGAGGTGATCGACAGCGTGCTACGAAATGCCTGGCAGGTGGCCGATAGTGAAAGGGTGAACGCCCGGGTGGTGCTGGACCATGTTCGCAACCAAGGGGCGCTGCTGATCTTCGATGGCCTCGACGAGGTGCTGGTGCATCTCAGCCCCGCCAAGGGCCGAGACTTCCTACGCGAACTGTGGCGGGCGCTGCCTCCCGCCATGATCGAGGACGACGGTCAGCACACGGGCCGACTGTTGATGACGTGTCGCACCCACTATTTCCCGACGATCGACCGTGAACGCTCGTTCTTCGGCGGTGAGGACAAGGAACCCGTCAAGAACCTGTACCGCGCCATCTATCTGTTGCCGTTCAACGATGCTCAGATTCGCGACTACCTCCAGCAACACTTCACCGAGATCGAACGGGAGGTGGACACCCCCGATTCGGTTCGACAAGCCATGGAGTTGCTGTCCATGGTGCACAACCTGATGGAGTTGGCCGAGCGGCCCTACAACCTGCGCCTCATCTCTGATCAGTTGCCGGCATTGCGGCAGGCCCGCCAGGAGAAACGTCCGGTCAGCCTCGCCACGCTGTATAACGGCTTTGTCACCCAATGGTTGGAGCGGGGCGAGAACCATCATCTGATTCGTTCAGCCGACAAGCGGCTGCTGATGGAAGACCTGGCGGCGCACCTCTGGCGTCGCGGAGGCAGGGGCATCGACCACGCTGCACTCGACAACTGGCTGTTCGAGCGTCTCGAGTCGCTACCCGAAATGCAACGCTTCTACGGGGGCGACCGGGCGGCACTTGAACTGCTCGCCGAGGACCTGCGCACGTCCACCTTCGTGGTGCGGCCCGGCGTGGATCGTTTCGAGTTTGCCCACACCTCGCTGCTGGAGTTTTTCCTGGCCCGGTACCTGATGCGAGCCCTGGTCGAAGGCCGCCACGAGGCGTGGGCCATCCCCAACCCTTCGCCCGAAACACTCGTGTTTCTGGTCGATCTGGCGCTTGGCCTGGGCAGCGACCCCGATGCCGCCCGCGACGTGGCGGCACTCCAGGCCACACTGGACGAACTGGCACGGGTCCCCCGCCCGCTGGCATCGGAGCTGGCGTTTCGTTATTGCCTGGCGGCCAACGATCGGCAGGCCCCCGGCCGGACCCTCACCGGGTTCAACCTGACCGGTGCCTCGCTCCGACACTTACACGTCGCGGGCCCCACCACCGGAGCAATGCTGAACCTCTCGGGCTGCACGTTCGACCAGACGGATCTGCGTGACACGGTGTTCTCCCGGGTGCGGATGGACCGGGTCTCGATGCGCTCCACCCGACTGGACCGGACCGAGTTCCTTGGTTGCTCGCTGAGCACGATCGACCTGCAGGACGCCTCGCTCCCGGCAGCGCTCATGCGTGAGAGCCGGCTGAACGACATGGACCTCTCCTCGGCCACCACGACCCGAGGCAAGGTGGTTCGGTGTCGAATCACCGGATGCATCTGGCCCGACGGCACCGGCGAGACCGCCGGCGACATTCTGGGCGCCGACAACATTGGTG
>ERZ1026796.2322-NODE-2322-length-11166-cov-3.058610_pt1 | contig 11166 bp, 6 predicted proteins | sample MGYA00520874_ERZ1026796 | MGnify/ENA primary metagenome ERZ1026796 (study PRJEB33270, sample SAMEA104284474) | anaerobic digester metagenome | biome: Anaerobic digester microbiome; feature: mesophilic sludge digester; material: Anaerobic digester biomass | place...
TCACCGATCCACTCGGCCAATTCCTTTGCGCCCGAGACGCCCGCTACGGACAATGAAGTGGGACAACCAACACTCGACACAATCCCCTCAATCCGCGCACAGGCTTCGCTCACCGAGTTCGCTCCGAGCAGTTCGATAATCGTCGCAATGCGTTCCCCTACGTGCGCAGCGCCGCGAGGATCGGTGCCGCTGAATCAAGCGCGGCGCGGATGATCGCGATCATCCGGTCCACCTCGTCGCGTGTGATCACCAAGGGCGGGCACATCACGATCGAATCGCGGATCGCGCGCTCGCGCGAGCGTTCGCTGTCGGCAAGCTCCTGCGCCAGCGTGTCGGCGCGGTCGGCGAGCAGCTTCTGGTGGCGCCGCAGCGCGAGCAGGTTGCGCGTGCGCGTGATGAATTCGTGATGGTCGACCGGCGAATTGAGGAAGTCGGTCGCGCCCGCCTCCAGCGCCCGCAGCCGGTATAGCCGGTCCCCCAGGTCCAGCACGCCATCGTCCAGGCCCACCCGCTCCAGAAACGACAGGAAGCTGTTGGCCGGGCTCTCCCAGGCCATGATCATCCGCCGGGCCACCAGGGCCGGATCCCGCCTGCGGAGCAGCCAGCGGACGCTCGACAGGCGGTCGGCCAGGGAACGCACGGCGTCCTCGTCGGCCTCGATGAGGGTTCCGTCCAGGTCGAACAGGATGGCGTCAATCTCCCCCGGGTAGAGCTCGCCCAGCTCGCGCGCCTCGCGGGGATAGGGAAAGGGCTCCTGGTCCAGGAGCTTGGCGTACGTGTAGCGCAGCACGACGCGCACGGTGCCAATGACCGGGGCGGCCAGGAGCACCCCCAGGGTGCCGGCCAGGAAGCCGCCGGCCAACACGCCGATGAAAATGATCACGGGGTGAAGCTGCATGCGCCGGCCCATGATGCGCGGCACCAGGTAGGCGTTCTCCACCTGCTGGATGAGGACATAGAGGCCCAGGACGAGGACGGCGAACCAGAAGTTGCTCAGCGGCAGGTAGACCGAGCCGATAAAGAAGGCGATGAGCACGGCCGGGATGGTGGCCAGGACGGGGCCGAAGGTGGGCACCACCTCCAGGAGCCCCGCGACGATGCCCATCAGCCCCGCGTTGGGCAGGCCGACGATAGACATGAGGATCCAGACCACGGTGCCGACGACGATGCCGAGGACCACCTGCCCGCGGAAAAAGGCCTTCCACACGTGGTTGATCTCTTCTCGCAGGCGTCGCAGCTCCTCGGTATAGCCCGGGGGAGCGAGGCGATCCAGGAACTGGCGCAGCCGCTCGGCGTCCTTGACCAGGTAGAAGGAGATGATGGTGATGGACAGCACCCAGAGCAGGCTGGAGAGGAGGTTAAAGACCAGGCCAACGGTCTGGGTGGCAAAGGGCTGGAGCATGTTCTGGACGGTGGCGCCGACGTCGCCGACGAAATCGCCCAGGTTGAAGCGATAGCCCAGGATGAAAAAGGGCTGGGAGAGAAAGCCGACGAGGTCGTTCGTCAGCTTTTGCACGTCCACGTTGAGGCGCGCGATACGCTCCACTGCGTAGGGCACCACCGTGACGGGCACGATGCTCAGGATGGCGAGGACGACGACATAGACCAGGATGACGGCCAGGGTGCGCCGCACCTGCAACTGCTTTTCCACCCAATCGGCCAGGGGCTTCAGGATGTAGGCCAGGACAAAGGCGAGGAGGATGGGCGGGACGAGGGCGCGAAAGACGTACAGGAGCAGGAGCAGGATGATGACCAGCCCCACAATGACCAGGCGCTTGGTTGTTCGGCTCCAGTCCGTCGAAACCATGGGGAATGCCCGCCGCGCTGCGCTTATGCTACTCGATAGGACCCAGGTCCTCGAGAGGCCAGTAAGAGATCCAGGCCCGGCCCACGATGTTGTCGATGGGCACGGGGCCAAAGCTCCGGGAGTCGTTGGAGTGGTCGCGGTTGTCGCCCATGACATAGACGTGGAGGGGCGGCACCACGACGCGGCCGTGACGCCCCGGGCGTGTGTCGCCGGCGAGGAAAGGCTCATCCAGGGGCCTGCCGTCGATGTACACCTTGCCGTCCTTGACCTCCACGGTCTCTCCCGGCAGGCCGATGACCCGCTTGATCAACAGCTCGTTGGCCTGGCTGGCAACCTTGAGCACCACGACGTCAAAGCGCTCCGGCCCGTGGAAGCGGTAAGAAAGCTTTTCCACGACCAGGCGCTGGTTGGTGTGCAGGCTCGGCTCCATGCTCTGGCCCTCCACGCGCGTGGCCTGGCCGACGAACACGTTGATCAGCAGGGCGATGAGGATCGCCGGCACGAGGGTTTCCAGAACCTCGCGCACCAGGCGCAGCAGCCGCCGGCCCGCTCCGGGCGCTTCCGGCGGCAGATCTCCGAACTGGTCATCCATTCAACACAGCCCTTTCCGCGGCCCGCCGCCCGACTGCTGGCGGGCGTGCTTCAGGTGTAGGGACCGGCCCGATGAAACCACCGGGCCGATCCTCTTGTTCTTGCAGTAGCGAACCTGCTTTGCGTATTAGCGCTGCCGGCGGGGCGGGCGCTCATTGCGCTCGGCCCCCGCGCCGACCCGCGGTCCCCGGGATCGGCCGCCGCTGCCGCCGCCACGGTCTCCGCGGCCGCCGCCACCGGAGGGGCTGCCCTTGCGGTCGCGCTCGCGGGCCTCTTCGGCGGTCCAGCCTTCCAACACCGCCTGGCGCGACAGCTTGATCTTGCCGCCCTCGTCGATGTCGATGACCATGACCATGACCTCGTCGCCGACGCGCACCACGTCCTCCACGGACGGCACGCGATAGTCGGCCAACTGCGAGATGTGGACCATGCCGTCCACACCGGGCAGGATCTCGACAAAGGCGCCATAGCTCTCGGTGCGGACCACCTTGCCGACGTACACCCGGCCGATCTCGGCTTCCTCGGTGAGGGATTCGATCATCTCGATGGCCTTCTGGGCGCCCAGGCTGTCGATGGCGGCGATATAGACCGTGCCGTCGTCCTCGATGTCGATCTCGACCTCGCACTCTTCCTGGATCTTGCGGATCATCTTGCCGCCGGGGCCGATGATCTTGCCGATCTTGTCGGAATCGACGTGCATGGTGGTGATGCGTGGCGCGTACTGCGACATCTCGCTCCGGGGCTCGGAGATGGTCTCTTCCATCTTGGCCAGGATGTGGACGCGGCCGGCCCGCGCCTGGGTGAGGGCCTGCGACAGGATGTCATAGCCCAGGCCCTTGATCTTCATGTCCATCTGGAGCGCGGTGATACCCTCGCGAGAGCCGGCCACCTTGAAGTCCATGTCGCCCAGGTGATCTTCCATGCCCTGGATGTCGCTCAGGATGGCATAGCGGCCGTTCTCGGTGATGAGGCCCATGGCGATGCCCGCCACGGGATTCTTGATGGGCACGCCGGCGTCCATGAGCGACAGCGTGCTGCCGCAGACAGAGGCCATGGACGTGGACCCGTTGGAGGCCAGGACCTCGGACACGACGCGCACGGTGTAGGGGAACTCTTCCTCCAGGGGCAGGACGGGCTCCAGGGCCGTCTCGGCCAGGGCGCCGTGCCCGATCTCGCGCCGCCTGGGGCCGCGCATGGGCCAGGTCTCGCCCGTGCTAAAGGGCGGAAAGTTGTAGTGGTGCATGTAGCGCTTGGATTCCTCGGGCCGCAGCGTGTCGAGCTTTTGCTCCTCGCGGGGCGTGCCCATGGTGGCGATGCTCAGCACCTGGGTCTCGCCGCGGGTGAACAGGCCCGAGCCGTGGGCCCGGGGCAGGATGCCGACCCGGCTCCAGATGGGCCGGATCTCGTCCGTCGCGCGGCCGTCGGCCCGCTGGCCCTGCTCCAGGATGCGCTTGCGCATCTCGACCTTGAGGACGTCGCGGAACACCTTCTTGACGTCGTCCCGCTGGGCGGTCTCGTCGTCGGCAAAGGCCTCCAGGATCTCGGCCTCCAGGGCGTCGGTGGCCTCGCCGCGCTCTTGCTTTGGCATGGGCCGCGCGCTCAGCTCGGCGACCCGGTTGCCGATGCGCTCCACGACGCGCTGGCGGACCGTCTCGTCGATGGTCTTGACCGGATAGTCGGTCTGCTTCGGCTTGCCGATCTCTTCGCGCATCTGCTTTTGCAGGGCGATGACCGGCTGCATGGCTTCGTGGCCGACCTGGAGGGCCTGGAGCATGACCTCTTCGTGCACTTCCCAGGCGCCCGCCTCGACCATCATGATGGCTTCTTCGGTGCCCGCCATGCGCAGGTCAAGGGCGCTCTGCTCCATCTGCTCGGCGGTGGGGTTGATGACGAACTCGTCCTCGATGAGGCCCACGCGGCAGGCGCCGATGGGGCCTTCGAAGGGCACGTCCGAGATCATGAGGGCCGTCGAGGCGCCGATGATGGCCGGGATGTCCAGGTAGTTCTGGCTGTCGGAAGAAAGGGCGGTGGCAATGACCTGGACGTCGTTGTGATAGTCCTTGGGAAAGAGCGGCCGCAGCGGGCGGTCGATGAGCCGCGAGGTCAGGATGGCCGATTCGCTGGGGCGGCCTTCGCGCCTGAAAAAGCTGCCGGGGATGCGGCCGGCAGCGTACAGGCGTTCTTCAAAGTCCACGGTCAGCGGGAAAAAGTCGATCCCTTCTCGCGGCGTTTTCGAGGCGGTGGCGGTGCAGAGCACCACCGAGTCGCCGAGGCGCACCACTACGGCGCCCCCTGCTTGCATGGCAAGGTCGCCGGTTTCTATCGTGAGTGGCTTGCCGCCCATCTCGACGACGTACGTCTTGCTGTTATTCACTTTTACCTCCAAATTTTGCGAGAAAGGCAGGGGTCGAGGGACTGGGGAATGGGTCCCAGCCGGCAGCGATCAGGGCCCATTCCCCAATTCCTGACCCGCGCCTTTCCCGAGATTCGCCCATCTACAATAGCAGATGGCCTATGGCAAGCGGCGCGTAACCTACCTCACCGTAGGCCATAGGCCATCTATTATTGGCAGGGATGTTCTATCTGCGCAACCCCAGCTTCTCGACGATGGTGCGGTACCGCTCCGCGTCCTTGTCCTTCAGGTACGCAAGATGCCTGCGCCGCTGGCCGACCAGCTTGTAGAGGCCGCGTCGCGAATGGTCGTCGTGCTTGTGCACCTTCAGGTGCTCGGTCAACTGGCTGATCCTGGTGGTCAAAAGGGCAATCTGCACCTCAGGAGAACCTGTGTCACCGGGATGAACGTTGAATTTCGTAATAATATCCGTCTTTTCGGTTTTCGTTAAAGACACACGCCGATCCTTTCTTATCATGCCCCTGTTCCGCCTGCTCGCACAGACGAGCGCGGGGGCAACTCCCCGCGCTTGGGATGCGAGACAATTATAGCATATTATGGTTCTGAACGCAAGTGTGCGAGAATCCTTCGCCCGGCGCGATCGCATTTGGTCCGAGGTGCAATGCACTTTTTCACGGCCGGGACGTGCTTCACGAATGTGCAGGTTCTGGCGATTTCATGGTCTGTATCGACGAGCAAAAGTGCATTGCACCTCCGGATCAGCCTAAACGCGCTTCCTCCTATGGCCACGACTGCGATCTTGCTTTCTTTCTCATTTCCGTGGTACAATTACCCGGCCGGTTGACACAATCTCCCCATGCGTGGAGTTTTCGGCCAGTGATGGATCGGCAAGGGCGCTGCCCGGTGGTGGAGGGACGACGTGCAAACCAAAATGCTCTTTTCGCAGCACTACCTTGAGACTCGCCTGCCTGGGCACACCGAATGGGCGGACGATCCTCGCCACCTCCTGGAAGAGATTCGCGTCCTATGGCGAAAGGCGCGTGCCTACGGCGCGCGCTGGAACGAGGCCCAAACGGAGGCCGAGTTCGTGCGCCCCGTGCTGAACCTCCTGGGCTGGTCCTACACGGTCCAGACCAAGGCGACCTACGGCGGCCAGGTCACGCGCCCGGACTATGCCCTTTTTGACAGCCTAGCCGCCAAGGCCGAGGCGAACCGATACCTGGGCCAGGATCACCCTTTCTATAGCCGGGTACGAGCCATCGCCGAGGCCAAGTATTGGGGCCGCCCACTGAGCCAGAAGGACGCCAGCGAGCGCAACACCTGGAAGCGAGAGAGCAACCCCAGCTACCAGATGGTCAGCTACCTGGTGGGCACGCGTGTACCGTGGGGAATCCTGACCAACGGTCGCACCTGGCGCCTATACAGCCGCGAAGTGTCGAGCACGGCCAGCGAGTTCTACGAAGTGGACCTGGGCCTGATCATGGATTTTTTGCCCGACGAGGCATCTCCAAGCGCCGAGCAGTTAGATCAATTTCGCCGCTGGTGGCTCTTTTTCCGTCGTGACTCGTTCGTGCCTGATGTCCAGGGCCGGTCCTTCCTGGCACGGGTGCACGAGGGATCCGGGGCCTATGCCCGGCGCATCAGTGACAAGCTGAAGGAGTTGGTCTTTGAAGAGGTGGTGCCGGAAATCGCCGGCGGATTCGTCGCTTACCGCCACCGGCAGATGGGCATCTCCGCAGAGAGTGAGGAGAGCCTGAGCCTGATCTATGCCGCCACCCTCAGCCTGCTCTACAAACTCCTGTTCTTGCTCTACGCCGAGGCCCGTGGCCTGTTGCCCGTGGGCAATCCGGGCTATGATGAGCAGAGTCTGAGCACCCTGGCCCGCGAAGCGGCAGATCGCATTGACCGAAATCTGCCCCTGAGCGACGCGGCCTATGCCACACGACATTACGAGGCGCTTTTGGCCCTCTTCCATCGCATCGACCGGGGCGACGCGAGCCTCGGCATACCCCGGTACGATGGCGGCCTGTTCAATCCTGCCACGCCCGAGAATCGCTTCCTGGAGGAGCACAGGCTCAGCGACCGGGTCGTAACGCGGGCCGTCGATACGCTGGTGCGTGACGCCGGAGAGCCGGTGGATTACGCCTACATCAGCGTCCGCAATCTGGGGGCCATTTACGAAGGGTTGCTGGAAAACCGCCTTCGTGTCCTAGATGCCGCTGCGGGCCGGGTGGAGCTGGTGGACGACCGGGGCGAGCGCAAGGCCAGTGGCTCATACTACACGCCGGACTATATCGTCGAGTACATCGTCGAGCATACCCTCGACCCTCTCTTGGATGAGCGGGCGGCGGCCTTTGAAGCGGCCATGGACCGTGCCGCTGAACTGCGCCGGAGGCTGGCCCACGCCTCTGAACGCGAAGCCAACCGCACCATGCGCCGGCAGCTAGAGGAAGCCGAGGATCGCGCAAGGGAAGCCTTTCTGGGGATCAAGGTTTGCGATCCGGCGATGGGGTCTGGCCATTTCCTGGTCAATGCCGTAGACCGCCTGACCGATGGCATTATCCAGCGCATGCAAGTCTACCACGATTCCCACCGCGACGTGCCCTGGGAACGGAACCCGGTGCAACAGCTTATCGAGCGCGTGCGCGGCGAGATCCTGGCCGAGATGGAACGGCAGGGCCTGTCCGTCGATCCGGCTCGCCTGGACGACACGGCGCTCTTGACGCGCCTGGTGATGAAGCGCTGCATTTATGGCGTGGACCTCAACCGCCTGGCGGTCGAATTGGCGAAGCTGAGCCTGTGGCTGCACTCGTTCACCGTTGGCGCGCCGTTGAGTTTTCTGGACCATCACCTGCGCTGGGGCAACTCGCTCATTGGCAGCGACGTGCGCACCGTGGAAGCGGCCATGAGAGACACCCAGGCCGGCATATTTGAGTCCATCGGCAATGTGCGCCAGTTCTCCCTGTTTGCCGGTCCCTTTGCCGCCTTGCTCACCTTGACGGTGACCATGATCGAGGTCGTGGAGCGGGCCGATACCACCCTGGCCGACGTTCGGCAGAGCGCCGAGGAGTTTGCGCGCTTCCAGGAGCACCTGGTGCCCTTCAAGCAGGTCCTGGATCTGTGGGTCAGCCGCGCCTTTGGCAACAAGGCCGCGGACGATCTGCTGACGGTTCACGGCGACCAGGTGTTACCTGCCTTGCAGGGCCAGGTGCCGGTCACCGACGAGCACCGGGCAGCCATCGACAATGCCCGGCGTCTGTGGCAGGAAAAGCGCTTCTTCCACTGGGATCTGGAGTTCCCCGAGGTGTTTGTCGATCTGCACCGCGGGGACTGGGCGGCGAACCCCGGGTTCGACGCGGTGGTCGGCAACCCGCCTTACGTCCGCCAGGAGCAGTTGTCGCCCAACAAGCGCTGGTTCCGGCAGGCCTTTGCCGTCTATCACGGTGTGGCCGACCTGTACGCCTATTTCTACGAGCAAGGCGTGCGGTTGCTGCGCCATGGCGGCTTCCTGGGTATGATCACTTCCAACAAATTCCTGCGGGCCGGCTACGGTCAGCCGCTGCGGGCTTTTCTGGCCGGCGAGGCGGAGCTACAGGAACTGGTGGACTTTGGGCACGCGCCCATCTTTCAGGACGCGGACACGTTTCCGTGCATCGCCCTTCTCCAGAAACCCGATCCGGGCCGGCAGGAGGGGGCCGACGTTCGCGTGTGTCCCTTCCCCCGGGAAGCGCTGGGAACTGTGGAGCTGGCGAGCTACGTGGACGAGAACGCCTACGGCGTGCCCCTGGCCCGCCTGGGCGGCGAACCCTGGAACCTGGAGCGACCCGAGGTTCGGGCGCTGATGGACAAGATCCGTCAGGCAGGCATTGCACTCCGGGAGTTCGCTGGTACGGCGCCGTACCGGGGCATCGTGACTGGTCTGAATGAAGCATTTCTGATAGACAAAGCTGCGCGCGATCGGCTGATTGCCGCCGATCCACGTAGTGCGGAGGTTATCCACCCATATCTTCGGGGGCAAGACATCAAGCGCTGGATGCCCGAGTGGGCAGAGCTGTGGATGCTTTTCATCAGGCGCGGCGCAGATATCGATGCGTATCCTGCTATTAGAAGTCACCTTGCCCAATTCCGGGAACAGTTGGAGCCACGGCCTGCCAACTGGACGGGCACAAGATGGCCTGGACGAAAGCCTGGCGCTTACAAGTGGTACGAAATTCAGGACTCTATAGACTACTGGGAGCTGTTCTCGACACCCAAGATTCTTTATCAAGAGATCCAGTTCCACTCACGGTTCTCATTAGATGAGGATGGCTACCTCACAAACAACAAGGTATTTTTGATTCCTTCTGCCGATCTCTGGTTGCTAGCAGTCTTAAACTCGCCGCTCATCTGGTGGTACAACTGGCGTTATTTGCCGCACATGAAGGATGAAGCGCTGAATCCCCAAGGCGAGATGATGGAGCAACTACCGGTCGCGCTGCCGTCCGACGCTATACGCGAGGCAGTCGAACCGCTCGTAGAACGCCTTACGACCTTGACGAAAGCCCGGCAGGCAGCAGCGGATCAACTGGCCGACTGGCTCAGGGTCGAGTTCGACGTCGTGGGCGTCGGCGCCCGGCCCGGCGGCCTGGCTGCCCTGGACGAGGACGCCTTCCTCCGCGAGGCGAGCCGGCGGCGGCCCAAGTCTCTGGCACGCATCTCACCCGGCGATATCGGTTCTCTGCGGAGTGCCTATCGCAGCCACGTGCAGCCGATTCGCGCCGGCCTGGCCGAAAAGCGCCGCCTGGAGCACCGCCTGGCAGCCCTGGTGAACGAGGCCTATGGCTTGACGGCGGTGGACGTGGAGTTGATGTGGCGGACGGCGCCGCCGAGGATGCCAGGGGTCGCGCCGCACGTCGCGGACCGGGAACCGGCAGGAAGCACAGGCGGTGAATTGGAGGGCACGCAGCCATGACCATCTTTCCTTCGCAGCAGGCCATGGAGCGGGCTGAAGAGCTGTTCTCCGACGTGGCTCGCATGGTCGAGGGCTATCGAGGCCGCATGGGTACCACCTGGTACTGGAGCCTGCCCAATGACGTCCTGGTTGGCTTTTTCCTGGGGCACACGGGAGCTGACGAGCGCTGGGACGTGATCCACGGCGAAGCTGCCACCATGGTCGCCGGTATCTATGCGCGGGTCGACTTTCCCTTCGTGGCCTACGCCCGCAAGCCCCTCAGTCCACCGTACTTGCGCGATATCCACGGCGAGGCGGTCTGGATGCACGAGGTCTACTTTGACGGCGGAATGATGCTGAACGAGATGGCCGGCTGGCTCAAGTTGCTCGGCGCCCGCCCCCTGGCAACCCTCGCCGAGCTGGAGACGCCCGAGTTGACCGACCTCCAGGCGCGGCTGGTGCGCCATGCCCTGGAGCACCTGAACGGGGCGTTTGTCCTAAAGGAGTTGCACCAGGCTTTCAAGGCCGAGATCGCTATGCGCCGCCTGAGCGCCCTGGCCCAGGCCTGGGACGCCGGGAAGCTCTTCCACATCGATCTGAACGACCAGGCCTTCGGGCGCTACGACCAGGATTTCCGCTTCGGCGCGGTGAACCTGAAGAGCGCCTTCTTCGTGGTGAAGTTCCTGGAGGATGTCGGCTACCAGGGCAGCCGGCACTTCGACGCGCACGCCTACCGCACCGAGGACACCCAGGGCGTGTGGGACTTCGCGCGCGGCTGCATCCGCAACTACCTCGCGCTCGCGGCCAAGGCCCGCGAGTTCGACCAAGATCCCCGTGTGGCCGAGGCGATGGCGTATTCCGGCGTCGCAGAGCTCGCGGAACCGACTGTGGGTCCGTATTCATCGGAGTCCGCAGCACGGTTGAAGGCCGAGAGCTTCGACGTCGACGTCCTCGCAACGCGGGGCTTCGGCAACGAGGCGCTCGACCAGCTCGTCATCGATCACATCCTGGGTACCGCCTGATAAGCGTCAGGCCGTAGCCGTGATCGACAGCTCCACTCCATCTAGCAAATTCGCAGGGCCTCCTGCGGGGAAGGGACAGCACCGCATGTCCAAGAAAATCTATGGAGCAGTAGCCGGCCTCGCCGCCGCCTCCCTGCTGCTTGGCACCCCCTGGCGCGTCGGCGGCCGGCCCTTCGGCCGCCCCCTCGTGCCGGTCACGGGGGCGTGGTGCGGTCGCATGCTGGGTGCCGCGGCGATCCCGGAGACGGGGTCGAGTGGGCGTCCGTAGGGCAGGCCGGCGACGTACCAGGTGGTGCCGATCAGCAGGGAGGCGGCGACGAGGTAGACCAGGGAAAGCCCGATGAGCATTGCGGGCATCAGCAGCGACATCCCGGCCGCCCGGCAGAAGGCCACCATGGCGACGAATGTGAGCCCAAGGCCCCATACCGGCCAGCGTTCGTGGCCGCAGTGGTCCTCAGGGTCG
>ERZ1026796.2324-NODE-2324-length-11162-cov-3.293068_pt1 | contig 11162 bp, 7 predicted proteins | sample MGYA00520874_ERZ1026796 | MGnify/ENA primary metagenome ERZ1026796 (study PRJEB33270, sample SAMEA104284474) | anaerobic digester metagenome | biome: Anaerobic digester microbiome; feature: mesophilic sludge digester; material: Anaerobic digester biomass | place...
GTCCTGCACGGTCGCGAGGTCGCCCACCCGCACCGCGCCCAGCGCCGTCGAAACCTGCAGGTTCGCCACGTCCTCGACCGTGCTGAAGTTGCCCGGCGTGCGCAGCAGCAGGCTCTGGCCGGCCTGCTCGATGCTGCCGCTGGGGATGCTGTAGCTCTCCGCCAGGATGGTCCCGATGACCTGCTGCGGCGCGACCCGGCGGGCCTTCAGCGCATTGGCATCGAGCAGGACCTGGATCTCGCGCTCGCGGCCGCCCGTCACCACCGCATCGGCCACGCCGTCCAGCCGCTGCAGCCGGGGCAGGAGCTCATCCGTCACGATCTGCCGCACGTCGCCCGCGGCGGCACCGCCGGCGTCGAGGGGCACCGTCAGTTGCTGGCCCCGAATGGCTCCGCTGTCGCCGCTGGCTGTGCTGACGAGGGCGGCGCCGGTGGCCATCGTCACGGTCATCTTGACCCCGGGCCGGGCCTCGACGACGGCGGACGAGGCCAGACTGAGGTCCACTCCGTTGAGGTCAATGGACAGCGGCTCTTCGTTGGGATTGTAGAGAACGAGTCCGCCGGTCTGGGGGTCTTGGCCAGGCACGGGGCTGCTGCTGAACAACAATGCGGGGGCCACGTCCCAGTTGTCGGCCGCGGCGTCCAACAGGATCAGACTGTTGATCTCGACGTTGCCGAACGCCAGGAGGGTCAGCCCCAGGTCGGGCGTGAGCGAATCTGCGGCCAGCCGCAGCAGGGCGATGCTCCATTGGGCCGGATCCGGCGAGACGAGCGTCAGCCCCGAGACACCGTCGAGGGTGGCAACCTGGCCCGGAATGGTCAGCGGCCCGCCGCCGTCGAGTGTCACGCTGCCGGCGGCGTAACAGACCTGGTTGAGCGCCGTACCCGCGCAGTCGGCCAGAGCCTGGGAGAGGGCGGCGGCGTAGGTGGAAGTCGGCGGAGGACCGGGTTGCCCGGAGCCGACGACAAGGGGGAGATAGGCCGTGTGAGCAAGTTCGATGGGTGGGTCATCGCTCACAACCGCAACATTCGCGGCGCGGTCCGGACCAGGCACCCGGGCAGCCAGGGGTGGGACAAAAACGGAGCCTGGTACCAGGCCCAACAGCATAGCAAGGATCGCCATTACAGTCAACCAGTTGTGTTTCATATTCCTCTCCTTCGGAATCGGCGCAGGCACCGGAGGCGGCAAACAGCGCCACCAGCAGAGTGAGGACCTTTCATCCCCCTCCATCCCCTATGCTCGAGATTGCACCAGACATGCCGCTATCCCTTTCATTTAGCTCCATGAGGAATGCAAACAACTGCTCCGGGCTGGAAAAACCAAACCGCTCCTTGGTGGATGGATCTTCCAGGGAAGCATGCCACTCGGGTGTCTGCGGCCCATCCACGCGCCACAGGCGGAGTATGTACGAGCGGCTGCATATCGGTCGCTGACTCTCACCAGTCTGTCTCGGCTGTCTTCTCATATGCCTCAAGTCTATCACGGCACTGTCAAGGCATCGTCAGGGGTTCGTCAGGAGTGTTGTGCCACGGCCGTCTCGCCTGGTCTTGAGTGGCAGAGACTTGCAAGCGGTGCGGCGCCACGCTTCAGGGCAGCTGGAGCTAGAGCCGTGGCGAGGAGTTCATGCTCGAAATGCTCGAGCGCGCCCCAGGGGTGAAGCGATTGGTCACCTCGCGAGAAGCGCTCAACCTGCAGGAGGAATGGGTCTTCGAAGTCCAGGGCTTGGCCTTTCCGGGCACGGAGCAAACGGAAGGATTGGATCAATACGATGCCGTCGCGCTATTCAGCGCGCCGGGCGCGGCTCACCTGGACTCGTCTTTGACGAGGCTGACCTGGAAGGGATCCCTGATGGCGACGCTAGCGCCCCTGTTCCCCCTTCACAGCTTGATGCCAGAAGCGCTGCTTCACCGGCGACGACGCAAAGTGCGTCACCCACGGCTTGACAAGCAGGTGCACGCGCCCGTACAGTACGGGCAGAATCGGCACTTCCTCCGCGAGCACCTCTTCCGCGTCCCGGTAGCGGGCCAGCCGCTCCTCCTGCGTCGTCAGTGCGCGCGCCTCCGTCACCAGCTCGTCGTACTTGGCCGGCCACCAGCCGCTGTCCGCGACGTCGGCCTCCAGGCACAGGCGCAAGAAACAGTCGGGGTCGGGGTACTCGGGCACCCAATAGCCGAAGCCGAGGGCACTGCTGCCGGGGCCGCGGTCGAGGAGGTCGAGCTGCGATAGTTCGTGTGCGTGCACGTCGATCCCCAGGGTTTCGCGGCACTGCGCCAGCAGCGGCTCAACGAGGTGCGCGCGCCCGGCACGCATCACGCACTCGACCGCCGGAAACCCCCTGCCATCCGGGTACCCTGCCTCGGACAGCAGGGCGCGCGCTTGCTCGACGTCCGTTTCCAGGGCAGCCCCCGGCACGTGGCCAGGCATACCCGGCGGGACAAATCCACCCGTCGCGGGCGCCAGGGCACCGGCAAGTGTCGTGCGCGCCAACTGCCTGCGATCCACGCTCAACGCCATGGCGCGCCGCACGCGCACGTCGTCGAAGGGCGGCACGTGCGTGTTGAAAACGAGATAGTGTGTCAGCAACTGCGCACCCGACACGTACTCGTCGGGATAGTAGTGGCGGGCGGCGTGCACTATTTCGGGCGGCAGCATCCACAGATTGAGCACGTCGAGCTCTCCGGCCACGTACATCCGCCACAGCGTCTCGGGCTCTGCGTCGAGCGTCAGCTCGATCCGTCCTACGTTGCCGCGAGTGCGCGCGTGCCATCCCTCGTTCCGCGCCAGCACGATCCGCCCTGTCTCGCGCGCGGCGAGGGTAAAGGGGCCGTTGCTCACGAGCGCCGCGCCCCTTGCCCAACCGGCGGCATCGTGCGCCACTACGTGACGAGGGGTGGGAAATAGGGCCGGAAAGGCGAGGAGCTGCGGAAAGTAGCTTGCCGGCTGGGCCAGCTCGACGACCAGGGTGCGATCGTTCACCGCCGTCACGGCGATTTGCGACGCGTCCTCCGTTTCGCCCCGTGAGAAGGCGGCTCCCCCGCGCACCTCGTGCAGCAGCAGGCGGGTGAGGGGCGAGTCAGTCGTCGGGTGCAGTGCCCGCTTCCAGCTATATTCAAAGTCATCCGCGGTCACGGGCACGCCGTCGCTCCAACGTGCATCCTCTCTGAGGAAAAAGGTGTAGGTGCGCCCGCCATCTGCCACTTCCCAGCCGCGCGCGACATCGGGCACCACGTCGAGATCCGGCGTCAGGGCGACCAGCCCGGAAAAGAGCTGGCTGACCAATGCGTTACTGATCAGGTCGGGGGCCAGCGCCGGGTCGAGGGTCGCGGGCGTGGTCCAGTTGAGGCGCAGCGTCTGGGATGCCTCGCCGGGGCTGACCGCTTCCGGCACGAGCCCCTGCGCCTGATGCCACAGCCCAAAGCCCGCCCGGTACGCCCGCCGTGCCTGTTCATAATCAAACGCGGTATGATAGGCCAATCCGAGCTTCATCAGTGTCCGCGCCGCGCCTTCTCGATCGCCAGCGGCTTGCTGTAGCGACAGCGCATACTCATAGTGGTCGATCGCCTCGCGGTGCGCATACCCCGTGCGCGCCCTGTCGCCTGCCCTGGAGAGAAACTCGACCGCTTTTGTCGCGTCGCCTGCCTGTGTATAGTGATGGGCCAGTTCGGCCGCCACGGCGTCGAGGTCGTGCCGGTGCAGCGCCTCCAGGCTTGCGCCGGTGCGCGCATGCAGGCGCTGCCGCTCGGCGGCGCCTAGCCTTTGGTAGAGGTACTGCTGGAACAGGGCGTGCCGGAACTGAAACCGGGCCAGGCGTTGTGTGGGCGGCTGTGTTTCGCCGCCGCCCACTGCCCGCTCGCCACGCTCACGCACCATGCCCCGCTGCCTCCCCAGCTCGCGCGACAGCAGGCGCACCACGCGCGCTCTGTCCAGGCCCGACGCCGCGGCGACCACGTCTGCGGTAAAGAACTCTCCCTCGACGCTGGCCGCGTCCAGCACCTGCCTGGCCTCGCCGTCGATCCGGTGCAACTGCTGCTCGATCACGGCTGTGACGCGCGCCGGCAGGGCCTCCCAGTCGATCTCGTCTCTCGCCACCCACCGCCCCGTCTCGTCGCGCACCAGGTCGCCCCGCGCCTGCATCTCCCGCAGCAGCTCCACGGCAAAGAGCGGGTGCCCGCGCGTCTGCCAGAAGAACTTGACCCGGAATGCATCCGGCAGGTTGTTCGGCTCGCGGTCAAGCAGTGCATCCGACAGGCTGCGGGCTGCTACAAGGTCAAAGGCGTCCAGGTCGATCTCGACCTCGCCGAACAGGCGCTCGATCTCGAACAGCGTTTCGCGCACCGACCATCCGGTCCCCTCGCCACCTGGTACAGCCGCATCCGCAGCCAGATCGCTCGGGCGATAGGCGCACACCAGCAGAATGCGGCTGCTGGGCAGCCGCCGTGCCAGGTGGAAGAGCAGGCTGGCCGACGCTGTGTCGGCCCATTGTAGATCGTCGATCGACAACAGCAGGGGCGACTGCTGCGCCAGCGCGCGCAGCACCGCCGTCGCCTGCTCGAACACCCTATCGCGCCGCGCCTCGCCCTCGCGCCGGAGCGCTTCGATCCTCGTCGTGGCCTGTGCAGCGTCCATCCGTGCTTCCAGCCGGCGCCGCACGGCCGGCACCGGCACCAGGACGTCCACGAGCTGCTGCCCCGTTGCCAACACCGTGTCCACCGCCCCGGGGGCCAACGCCCACAGGCGCCTTGCCTGCTCTGCGGTGAGTGTACCTGCCTGCCACCGTGCCTCCACGTCGCCCGCCAGGCTCGCGAATAGGTCGCGAAAGGGCAGGTACGGATCGCCCAGCCCGGTCACTGCGCTGCACGCCCCGTGCGCCACCACCAGCTCGGGCGCCGCTGCCGGCGCCGCACGTGCAAATTCGGCGAGCAGCGCCGTCTTGCCCCGGCCCGCCTCGCCCGCCACCAGCACCACCCGGCCGTCCCCGTCGAGTGCCCGCTGCAGGTGACGGTCCAGCTCCGCCAGCTCTGTCTCGCGCCCGACGAACCGGGCGCCGGGCGCCGGCGTGGTGTCGATGCCCGTCAGCCACGGCGGCTCGCCGCCTGGCTCAGCCGTCACCGGCCGGCGAGCCAGCGGCAGGGTGTCTGCGGCGCGCTCGCCAAGGCCCATCGCCACGAACCGCGCCCGCTCCGCGTCCCGCACCTCCAGCCCGTCGGCCAGGCTCTCTACCATCTGCCGCGACGGGCGGCGCTCGTCGCGCTCGATCTTTTTCACCGTCACCGTGGCGCATCCCACGCGCCTGGCGAGGGCCGACTGCGTCAGATCGAGCGCCAGGCGCCGGCGCTTTACCCAATAGCCGAACGACGCGGTGTATATCTCGTCGTCTGGAATCGGCACGTCACCAATCTCCTGTATCCTCATGGTACCCGTCAGGGATACCACGGGGTCCACGCGATGTGATTTACTATGATCGTCGTAAGCGAAACGATTATACACCAAATGAAAGGAAGGATCAAACGATGCCAAGGTACATCATCGAGCGTAACATCCCCGACCTGGGGCAGATGAGCGCACAGGAGCTGCAGGCGGTCGCGCGGCAGTCGAACGGCGTCCTCGCCGAGATGCCGCCGGCGATCCAGTGGGTCCACAGCTATGTGACCGACGATCGCCTCTACTGCACCTACATCGCACCGAGTGCGGACCTGATCCTGGAACACGCCCGGCGCGGTGGGTTCCCGGCAGACAGTGTAATGACGGTGCACACGATCATCGACCCGACGACGGGCGAGGGATAACAAGCAGGTTGTCGCGTTGGAATGTGCGAACGTTATAGCGTAGGAAGGAGAGCAAGATGAATCGCAGGAGCATGTTTTTGATCGCGGTGGCGGTCGTGGTGTTGGCGACGGCGGCGACGGCGGCACTCGTGGCCGCGCAATCGGACGTGGCGGCGGTGCGCAGGGCGACCGCGGCGTATCACAGGACGGAGGCGGCACAGGCCGCGGGCTGGGACCTCGTGGAAGGGCTTGACCATTGCTTTGACAACCCAGGCGTCGGCGCGATGGGCTATCACTATATCAACGTCGACCTGCTCGACGCCAAGACGGATGTGCTGCAGCCGGAGGCGTTGGTCTATGCGCCCGGTCCGAACGGCCAGCGACAGTTCGCGGCCGTGGAGTACATCGTCCCCGTCGACGCATGGGCAGAGACGGGAAACCCCGACTTGCCGTCGGCCTTTGGTCGCTCTTTTCACCTGAACGAACCGCTGGACGTCTATGTGCTCCACCTGTGGTTGTTCAGGAACAATCCCTCGGGCATGTGGGAGGATTGGAACCCGAACGTATCGTGCCCGTAGGCGCGCACCACGGAACAGGCGAGTTGGCAGGTTGAGCCCCTATGCGGCTTGACCTGCCGGCTCGCCTCTCCCCCGGCGCCTCGCCAGTACACGGTAGAGCGCCAGGGCACTGTCGTGGGAGATGGACGGCGTCGGGGCCGGCCTGCAGCGAGGCTACTTTGTCCAGTCCACAGGAAGGGGGGCATCGGGCGTGTCACGGGGAAATCGATCGCGAATTGGTTCCGTCACCAGACGTCTATTGGGCAGATCGTGCAGGGTGTAGGCTGTGTCCATCAAATCCTGAGTGCCGATGCAATAGAAAACCGCCCCGGAGCCCACTCCCAGGGCGGCTGCTATTGGATGCCCCCAAGGGGATACTTACCAAAAACCTGTCACGGAACCCTCTCTTGGAGGCGCAACCCTTGACATCGGCCCCAGTATAACACAGATTTGCAGCGAGGGCAAACATGCCAGCACGGGGTTGTGTATACTCTTCGGTGGAAATTTGAAAAAGGAGCGGACTCCGTGTAAGCTAAGGGTGCTGAGACCTTACTACAAGGAGGCCGCTCCATGGCTAGAATACCTGAAACCTGTGCTCCTGTCAATGCTCGTGCTGTCTTTGAAGCAGCACTGGACGAGGCGGTGCAGACGCTGTGCCAAACCATCGGCGCACGGATCACCGCTCTGCTGGTCGCCATTGTGAGCCACGTGGTCGGTCGACCTCATTACGTTCGTCGTGTGTACGTACCCAAGCGACTGCGCCGTGAAGGCAAATGCCCTCGCTGTCACTCCACTCAGAGTCGCCGTTTCAGTCGGAACGGATTTCGCTCGCGGCAACCACTGCTGACCATCTGGGGCGAGATACCCTTTGACCTGCCTCGGGTGCGGTGCCAATGCGGCGGGAGCGTGCAGGTCGACTTTGGGGACGTGCTTCGTCCTTACCAGCAGATCGGCGCCGACGTCGATGCTCAGATCCAGCGCTGGGGTGGCATGGCTGTCAGTCTGCGGCGGATGCTCCAGGAGTTGAAACACACCTACATCGGTCCCTTGGCTCTGCGCACTCTGAACCAGCGCTTGCACCTCCTGACGAGCCTCGATCCCCACCGTGAAGCAGAGGACGTGCCCCCCGTCGTCCAGATCGACGCCATCTGGATTACCCTTCTGCGCCCCAACGGCCAGGTATGCCGCGACCGCAAAGGCCGAAGACGAGCGGTGAAAGGTCGGTTCAAGGTGCCGGTCATGATCGCTATGGGCGTGTGGCCTGACAGCAACCGCTGTGAGATCCTGGCCTGGGTTCAAGGGAAAAGCGAAAGCGCCGAGGAATGGGTCAAGTTCTTGGAGGCCCTGGAAGCTCAGGGGATTTGCGGCCGGAACGGCTTGAAGCTCATCATCCACGATGGTGGCCTGGGACTCTGTTCCGCCTTGCAGACCGTCTGGTTCGATGCCGAACAGCAACGATGCCTGTTCCACAAGCTGCGGAACATCGCTGATGCCATCCGCTTACCCGAAAAGATGTCAACCAGGGAACGCAGGCGACGGCGCAAAAAGATCCTGAAGGACTTCAGACAAATCTGGGAGGCGAGTCGCTACGAGACCATGCTTCGCCGCTACCTCAAAGTCGTTCGCACCTATCGCCACAGACAGCCTGAGGCAGTGGCCACTCTGCGCCGCGACTTTCGACAGACCGTCACCTACTATGGGCTGGAAAAGGAATTCCCAACATGGGAACGCAAGCATCTTCGGACGACCAGCCGACTGGAGCGCTTCAATCGCACCCTCCGTCGTCGAACGCGGGCGGCCAATGCGTACCACTCAACGGTTGGACTCACGGCGATGATCGCCCAGGAGATCCGAGCATTCCATGACGCTCAGCGCTCCCCCTAATTTCCACCGAAAGAGATACACAACCAGCACGGGTGTGCTCCTGTATCTCGTCACGAACCAGGCGTTGTAGCGCAACTTGTGTATTATCCTCGTGACACGACAACAACCTGGCACACGCCAAGGCGCGATCGGTGTAAGGCAAGCGAATGCAGCGACGTTCCCTGGTACGACGAAACTTGACAAATCATGTCCTATGTATAAAATATGAGGTAGATGAACCGTTTTCATACATGGAACAGGAATTGGGACTCATGACCAGCAAAACCCTTGGGCCGACCGGCGCCCACCTGCTCACGGCGCTGACCGAAAGCAATCGAACGGTCTTTTCGATCAGCGATGCCCAAGAACTCCTAGAGAGCAGCTACGACGCTGCTGTGAAAACCGTGCGGCGGCTTGTCCATGCCGGCTGGCTGGTCCGGCTGACGGCCGGCCGGTACGCGATTGTGCCATTGTCATCCGGCGACGAGGCAACGCCCCAGGTGAATCGTTATGTCATAGCCCGCGAACTGCTGCATGATACAGCCTACTATGTCTCCCACGACAGCGCCATGGATATCCACAACATGCTCACCCGCCCCGTAACGACGGTTATTGTAACAACCCCACGGCGTTTGGCCGATCGTGAAATTCTGGGGGTGCCCTATCGTTTCGTATATGCGCCATCTTCAGCGTTGTGGGGATCTGAGCCGGTCTGGGTCACGCCCTACGAGCGGGTCATTGTCAGCGATCTGGAGCGGACGATCTTAGATGGCCTGGCCCGACCTGACTTGTGTGCGGGCGTCAGCGAGGTTGCCACCGGGCTGTGGATGCGCCAAGACGACTTTGACTGGGACAGGCTGGCCAGTTATGTACAGAAACTCGAAACGCGGGCCGTAGCCCAACGCCTGGGCTACCTGCTAGAGCTGTACGGCCTGGGTACGCCCACGATCGCCGAGGCTTTGCAGGAGATGGTAGGGAATAGCTATGCCCGCCTCGATCCACTGTTGGCAGACAACGGCCCCTACCTGGCTCGCTGGCGGTTGCGGCTCAACTTGGAGCCAGAAACTTTGCAGAGCATTGTGAGGACTTGACCATGATCCCACCAAGCGAGATCGCCCGGTTAGCCCATCGGCTGCGCCTGGCTGACAAGACCATCGAACTGGACTATGTGTTGACCTGGGTGTTACTGGCCATTGCCAACTCGCCTCTGCACGAACGGTTGGCATTCAAGGGCGGCACGGCCCTCAAGAAGGTCTACGAACCCGACTATCGGTTTTCGGAAGACCTCGACTTTACGTTGCTCGACGACACATCAAACGAGGACCTCCTTGCCGCCATCGAAGTCTTGTTCCCCTGGCTGCGGCGGGAGGTCAACCTTGTCTTGGATGTGCGCCGAGTGGAGGTACACCAGGCCGGCAATTCGGCAGTCTATTTGAACTACGTCGGGCCGCTACGCGGTGAGTTGGGCAGCCGCTTTTTCAAGACCGACCTTACTCGGGACGAGTTGCTGCTGTTCCCTCCGGTCAAAGCGCCGCTTCAGACGCCATACAGCGACTGCCGGGACCGCACCGAGATCCTTCTTGTCTACTCGCCGGAGGAGATCCTGGCGGAAAAGCTGTGTGCCCTGTTGGGGCGCACGGAGCCTCGTGACCTGTTTGACGTGCACTATATGCTCACGCATCAACTGGTCGACCTCGAGGCGGTATCCTTCCGATTGAGCGAGAAGATGGCCCACAAGGGATTGGACTCGGCTGCCCTGGAAGATGTGCTCTTCCGCAAGCGGGATACATTCGACCGTCTGTGGGAGCCGCGACTGCGCGGCCAGATGCCCGACTTGCCGCACCTCGACACGGTCATCCGTGAGACCAATCGGTGGCTGCGACAAAGTGGGTTGGTGTGAAGAAGATACTAACGGAAAGAGGATGAGCACATACCAATACTACGAATTCCAGGCCATCGATCGGCCTCTGACAGCAGAGGAGCAACAGGCTGTTGCTCACCTCTCCAGTCGCGTGGAGCCCCATCCCCGGCAAGCTGTCTTTGTCTATCACTGGAGTGGCTTTCCCGGCAACTCCCGCGAGATCCTGGCCAGGTACTACGATGCCATGCTCTACATGGCCAACTGGGGCAGCCGGCAGCTTATGTTCCGCTTTCCTGTGGCTGCTCTCGACCTCGATGAGGTGCGAGCCTATTGTGAGCCACTCATCGTCCAGGATTATCTCTCCTTATCAACTGTGGGTGAGTATGATCTCCTGGACATTGCATTCCATCCCCGAGGATAGCTACGATTGGGTTGAGGGAGAAGGCTGGCTGCCGGCCATGCTCTCTCTACGGGATGACATTCTACAAGGCGACTATCGGATGTTGTACCTGTCTTGGCTCATGGTGATGGAGTGTGAAGATCTGCTTGATTCGGTTCCAGAGCCTCCTGTGCCACCGGGATTGAAAAAGCTAACGCCGGCGCTGCGTTCCTTTACTGACTTTTTCGAGATCGATGAAATGCTGGTCCAGGTCGCCGCCGAAGCGAGCAGTCAACGACAAGCGGAATCCCAAGATTGGCTGCAGCAGGCAATCTCGCGGCTTTCCAGGGAAGAATGCGACGCCTTTCTGCTACGTCTCGCCCAGAGAGAGGCCAGCCTCTCGGCCAAATTGAATCGGCGCCTGCGCCAGGTCGCTCCCCTGCCCGAACCGGAAGGAGCACCTCGCCGTACGGTGGGCCAGCTTGTGCGGGAGACTGAGGAGTGTCACAAACGTGAGCATCAACGTCGGGTGGCAGAGGCTGAGGCCAAGCGCATCCGGGAGCTCAAAGCCCTGGCCAAACGGGAGAGCGAGACGTGGACCAAGATTTTCGCCTTGATCGAGCGGATGCAAGCCAAGCCCTATGCGGAAGCGGTCGGGCTGTTGGGCAAGCTGCGCGACCTGGCGGAGTATCAGGGGGAAGAGGCAGCTTTTCAACGGCGATTGAATGGCATCTACG
>ERZ1026796.2329-NODE-2329-length-11151-cov-3.308690_pt1 | contig 11151 bp, 5 predicted proteins | sample MGYA00520874_ERZ1026796 | MGnify/ENA primary metagenome ERZ1026796 (study PRJEB33270, sample SAMEA104284474) | anaerobic digester metagenome | biome: Anaerobic digester microbiome; feature: mesophilic sludge digester; material: Anaerobic digester biomass | place...
GTGTGGCCCGGCGCCTGCCCGTCGCCACCGGCGGCCTGATCCTGGGCGGGCTGGCCCTGGGTGGGTTTCCCCTCACCGCAGGCTTTCCGACCCGTTGGGCGATCAGCCGCGCCGTCTGGAACTGGGCCCTACCCTTTTCCGCCGAAGCCCAGGTACCGGGCTCTGCGGCGGTGCCCGGCCAGGAATGGGTCTGGATCCTGACGCTCGTGGCCCTGGCAGCCTGCACCGCCGGGGTCGTAGTCGGCGTGGTGCGCGCGCTGAATGCCATGGCCGCGCCCGAGGAGCACCACGAAATGGCCAGCCAGCCGGCCATCGCATCGCTGCTGGTTGCCCTCCTCGCCGCCCTGACCATCGTCCTGGGGCTTTACCCGCAGCTTTTCCTGGGGCCTGTATCCAGCGTCGCGCAGGCCTTTGCCCTGTTCTGACTCGAATCGATATCGTGAGAGGGGCCCGGCCCAGCCCGGGTCCGCTGGAATTCTCGGAGGAGACGATGGAAAAGACGTCGCGTCTGCCGGGCTTTTACGAGTTGAGCGTAGAGGAGCGCGTCCAGGCGGTGGCCTCCTGGGCAGGCCTGAGCGAAGAGGAGCGGGCCGTGCTCGCAGGGGCGGGGTTGGCGCCCGGCCGCGCCGACCAGATGATCGAGAACGTGGTGGGCATCCACGGCCTGCCCCTGGGAATCGCCACCAACTTCTTGATCAACGGGCGGGACTATCTCATCCCCATGGCCATCGAAGAGCCGTCGGTCGTCGCCGCGGCGAGTTTCATGGCCCGGATCGTGCGCCAGGCGGGGGGCTTTCGCACCTGCTCCACCGAGCCGGTGATGATTGCCCAGATGCAGATCCTCGACGTGCCCGATCCGTGGGCCGCCCGCTTTGACCTGCTCTGCCAGAAGCAGCGACTGCTCGACCTGGCCAACCAGACGGACCCGGTGGTCGTCTCGCTCCACGGCGGGGCGCGCGACCTGGAGCTGCGCGTCCTCCCCGACACGCCCGCCGGCCCGATGCTGGTGGCGCACCTGCTCTATGATACGCGCGACGCCATGGGCGCCAACACGGTCAACACGGCGGCCGAGGCCCTGGCTCCACTGGTGGAAGAGATCACCGGGGGGCGGGTGCACCTCCGCATCCTTTCCAACCTGGCCGACCGCCGCCTGGCCCGGGCCAGTTGCACCATCCCGCCGTGGGAGCTGGCCTTCGGCGACTACGAGGGCGAGCAGGTGGTGCAGGGCATCGTCGAGGCCTATGCCTTTGCCGCGGCGGATCCCTACCGGGCCGCGACCCACAACAAGGGCATCATGAACGGCATCGACGCCGTGGCCCTGGCCTGCGGCCAGGACTGGCGCGCCATCGAGGCCGGCGCCCACGCCTACGCCGCCCGGGACGGGCGCTATACCTCCCTTTCCACCTGGAGCCGCGACCGCGAGGGCAGGCTGGTGGGCACCCTGGAGCTGCCCCTGGCCGTGGGGACCGTCGGCGGCGCGACCCGGGTCCATCCGGGGGCACAGGTGGCGCTCAAGATCGTGGGGGCGAGCACGGCGCGGGAGCTGGCCGAGGTGATGGCCGCGACGGGCCTGGCGCAGAACCTGGGCGCCCTCCGCGCCCTGGCCACCGAGGGCATCCAGCGCGGCCACATGGCCCTCCATGCCCGGCAGGTGGCCATGGCCGCCGGGGCCACGGGCGACCAGGTCGCGGCGGTGGCCGCCCGCCTGGTCACCGAGGGCAAGATCCGGCTGGACCGCGCGCAAGAGATCCTGCAGGAGATGGCCCGGGCCGGCGGTGCCTGAGCCGCGCGGCTCTAGGCGCACCCGGCAGCGCGCGCTCGACCGGCGTCGCTATGCGGGCTCGAACTTGAACCCGTAGCCCCGCATGGTCACGATGTACTCGTGCGAGGTGTCCAGCTCGCGCAGGCGCAGGCGGATGCGCCGCACCATGGCGTCGATGGCCTCGTCGCTGACCCCTTCGGCCTGGGCCTCGGGCCAGACAATGGCAATCACCTCGTCGCGACTGTAGACCCGGCCCGGCTCCTCGGCGAGCAAGGATAGGAGCGTGAACTGGGCCTGGGACAGAGGAGGATCGAGCACGCGGCCGCGCACCCGCACGTCCCGCGTCGCCGGGTCAAACTCCAGGCCCCGGGCCTCCGCTTCCAGGGGCAGGGGAGCCGTGGCAGCATAGCCCACGAACGTCAGGGGGATCAGGGGCGAGACCTGGATCTCGTCGCCGTCGGCCAGGAGGGTAGGCCCGGAGATGCGCCGGCCGTTGACCAGCGTCCCATTCTTGCTGCCCAGGTCCTCGATGTAGTATTGGTCCCGCTCGCGCCGCACCCGGGCATGATGTCGCGAGACCCAGCGGTCGTCGATGACCAGATCGTTGTCCTCCCAACGCCCGATGGTCGTCACCGGCGCGGCCAGCGACCAGCGCTGCTTGATCTCGCTCCCCTCGATGCGCAGGAGAAGGGCAGCCTCTTTGGGTTCCGACATTCGATTACCTCTCCTTGACAGAAGACGATGATTACAGTATAGTTAAGCCGATGCAGGAATGGCTTCTGCCCGGCACAGTATTGCGCAACCGATACGAGATCCTGGGCCTCATCGGCCAGGGAGGCATGGGCGCGGTCTATCAAGCGGCCGACCGCCGCCTTCCCGGTCGCCAGTGTGCGGTCAAGGAGATCTGGCCGCTGCCGGGCACCAGCACCGAGCGCCTGGCACAAACCCGGGCACAGTTCCTCCGCGAGGCCAGCATCCTGGCCCGCCTCGACCATCCCAACCTGCCCAAGGTCTCGGACTATTTCACCTTGACGCCCTCGGGCGCGCTGCCCGAGGCAGACGCAGAAGGCTCCGAGCCGCTGGAGGCCGACCCCCAGGCAACTACGGCCCCGGACCTGTTGGCGGTCAGCCGGGACTATCTGGTCATGGACTATGTTCCCGGCCAGGATCTCGAGCAACTGTGCCAGCAGGCCTACCGCGAAGGCCGGTTCCTGCAAGAAAAAGACGTGCTGGGCTGGATGACCCAGCTCTGCGACGCCCTGACCTACCTGCACTGTCAGCAGCCGCCTGTGCTGCACCGCGATATCAAGCCGGCCAACGTCAAGCTGACCCCCGAGGGCCGCATCAAGCTCGTCGACTTTGGCCTGGTCAAGGCGCTGGACCCCGACGACCCTGCGACCATGACCGGTCTGCGGGGCATGGGCTCGCTGCCCTACACCCCCATCGAGCAGTACGCCGGCGATCTGGGCCACACCGATACCCGCAGTGACGTCTACGGCCTGGGAGCGACCCTCTACCACCTGCTGACGGGGCAGACACCTCCCAGCGCCCAGCAGCGATTTCTCGACCAGGACGCCCTGCTGACCCCCCGGGAGATCAACCCGGCCATCTCGTCCCAGGTCGAGCGGGCCATCCTGGCAGCCATGGCCCTCCACCCCCGGGATCGGCCCAACAGCGTGGCGGACTGGTGCCAGGCGCTGGTGGGCAGCCGCGACGAGGCCGCCTCGCTCGTTTCCCGCGAGGACGTGTCGTGGGGCCAGGCCGTGCAGGCCAACTGGTGGCTTTTGCTCCTGGCGCTCGCCCTCGTGGCGGCCGCCGTCCTCTTGACATTCCGTTAATAACGAGCATCCTTAGCATAGCATGGAACAAGGCCTGTGTCAATTGACACAAGCCGCGTTTGCGTTTATAATGCCCGTGATTTGAGGGCGAATAGCTCAGTTGGGAGAGCGCTTCTCTTACTGGGGTGAGCCCGTGCCCGGGAAATGAACCGGCACGGTGGACGCCGCTGTATGCTGGGAAACCCTAAAGCCCGGCTCGCCACAACGTGATCCGAGAGGATGAGCGTGAAGGCCAAAAAGAGCCGGGATACGCGGATGGGCAACCAGCAGGGAACCTTAAAGCTCGAATACTCGAACAATGAACACCAAGACGATCGGTGTTCATTGGCACGAGGACTATCGGAGCTTTCGGGACGCCTCAGAGACTAGACGCGGCGGGCCTGAGAAGGCCAAGGTATAGTCCGGCCCGCAACCGGGTAACCAGGGTCGGCGAAAGCCGATGCGGGGTGACACAGAAGAGGTCACAGGTTCGAGCCCTGTTTCGCCCATCGAGGCATCAGAGCCCCGGCCGTTCGCGGGGTCTCTGATGTTTCGCGGTAACTGGAGTATTCCAGATTGCACCGGTGCTTGAAAGATGCTATACTGCCTCTTTGACAGACACCGGTCAGAGTTGACAGTTGCGTATGACTCGCTTTTAGATAAACGGTAACACACTGGATACGATACGGTGCCAGTTCAGTACGTTAACAATCGAGTTTTGAACCGCTAACAGCGTGGGTCAACGCGTCTTCTTGCGCTTCTTAGTGTTCGATCCGTTGCCAACGAACTGGCGGTCGATTATGATTTGGTGGCACGGTGTGGTCAGGCCTGACGTCCGAAGGAGACCAGGAAGCCAGTCTTGGGCAGAAGTTGGCGGAGATAGCATTCCAGCGTTTCTTGGTCTTGGCGGCCATCCACAATGGCCGTGTAGACATCGTACCATTGACGCCGGAAGACCGGCGACCGACTCTCAGGAAAGGAATGGATCGGAGCACTCACAACCTTTCCAGATAAAAGATCCCTGCTATTGGGAATATAATTGGATCAAGTACTGCAGCTACTTTCAGCCCAACTGTCCGTCAGCAAAGGATGAATTGTACGAGAGGCGTTACTGCTGTTACAGTGGGGGGCACTATGGTTGCGGAGATTGGCAGCTCGGCGGAGGGTGTTGTGAGTAAGGAATCTCTGCGACCATAGGGGGCCATTGCTCATCTGGGCACCCCTTCTGTGCTCTTAGCCGGGCAAGAGTGTCAACCCTCCCGATGGCGAACGTTGTCTTGGAGTTCCTGGGTTTTGATACCCAGGAACTCTTTGAATTGGAGGGGGACAGCAGACTACCCTTTGGACGTTGTATCTAACCCGGACGAGCTGGAGACGTTTTGCCGAGTTCAAACCAAAGCCAAACGTAACTGCTCAGCCGTCCAGCGCGCCAGGCGTTGAAACGCCTGGCTAACACAGGAAACCCGTTGAAACGGGTTCTGTTGCGCACCAGTGCTGAACGCGTTTTAACGCGTTTCTGTTATCAGCGCCGGTTTCAACCGGCGGCGCAGCAGATGCCTGAGCACTTACAGCCAAACAATTTCAAACTACCAAGGACACCACGTTATGGGGAATTTGTGTGATAATTCGAAACACATATCAGGTTCCTGGGCAGTGACTGCCATTTGTTCGTCTCTGCTCGTTATGATCCTGCTAGTGGCAGGGTACCTGCGGTTCACGGGTCTAAATTGGGATGAAGGGCAGTGGATTCACCCTGATGAGGGACACATGCGAATCATCACTTCTGTTATCAGGATGCCGGATAGCCCTTCCCTCTACTTTGATACCCATAGCTCACCCTTGAACAGCCGGAACAGTGGGCAGCAGTACAGCTACGGCACACTTCCTCTCTTCCTGACCCGCTTGACAGCAGAGTGGCTCGACCGTGCCTGTGGGAACTCACTCGATGGGTTGAACGCAGCCGTGGGTAGGCTGTTGATAGGGGTTCCAGGCTCGCAATGTACCCCAGGCACCTTCACTGGCCCCCAAAGCGCCCTGGTAGGACGGTTGCTTTCGGCACTGGCTGACCTGGGAACTGTGGTCCTGGTCTACCTGATCGCACGGCGCCTGTATGGGGAAGCTATTGGGCTACTCGCTGCGGTATTGAGTTCGCTGGTCGCGTTTCATATCCAACAAGCCCATTTTTTCACCGTGGATAGTATGGCCGCTTTTTTCACCATCCTGACCGCATACTCTTCGGTGCGAGTTGGTCAATCAAAGGTTTCTCGTGGACCATCATGGCTCGATTTTGGGTTGGCAGGTGTTGCGACCGGCTTGGCTACAGCCTGCAAAATTAGCGCCATCTGGGCAGCACTTTTTGTTGTGCTGGCCGGGGTATGGTGGTGTCTGCAATCTATTCATTCCCAATCCAATCGCTCGCTTTCTTCTTTATTCCTCTTACTTCTACCCCGGCTCCTCCTCGCTGGTTTACTATCGGTAATTGCCTTTCGCATAGCTCAGCCCTATGCCTTCGAAGGCCCCGGTTTTTTTGGTATACATCTCAGTCCAGACTGGCTAGAACGGTTGAGGCAAATCGCTGCGGAGCAAGGCGGCAACGTAGACCTGCCACCAGGTCGGCAATGGACGAACCGAGCCCCACTCTTGTTTCCCTGGATCAACATGGTCGTCTGGGGCATGGGGTTGCCTTTGGGGTTGACTGCCTGGGCTGGTTGGGCCATGATCGGCTACAAGTTATGGCGTGGAGAGCGCACCCACCTGGTTTTGTGGACTTGGGGAACTCTTTTTTTCCTCTATCAGGCCACCCGCTGGGTTAAGGCCATGCGCTATTTCCTGCCCCTTTATCCCTTATTCGTGATTTTTGCCGCCTACTTCCTAGTCCGCTTGATTCGGAGCACGAGTAATTGGCGGCATCGTATAGGCCTGGGTCTTGTCACTGTTGTCGTTGTCGGTACAACCGTGTGGACCAGTGCGATGTTCTCTATCTATCTGCGGCCAAACACACGCGTGGCCGCCTCGCGCTGGATCTATGCCAACATCCCGGCAGGAGCAACCGTGGCCAACGAGCACTGGGACTGGGGCCTACCCCTGCCAGTGGATGGAAACAACCCCTTCGCCGGGATGTACACCGGTCTGGAAATGAATAACTATGACGAAGACACGCCGGAAAAACTAACCCAGTTGCTTGACCAGCTGGACCAGGCAAACTACATCTTCCTGGCAAGCAATCGGCTCTATGCCTCGATTTCTCGCCTGCCAGCCCGGTACCCTCTGACGACTGCCTACTATCGTACCCTCTTTGCCGGAGATCTGGGTTTCGAGTTGGTGGCGGATTTCACTTCCTACCCAGATGTCGGCCCCTTTCAGTTTCCCGACCAGGAGACCCCTTACCCGTTGATGAAGGCAACTTACGTGCATCAACATCAGCCGATCAAGGTGCCGCTTCCGCCCGCCGAGGAAGCATTTAGCGTTTATGACCATCCCCGCGTGCTTATCTTTCACAAGACCGAAGACTACGACCGGGAGCGGGTGCGGGAATTGCTCACGGCAGGCATCGATTGGGAGACAATCCCCCACTGGCTCAATCCCCGCGACGTGCCCGAGTGGCGCCGGGAGCAGGCGCAGCAGCAGCGAACGGGCGAGAGCCAGAACGCGCTGATGCTCACCGCCGAGGAGCGCCAGATCCAGGAGCGGGGCGGCACCTGGGCCTCTATCTTTGACCGCAACAGCCTGGCCAACCGCTGGCCGACTCTTACCTGGCTGCTGCTGCTGGCGGCGGTGGGTTTGGCGGCCCTGCCCCTGACCCTGGCCGTCTTTGGCCGGCTGCCCGACGGGGGCTGGATCCTGGCTCGGCCGGTGGGTGTGCTGCTCCTGGCCTGGCTGGCGTGGATGCTGACCAACCTGACGCCGCTGCACTACAGCCGCGGCACCATCTGGCTGGCGCTGGCCATCGTAGCCGCCGTGTCGTACGGCAGCATGCTGCTGCCCGGCCCGCGGCGGCGGGTGGCCGAGCTGTTCTCCCCGGGCCGGGGACAGTGGCGCCTGGTGCTGGTCAGCGAGCTGCTCTTCCTGGCGTTCTTTGGCCTCTTCTGGTTCATCCGCTGGGGCAACCCCGACCTGTGGCATCCCTGGAAGGGCGGCGAAAAGCCCATGGACCTGGCCTACCTGAACGCCGTCATCAAGAGCACCGAGTTCCCGCCCTACGACCCCTGGTTTGCCGGGGGCTATCTCAACTATTACTACTTTGGTCAGGTGATGGTCGGGACGTTGATCAAGCTCGTCGGTATCGCGCCCGCCGTGGCCTATAACCTGGTCATCCCGGCCTGGTTCGCCATGACGGCCATGGGTGCCTTTAGCGTCACCTACAACCTCTACCGCGCCCGGGCCGAGGGACGCGGCGTCGGCGGTCCCCTCGACGTGCGCCGCATCGGCAGCAGGGCCCTCCTCGTCGGGCTGCTGGGCGCCCTGTTCGTCGCGGTGCTGGGCAACCTGGGCGAGATTCACCTTCTCCTCCTGAAGCTGGCCGAGGGCGTGTTGGACAACTTTTCCAGCACCATCCCCGGCCTGGCCGGCCTGGTGCGCGCCACCGTGGGCACCTTCGAGGTGCTCTTTGGCGGCAAGGCCCTGCCCATCGGCCTCGACGAATGGTACTGGAACGCCAGCCGGGCCATTCCCGCCGGCCCCTACGAGGCCGTCATCACCGAGTTCCCGTTCTTTACCTTTCTCTATGCCGACCTGCACGCTCACCTCATCGCCATGCCCCTGACTTTTCTGTCGCTGGCTTTGGCCCTGACCGTGGTGCAGCGCGCCGCGCTACCCGTGCGAGGGCCAGACAACCAGGCGCGCCCGGCGTGGTGGAACCCGCTGACCCACCTGGCACTGCTCTTTCTGTGGGCGCTGATCATCGGCGCCATGCGCACCACCAACACCTGGGACGTGCCGCCGCACCTCATCGTGGCCTTTGGCGCCCTGGCCATCGCGTCGGCGCAGCGGCCCACGAGGTTCCCACTGCTCATCCTGGCCGGCCAGATGTTGATCCTCGTCGCGCTGTCGTGGTGGCTGCTTTACTGGCCCTTCTGGGAACACTACGGCTCGTTTTACAACAGCCTGGGCCTGTGGAACGGGACCCGGACGCCGGTGTGGGCCTACCTGGTGGTCCACGGCCTGTTTCTGTTCCCCATCGCCAGCTACCTGGCCGCCCGGACCCTGGGCGACTGGCGGTGCATTCCCATCCTGCGCCGGCTGGGGCTAAGCCTGCGCTATGCAGGGCAGGGCAAGCGCCTGCGCCGCGCCGCCCGCCTCGCCGGTGCTCGCGGTCCATTCCGCTCCACTATGGGACTCTGCCTGCCGGCCGGCCCCCTGCCGTGGATCGCCATCGTCCTGATATTGCTGGCCGTCGTCTTTTTCCTCATCCCCGGACTGATCGAGTTCACCCGGGCGGACCCCCTCGTGGCCGAGAGCGGCAGCCACGCCTATCGCGGGCTGGCCGTCCTGGGCCTGGGCCTGCCCCTGGCCGTCATGGGGCTCATTCTGCTCTTCCGCGCGCCTGCCCCCCAGGCCGGCGCGAGGGATGGGACCATGCCGCTGCAACGCTACGTGGCGCCCGTCGAAAGGCTGTGGGCCTGGCTCGTCCTCCTGGCCCTGGCCATGACCCTGGGGGTCGAGGTGCTCGTCCTCGAGGGCGACATCGGCCGCATGAACACGGTCTTCAAGTTCTACCTCCAGGTTTGGATCATGTGGGGCGTGGCCGCCGCGGCGGCCGTGGGCTGGATGGTGCCCCGCTTGCGGCGCTGGGGCGGCACGGTCCGGGGCACGGCCGACGAGAATGGCGAGGCCAGCGAAGCCTCCGGTGCTGGCGCCACGGCCAGGCGGTGGTGGGTGGCGGTCCTGGCGGTGCTCATCGCCTTTGCCGCGCTCTACCCGCCCCTGGCCACCGCGGCCAAGGTGCGCGACCGCTGGAACGAGGACCAGCCGCCGGGGTTGGACGGCTGGGAATACATGGAGACCGCGAATTACTGGGACCCGGTGGGCGCCGAATTCGGCCACGACGGCGGCGTGCGCTATGACCTGCGGTGGGACCGGGAGGCCATCGCCTGGCTCCTGGACAACGTCGTCGGCTCGCCCACCATCCTGGAGGGCCAAACGCCCGAATATCGCTGGGGCGGGCGCTACGCGGTCACCACCGGGCTGCCCGCCGTCCTGGGCTGGAACTGGCACCAGCGGCAGCAGCGGGCGGCAGCCGACCAGCAGGCCATCTGGGATCGGGCCCAGGACGTGGCGACCATCTATAACGTGCCGGGCACCATGGTTGCCGAAGGGCTCCTGCAAAAGTATGGCGTGCGCTATGTCATTGTCGGTCCCCTGGAGCAGGCTTATTACGATCCCCTGGGGCTCGAAAAGTTCGAGCGCATGGCCGACGAGGGCACGCTCCGGCCGGTGTTCCGCAACCAGGGAGTGACCATCTACGAGGTTCTCCTTGGGCGCTGACGTGCACTGCCCACCGCCGCGGCACGAGTGGCGGCGAATTGCCCGCCCCTGCGTGTAATGTCCGGCCTGGCCGTGCATCTTATAGCATGGAGAAACGCGTACCCGTGAGCCAGGCAAAGGGCCCCGATGCGGCACCTTCAGCGGAAGAGATCGCAGAGCTGTATCGTGCGTACCTGCCCCGCATCCTGAACTATATCCGGCTGCGGGTGGATGGCCAGAGCCTGGCCGAGGATCTGACGGCGGCGGTCTTTGAGCGGGCGCTGACCAGGCAACACACGCTGCGCAAGTGGGAGGCTTTTGGCGCCTGGCTGTTCCGCATCGCCCACAACGTAGTGGCGGGGTACTACCGGCAGCGCCGGCCCACGCTGCCCCTGGATTGGGTGGCCAACCAGGCAGCCGAGGGGGTGCCTTCGCCGGAAGAAGCCGCCGTGCGCAGCGAGGAGCTTGGCCGCCTGAGGGCGGCCATCGCCACGCTGCCCGAGCGGGCACAGGAGATGGTCCGCCTCGCCTTCTTCGAGGACCTGACCCACACCGAGGTCGCCGAGCGCACCGGACAACCGCTCGGCACCGTGAAGAGCGACATCCGCCGCGGCCTGGAACGGCTGCGCAACCACCTGGAGGGGTTCGATGCGGCTCGATCCTGACGAACTCGCCGCGCCTTGCTGAAAAGCTGTTCCGGAGAGCAATGGTCAACTTGTCAGGTTGGCCAGTGTTTCCAACCAGTTTGCCGATGAAGTTCTCTTGGTTACTGTTCATTATTCTACCTCTTCCTGGATTGTGTCGATACCTTCAAGCCATGTTTGATCAATCTCTCTATCTCTGAGCATCGCAAGGGTTGATTTCAAATAGCTGATCAGAACTTCCTTAGGCATACGAACGAGCTGTTCGGCAAACCACAGAGGAAGTGGTTTCATTTTTGGATTGTCATGGATGGTTAAATACGAGATCAGCCCCGCAAGTTTATCGAGGCTGTCTGTGGACCAGCTGTCCCGCTTACCAATTGTTTCTACCTTCCAGATTGGAGTGCGTAGCCCAACCTGCAGGTGAAATCCGACAAGACCATGCTCTGAAACAAGCTTTGGCTCGAAA
>ERZ1026796.2334-NODE-2334-length-11130-cov-2.763156_pt1 | contig 11130 bp, 20 predicted proteins | sample MGYA00520874_ERZ1026796 | MGnify/ENA primary metagenome ERZ1026796 (study PRJEB33270, sample SAMEA104284474) | anaerobic digester metagenome | biome: Anaerobic digester microbiome; feature: mesophilic sludge digester; material: Anaerobic digester biomass...
GTTCTTTGCAGCCCTCATTTTCCTCCGAAAATCCTCGTTCTTGTTCAGATGGTCATAGAAAGTGGAGGGGGCAATTTCCGCATAATCGCAAGCTACCTCATCGGTAACGCCCAACTGAAAGACACTCTCCAGCTTCTTGATGGTTTCTGGAGTGATGACAGTCGGCCTCCCGGGTTTCCCTGGCTTCACGATATCTTTGGGGTTATCGTCTGCCATTCCTCCTCCTTTCCGATAAACTTGGCATACCTACGCCTGATTACATCCACATATTTCGGGTCAAGCTCCATCATATAACAGACTCTATTTAGTTGTTCACAAGCAATAAGGGTTGAACCACTACCACCAAATAAATCAACTATTAAATCATTCTCTTTTGAATATTTATCTATAAACCAACTGGAAAGTGTTATAGGTTTTTGTGTTGGATGAACTCTTTTTTTGTCAAATTCTTTTTCAGTACCAAATATTCCAGCCCATTTTACTCTTGCTATTTGCTTTCTATGTTTATTTTTGCTCCAACATAATTCAAATTGACTTCCAAACATTTTATCACTTTGTTCTACATAATCTATATTTGTGTCATCATTACTTCTTTTATCCCATACAAACATATTGCCTAATTTATAATTTTTTAATAATTCAGGGTAATAATCAGCTCCCCACACAAATATTTCTTTGCAATAATCAAAATTATTAAATATAGTTGCTACAAGTTCGGGGTTAAAGTCTTCATTATCTCCTATAACTCGTTCATATTTATTGCCTGAACCTTTACACCCTTTTTCTTGATAAAATTGTAGTTTGCTTTTAGCTCCACTCCAATCAGTATCTAAATTCATTCCATAAGGTGGATCAGTAAATACCATATCCGCTTTCTTGCCGTCCATTAGCCTCTCTACATCCTCAATCTTGGTAGCATCTCCGCACATCAGCCGATGCCTTCCGAGCTGGTAAATCTCGCCCAGCTTAGAAACAGGTTCACCCTCCTCAACCGCTGGAGCCTCATCCTCAACCACATCCTCAACCACTTCCTTAAACTGATCCAGCAAGTCTTGAAGGTTAGTCGGCTCTTTTAAATCAACGGAGTAATTAGAAAGATCGATATCCTCGAAGTTACCTAAGAGGTTGGCTAGGCTGTCCTCATCATACTGCCCTACCCGGTCGTTGTCAGATAAGGCATACTTGAGTTTCTCGGCCTCATCTTTGGGGTTAACTACACTCACCCAGCACTCTTTAAAACCCAACTCTCGGTAAGCTCTTAGTCTCATGTTGCCACCAATTACCTCACCATCAGGACAAACCAAAAGAGGCTTGTACTCACCCAGCTCTTTGATCTGGGCTTTCAGCCTCTCGAAGTTCTTTTCTGAAATGGTACGGGGGTTTTGCTCCCAGTTCCTTAGCTTCTCGATAGGCCAGTATTCTTTGGCAGGCGGATTACCCATACTGCTATTCTATCATACCTTGTTTTCTTGCTTTCCGTTTTAGTCTCAGGATGTCTTTCCACTCTTGTGAATAAGCCCTGTTTTTAGCCAGTCTTTCCACTTTATTTCTTAAATTTAGCCTCAAATTGGGGTATTGACAACATATCTAAAAGAGCCGTCTACCCGAGGGCCAGATACTCGCACCTTGTCGGCGGTCAGCTTGATTCCATCAGTCTTGCTGGTCATTTGCCTATTATACCATTGACAGAGTAAGCGATTGACTGCTAGACTGGTTTTAATGGCAGATTACATACCATTTGTCTGCGGGCCAGACAGACAGAGGACCGAGCATGCCGCTTGACCAGGAAAAGTATCCCGTCGAAAGGTGCGTTCTTAGAAGGGAGAAACGAGAACGGTTTGTAGCCAAGTGCCAGCAACTGGGCAAAGCCAAGTCCCGAGTCCTCAACGAACTAATCGACCTGCTCTTAAAGGGTCAGATCAACCTCTGATCCTACCTTGAGCTAGTTTACCGGCGCAGCTCACGCTGTCCTTAGCTTCTCTTTCCCTTTTTCAGCCCCCTAACCAACAAGAATATGAGCCAAACAATCACGGCCAGCTCGAAGAAGGATGAAACGTTGGCCCTTATCGAGAGCCCCTAGGACTTGCGCCTGGCCCTTATGCGGCCTGGTGGGGGCAAAGATGTTGACTGTTCGTTCTTCGGTCATTCTCCACGTGCAATTTTAAAAATGATACTCCGGTTACCCTCCTTCAACTCAACAGAACTTGAGCCACTCTCCCTCAACTCCCGCTGGTACCGGTCAGCCATAAACACAACCTGCTTAGTCGCCATAAGTGGAGATGCCGGGTACTGCCCCCGGGTGTTGGAGGGCTTTGATGGCCCTAACCCAAGCGATACTATTCCATCCCCACCCCTATTGTAACACACGGGATAAGGCCAAAACTTGACGTAAAAAGAGGCGGTGTGATACGATAGGCCTATGAGTCAGTCCAAAGAAGACACGGATAGAAGCTTCGCTAAGGGATACTACGATGACGACGAGTATTACGAAGAGGGTTACGTCCCCGTGTGGAAGAAGTATCCTGTCGAGCGGTGCGTGATGAGGAAGGAGAAACAGGAACGCTTCGCCGCTAAGTGTAAGGAACTGGGTAAGCCAAAATCCCGGGTAATCAATGACCTCCTCGACCTCTGGTTAGCGGATAAGGTTAAGGTTTAAAAGAGACCGTCTCCCCTACTCTACCCCACCGTCCTTTTTCCCGATAGGGGAGGGGCTTTTTCGGCTATTCTTCGGCTATTCACCGCATTATCTCCGCAATCGTTGCCTTAATCTGTTCAACGACATACTCCCAATGCTCGTTGTTTTTAGCAAGGTCTTTAGCCATTTTTCTCTTGGTTAATTTTTTTGGAAAAGATATTTTCTTGATAAACAGTCTCCTCAATTCTTTCTTCAGCCATCTTAGCGTATTCTTTATTTAATTCTATACCGATATAGTTTCTTTTTAGTTCTTTAGCGGCTACCCCAGTCGAACCACTGCCAAAGAAGGGATCACAAACTATATCCCCTTCATTAGTATTGACTTCTATCAAATGTTTCAATAATTTTACCTGTTTTTCAGTAGGATGGTTTGTTTTTTTCCAAGCAGAAGCGTTGGGAGATATCCAGTAATTAGACATATATTTTTGATATAAAAAATTCTTTAATTTGCTATCTCCCTTACTTCCAACCCAAATATGTTCTGTTCCACTATTCCAATTAACTTTTCTAAATGATGGCACGGGATTGGTCTTAACCCAAACATATATACAGCGTGATTTAATTTCATATTTTTGAGCAAGCCATAAATCAAATAGGCCAGTTTTTTGTTTATCAAAGAAAATGTAAATCCAGCCCCCATCTTTTAGTATTCTTACGCACTCTTTAAACCATTTTTCAGTCCATAAGAAATACTCCCTATCGGTTTTCCAATATCTATCCCAATCCCCAAAGTCTAACCCGATATCGCTTCTTCTTTTACAATTATAATGCTTATAGGTTCTAACTATCTTGTTTCCTTTTATACTTATTTTATAGGGAGGATCGGTCAATATCATATCAACATAATTATCGGGAAAACCCTTCATTACCTCCAAACAATCGCCTTGATAAATGTGATTAAGTTTCATTTTTTCTTATTTTTTTCTTCCCACCAAATCAAGAAGGCAAACCAGCCCACAAAAATGATAAAAGCTAATAAATATAAAAACGATTTAATACTCATCTTTCCAAAAACTCCCTAAGTTAAGAGGCTTCTCTTTCTTGACCACCTGCGGATTTGGCACTTGCGATAATTGCTCGTCGTCTAATTCCAAGCCTACCCGTTGTGGTGTGCCTCTTTTCTTTTTCTTAGCTTCTGCCAGCATTTGCTCTTCGGTCATCTCCAAGCCAAAGAATTGGCTCTCCGCAAATTCTAATGGTGTTTCTCGTTCAATAGACGTATTATTTCACCTCCTCTTTATTATTTATTTGCTTCGAAAAATGCTTTGGCAAACCCCTGAGGGGTAATCGCTCTTCTTGCCTTTCTGTCTAATTTCCCATAATATTCTGAGTGAATTTCCTTTGTTTTTAGTTGGTCAAATTTAGGCAATTCTTGAAAATTGGTTTTGTGTTTTTCTATGTTAATAATATCTTCTTTTTTCCAAATAGTTGGTGGCTTACCCCGATTCGTAGAAGTTTTTGCTTCCTTCGGTAACTCAACTGGATATTTTTTCGGCTCGTTAAAATATCCCCACAAAGCAGTTCTCTTTTGGTAAGCATCGCCAAATTCCCACGGGTCAAAGACAAGTGTTGGTTTGCCCAAAAACCATCGCAACATTCCAAAGTATGGATTTTCTAATGCCCAAAACTTCAATGGTGGGTATTTTTGTTGGTCGCTATTCAATCTATACTGGACTTCCCAAATCAAATTCAAACAAGCCTTGACTATTTCCATAGCACCACGCAAATCTCTCGGTATTTTCGCATTTGTCCTTGCAAACGAAAAATGGGTGCAAGGTGGGGCGGCAAGAATTCCATAAATATCTTTGTATTCAACTCTTAATCTATAATTGTCGTTGTTGTCCTTTCTAAAAATAACTTCCTTATCAGAAAACTTAGTAAATAAAACATCAAATTTCGGAAGGGTAATGTTATGGACTTGGTATCCTGCCTCTTTGTAAGGGGCAGACCAACTACCCGTTCCCCCACATAAATCTAAAATTACCTTTTTCTCTTTCATAATTTTCACCTCCCTCTAATCTTTTCAATCTTCCTATTTACTTCTTTAGCCGCTTCTTTATAACCTATAGCCTCGTTTGTTCGCATAAGTTCCTCAATTTGCTCTTCCGTAACCTCACCCACAACCTTGTGATTACTAAACCCAATTACAACTGGTGGGATAGGTGGCTCTTCCATTTCTAAATAATTCAAAATCTCCTCTATTCGTTGGCGGAAAAAAGACTTAATTTCCTCTGCTTTCCACGCAGGAGTTAAAACCGATATTTCTGTTTCCGCTTTTCTCCCAACTATATTAGTATGTTCGTCAAAAACATCGTCATGATAGGTAAATTTTTCGTCAAATTCTTTTTCTATCGTTTTTAGCGTTGGTATTTTTTTATTCATTTGAAAAATCTCCTTTTCTTAGCACCCAATGGGCTCTGCCGATAGTAAAGCCTATCTCGTCTCCAAGCCTGGATTTCTTCATTATGCCTTTGACTACTCGCCACGTCCAGCCGTCTTTATTTTTTACCCTCTTGGAGGGCTCTCCTATATTACAAGCATTGTGTGCTGGTTTTGGTATATTTGTGCTATCGTTCATTTTTATCACCTCCTAAACATTCTCAAAAAATTCAAAATCTTCCCTATCTCTCATTATGTAGAGAAGCATCTTCTTTTTTAGCATATACACTTCTGTTCTGGTCGCCAATCCACCCTTCACGTCTTCTACTATAAATTTCTTATTCTCCACATCATAGTAGCTAAAGTCCGCTCGGTATTTTATTTCTCTAATAGTTTTCCCCCGATATTTGAAAGCTCTCTGTAAGACAAACTCTGGTTGCTGTTTAAGGTTGGTGATTACCCCTGCCTTGACCATTAGACTGAGCTCTTCACATCTATTTTTTTCCTTGATGCTTGCGTGAGTATGGCCTTGATTGCAAACGGCACGGGTAGAATTATATTTGCTCATATTATTTTTTTGAGGGTTCAGTTAAATCAAAGTTTTCAAAATTAACAAAACAATGTTTGGTCCCTAATGATATACAATTCTCATCAATTTTTCTGATTTTACTTCCTTCAAAATAGAAACAAACACTTCCTTTATATTCACCACCAAAAATATCATCATTGTCTAAATCAATTCGGTCATCAAACACCCGCCAATTAGTTCTTTCCCCAAGGTCATTATAAATAAACCTATTTGGATATACCCCTTTTATATCAAAACCGATTAAATTCAGTTTACTTTTTAATTCCTGAACATAATCTTTCTTTTCTTTTTTCATTTTTCACCTTCCTTTATTTTTTTATTTTACAACTTTCGCATACTAATAAAGTTATTCCATACCGTTCGTCCTCAATCTCAAAAAGAGGATAGCGGCCGTTCTTATCAGGATAAACTTCCTTTCCACACCGCTGACAGTATTTCACCGACTTTAGAAACTGCCTCTTTTCTGCTTTTCTTCTGGTTTCCTCCACCGCCGCCCTTACCCTCTCGGGGGTGGGGCGACGGGGGAAAAAAGATAGAATTTTCATTTTTTTATTGGTTTAACTTTTTCTAATTCTCTCACGTTAAATCCTCGTTATCAGTTTGCTTGGATTGGCATAATGACCCCCACCAGTTCTCCCCAGGAAAAAACTTTTATAGGTGTTAGCTCTCCGGTAACCCTTAACTTTAGCCCCGTTGGATTATAGGCAGTAAAGAAATATTTTATAAATGTGGGATTGACCTTACTTTTGATTGTTTTTCCCTTTAAAATAAGGGTATTGTCTGACAAGTCCCATTCCATATCTCTTACTCTTTCCCCTTTGCTTAATCCTTCCAAACAAACTTTTGCTTTAGGCCGATTCTTTTTAGCCGTGTCAAAATTAGTATTGCATCCATTTAGAATTGCTTGGGCCTTTGCTCTTTCTGTATTAAGTGCTCCCAGCTCCATAAAGTAGCTATTGGTCCACCCTTCATTGTCGGCTAAAAGCCAAACTTTTGTCTCCGGATTAAGAGTAAAGTTTTTTGCGATTTTTATCGCATTTTCCAATTTTTTCGATACGTCAACCATTTTTATCACCTCCATTTTTTATTTTTGTTTTCATTCTTCAGATTATTTGGGTTATCTTCATTCCATCGTTCAACACCATCATTGTCTTTGTAGTGTATCTCGTTTCCCTGCTCATCGTATTCGCTCCAGCTTTCACAGCCGTCATTGTCTTTGTAGTGTATTTCGTTTCCTTTATCATCAAATTCTTCCCACCACTCGCAACCATCAGGGCTTTTAAAGTGTCTACGCTTCATCACGCCATCATAAAAGTAAGTAGTAATATTGCCTTCTGTTATTTTTGTTATCTTCATTTTTTTCACCTCCATTTTTTATAATCAGTGAAACTTTTTGCTAACTTTTCTATCGCATCTTCTTTATACATCTCTTGCTCTTCTTCGGTCATGCTGTTGAATTTTTCGCACTCTTTCCAATAGTTATCAAAATTATCATTACCAAAAACAATTTTAAAAAGTGCTTTCGTTTCAGGGTTATTCCACGCCTCTAAGGCATCGTCTTTTGTGATGATGATTTTCATTTTTTGTCTCCTTAATCTTCAAAATCGCCTTTTAGTCCACAACAAGGACATACTACTCCTTTAGGTTTTACTTTCATTTCTTGTCCACAACGGGGACAAATGTATTTTTCAGGTAATCCCAACTCTACTAACAACTTCTTAATTTCATCTCCGATAGCATCTTTAAGAAAATAGCATCTTTCAATGGGCAGAACAATATCCGCTCTCTTAAATTCGTCAATAATCATTGTTAGAATTTTTTCTTCTGTCTTGTTTCTTGCTTTTGATAACCGCTCTAATTCAATCCCATAAATTCTATCCTTAATATTTGCTCGTGGCGGGCTTAATCTTTCTATTTTCTTACTCTTTTTCATTTTTCAGTATTCATTAACATTTTGTTAGCAATCTCAACCGCTTTTTCCAATGCTTTGCCTGACATTAGCGAAAACCCCGATAGGATTTGGCTTTCCATCATTCCGTCTATATTCGTGCAAACCTTCTCTCCTATAAGATTGCCGCCTTCTTTATCGTAAATTGCTACGTCATAGCCGCTGAGGCAACTTTCTAAACAAACTTCCCTTCCATCGGGTAAGATATGCGAGAAGTAGTGTCCGAAACTGCCCTTAATTCCTTTTCTGGTAAAATCTCCAATTGTTAGTTTTTTCATTTTTTATCCCCTTCTAATTCTATCTAAGACCCCTTTATATAATTCTTCTATCATTTTTTTGAAACTACCGTAAGAATAAGTTTGTTTCATCAAAAGGCATTTGCCGGAACTATCCCAATAACCAGCCGTCCATCCTAATCCAGCCTTCCATATTTGGAGTGTGTATTCGTTACAATTCTCATCATATTGTCTTTCTGGCAACCAATCTAAAATTTTGTTAATAGTAAGATAGCTTTTGTTTTCTTTTTTCATTTTGCACCTCCCTCCATTGGCCAAACCCTTACCTGCCCTTTCCCTTTCAAATAAATTTTCAAAAAAGTCCTCTTTTAGTTTATATTTACGCATGTTCGTTATTATAATAATTCCTAAAACATTTATCGCAAACCAAAAGTTCTATCCCTTTTTTCTTGTCAAAAATCTTGTGAAAGGGATATATTCCTTCTTTATCAGGATAAACTTCACAACCGTTTAATTGGCAGTATTTTACCGACCGCAAAAACCGCTTCTCCTCGGCTTTCCTCTTGCCTGCCTCTACCGCCGCCCTCTTCCTCTCGGGAGTTGGTTGGCGATTGGTGGGAAAAGTTAGGGTTTTCATAGTTTTCCTTTCCAAATTACTCTTGCCTTCGGTCCGGTGTGCAGTCGCCACACCTTGCCGTCAAATGAGGGCACTAAGCCGTGCCGCCAAAGATACTCGCCAGAGCGGAAGGGGTAGTTGCCTTTACCGATTTTGTTGAAGGGCTTCTTTCGCCAATCAATGTGTTTCCAATCGTTGATTCTAAAAAGCGAACCGATGTAGGCGTCTACCAAGTCCAAAACCGAGTTCACAACCAAGACCGAGCCATGGGACGGAAGCGAGTCCAAAACCGAGCACCTGACCGAGTGTCCAACCAATTCCTCAAGTAAGCGCCAAACCAAGCACACAACAGGGTTCATAGTAGAGCTCCCGTTCAAAACCGAACTCCCAAGAGAGTCTTCAACCGACCCAACTAAGCTCCATTCCTCAAGCATCGCCAAGTCTTTCTTAGTAACCCTCTTCCTTTCGGGAATATCAGTTAGTGGATTGATGGGGTGTCTAACCTCGTCCAGCCTTACTAATGAATAAAGCTGTTCCAGCCACTGCCGATGAGCCTCAAAACAAGGTTTTTCAAGGCTTTTTGTCCACCAAGAAGGCTCAATTCTCTCATCAAGTTCAAACACCCACTTGTCGGGAGAGAAATAATTGCCGTTTTTTGGCAAAATCTCAAAGCGAGCAAAGGTGTTTTTTGGAGGCTTTAAGCGAGCCTTTAAGCGAGCAAAGGTGTTTTTTGGAGGCTTTTTATTATCCCTTAGCTCGGGGTCTTCTTTGGCAAACATCTCCAGTTGCTGGTCGTGAGAATCAACCCCCAACTTCCAATAGACCTTGCCCGATTTCGTGATTAGTCCAGAGAATGCTTGACACATAGTTTTTTATAACGGCCAAACTCTAACTTGCCCCTTTCCTTTAAGGTTTATCTGATTAGCCACCGCCGGCGTCATGTCCAGTATCCTCCCATAGAGCTTGCCAAAGCCGCCCGTGTCGGTCACCACCGCCGTGGTGAACATCCCGTTCTCCACATTTTGAACCACCACCGTTGTGCCTAAGGGGAATAACTTACAAGAAGTGCCTACCCCGCAAGCGACGGTTTTCCTCTTGTCGTCCAGCCTTTCCCCGTTGGCCATAATGAAGTAAAGCTCGCCGTTCTCGTCATAGTGAGGCTTACACCCCAGGCAACCCTCTCTCGTGGCGGTGTAAATGGTTGCCTCTCCCTCCAAAATCTTCCCGTTCTTTCGGGCTTTCTCTTTTGCTTGGGCTTCAGGATAAAGGGTAGGGGTGGGAGTGATGGTAATCAGCGGCTCATCGGGGATGGGGCTGACTATCGTCTTCGGAGTTTTCAGCCGTTTTAGGCCTATTACAGAGCCAACAACCAAGCAGAGGAGGAGGAGAAACCAGAGGGTAATCTTGCTTATCCAGATAGACACTCGGTAATGGTGCTTTAGGGTGGTGAATTTAATCATTTTTATTATCACGCAAATATTGCCTAATTCTTTTTGCCGTCTCCTTTTCCATACACTTTACGTGCCACCAATGAAGGCCGTTATAGCACCAAGCTCCCTTGATTTCTTTCTTACAAAGCCAACACCGTTGACCCTTTCTTAGTTTGGGTGGATATTCTTTTTTTACTTCAGCCGATTTTAGCCATTTAACCTCGTTTTCTAACACCCACTCCAGCTTACTGCCGTCATCAAAAACGGTGTATAGGCATCTATTCTGTTTAGTCATTTTTCCCTTGCCTCCTTTTCCCACTTATCGCACTCTTCCAAGAGCCGTTCCATCAAGTTCTCGGGGTCGTGAGGACGCCCCTCGCAAGAGCAGTAGTTGTTGGTGGCAAACTCTCGGACTTTGGTTAAGAGTTGTTCGGCAGTCATCTTTAGCTATTTTGTTTTTTCAATAATTCTGGGTTCTCATAAATATTGCCGATTACCTCCCAACGCTTACTCGATGAAGCCCCCGCTAATGGCAATATTCGACAATCCTTAAATATAACTAATTGAACATTACCGCCTGGATAGTTTCCCTTTCCCACCCATCTCAAAATATCGCCTTCATATATCTCCTTGCCGTTCTCGTCATTCAGTCCGGTGTATTGCATGAGAGCAAAATCATCACCTAACGAGCCGACACGCAATTTCAAATCACCATCCGGAGGGGTTCTGTAATATCCAGCATCAATATCAAACCTATTTGACCCCCAAAACCCATATGGGAAAATCGCACGGACAATAGGGCACATTCGTTTTTCTTTCTTATCCCATGCCCTGAATTTTATCGGTCTTTGTTCGGTGGTCATTTTTCAAGAAAGCGGTCCAGTGGCTTTTTATTTTCTGCCCCCCACCAGGCCGCCTTCTTGAGAAACAACCTCTCCATTCTCTTTCTCTATTAAGAAATCAGGGATATCTTCTCTTCTTATCCTTATCCGGTAGTGCTTGCCTAAACTCGCATAGGGTATTTTCCCCCGATACAGCCAGTTATAAATCGTCTGTCTCGGCACTTGGCAAAGCTCGGCAACCTCTTCCGGTGAAAGTCTATTTTTAGTCATTTTCTTTATTATAAACAATGTTTCTTTATTTGTCAAGGGGTAATTTCAAACTCATATTTACATCGTGGACAGATAATCGTTTTCTTTTTCTTCGGCTCGTAGTTGGGGTTCTTCTCCTTCTTTAT
>ERZ1026796.2337-NODE-2337-length-11125-cov-3.210129_pt1 | contig 11125 bp, 10 predicted proteins | sample MGYA00520874_ERZ1026796 | MGnify/ENA primary metagenome ERZ1026796 (study PRJEB33270, sample SAMEA104284474) | anaerobic digester metagenome | biome: Anaerobic digester microbiome; feature: mesophilic sludge digester; material: Anaerobic digester biomass...
ATCATACAGCGTATGAAGAGGAGCCCATGTACCCGGCTCCACAATGTATTCGAGTCTCTGATGAACTGTCCATTCACCTCTCTTATTCAACACTTCCTGGGAAATGCCAGCATTTTTTGCTACCTGAACAAGCTCTGCAATTTCTGCTTCGATTTTTTTGATCTCATCAGCATTCGCCTTATTTTCTTTTACTGGTTTACCCCAATCCTGCATTTTTTCAAAATACGGTCTCATCCCTTACCTCCGGTGGCATTTTATTTTGATTCATAGCTATTTGTTCATATTTTCACAATTATATTTTTTAGGGAGCGTTTTGTCAACAGAAAACGTAACGATATTTGATGTTTTTCTATGTTTTTTCCATTCATCAGAAGCACTGCATTTACCCTGTACTTTTTTTCATTACTGGCGTTCTCGGTCAAAGTCTGTTTTGTCAAATGTCTTCTACCCATCATTTTACGGTTTAACTGCTCTGATCTTATTGCCAATCGCTGAGAGCCGTTAATGTTTAAACAGTCTCTGCCCTGTAAATACCATGGACACATTCGACTCATTGCAGGCCTCAATCACTTCAAAATCCCGCTCAGATCCACCTGGCTGGATAACACCTGTGGCTCCTTCCTTGATAGCTGCATCCACACCATCCCTGAATGGAAAAAACCCGTCTGAAACAATTACCGAACCAAGGAGTCCGGCCTTCTGTTCCCGTGTATATTTCTCTATTTCTATGAGATCTTCCATCTTTCTTAAGCCTTTTTGTGCTTCAAGCTTAAAAACTGCATAGGGAACGCCAAATTTCCTGAAAACTTCCTTATCCATAAATTTCGTATATGCCTTAAACACAGCAATCTCCACAACACCTACCCTGTCCTGTTCTCCTGTTCCAATTGCTACGGTAGCCTCACCTTTTACAAAAAGCGCGGAGTTGGAACTGACGCCTGATTCAACATACCAGCCGAAAAGCATATCGTCATATTCCTGTTCCGTTGGCGTCCTTTTGATCTTATAGGTCTGGCCCTTATAGATCGCCTCCGCCGGTCTGAGATCCTCCTTGCTCTTTATTCTGAAAGGCTGCGACTCCTGAAGGACCAGCCCACCATCCATGAGGGATTTAAAGTCAACGTATCGTTTACTTTTAAAACTCTGAAGCCGTTCAATATCTTTTATCTGAAGCAGCCTGAGGTTCTTCCACTTCTTCAATATGTCGATGGCTCCTCCCTCAAAGTCAGGTGCACATATCACTTCGAAATAATACGGCACCATTGCCTTTGCTGTTTCCACATCCATTGCCCTGGTGAAAACAACCGCTCCGCCGAATGCAGCGATCCTGTCACACCAGAAGGCTTTTTCAAAGGCCTCGGCAGAAGAGGCCCCGTAAGCTGCACCGCACGGATTATTGTGCTTCAGTATGGCACATGCCGGTTTCTTATCAAGATATTTCATGATGTTCAGGGCGTTGTCAACATCGGTGAGGTTTATCTTCCCCGGATGTTTGCCTACCTGGAGCATATCCTTCTCTGTTACCTTGCTTACCAGTCCACCATCAAAGTCAAAAAAACGAACATCTCCTAAAATTATGTTTCCGTTAATGAGTTCGTACAGGGCAGATGGTTGATCTGGATTTTCACCATAACGAAGTCCCCGTTCCACATCACATTTTTCATCTCCGTCAAAAATATTCCAAACCCGCTTCCTGTATAGAAGAACCTGTCCCCCCATGTCAATCTTGATAGTGTCAGGAAAATTATCCTTTACAACCTTTTTGTACATCCCTTTGATGTCTTCCATTATTTATCCCCCTTATAATCCGTAACGCGTAATCCGTGATCGGTGATCGATTTTTTTTAAACCCATTACGCGTCACTGATTACTCGTTACGGCTTCTCTGCACTCGCTTTTACCTCTTACCTCTTTTCTTCTTTACCATCCGTGATAAGGCTTCTATCATGGAGTCAGCATCGAGACCTTCCGCAACCATAACCTCTTCAGTTTCACCTGATGGTCCATAGTCCTTGGCACCGAATGATGCCACCTTTCCTTTGTAGCGGCGCATTAAGAGTTGTTGCGCAATAAATGGGGCAATACCGGTGTGTACATTGTGATCCTCATATGTACACACGAATGGAAGTTGTGCAAGTTCATCGAGCATCAGCGCATCGGCTTCACGGACACATGGCATATTTACGACCTTAAGCGATAACCCCTTCTTCGCAAGCGCATCAGCAATTTTTATGGCCCTGGCAACCATACCACCATAGGTAATGATAGCACCATCCTGCCCTTCTCGGATACTATCCATCTTTCCATATTCGAAGCTATAGCCTTCTGCGAATAATGGCTTGCCATCCTCCCGGCTTAATACTGGCCATCTATTTCTTCCGGTCCCAATAAGAAAATTACCTTTTTCCTGCGCAGCGTACCTGACAGCGCGATCTGTCTGATTGGGATCGCAGGGAATGATAACCTTGAAATGGTAAAGATTGCTCGTCAGTCCAATATAATCAGTACACTGGTGCGTCTTTCCATCAGGTCCCACATCGAGTCCCAGATGTGTGGTGATAAGCTTGAGATTTGTCTTGTTGATATCGTTCAGCCTGTGTTGATTATAGGTTTCATCGATTCCAAACACACCAAAATCAGCAAAAAAGGTCAGGATACCGGTGGTGGATAAGGCACCGGCAACGGTTGCTGTATTGTGTTCCTGAATTCCGCTTTGAAAGAAATAATCAGGATAGGCCTTTGCAAAATCGGCCGTTTTCACAGAACTTGCAAGGTCGCAGTCGAAGGCGCACACCAGGTGGCCCTTGCTTATATTCTTATCTCCAAGATCCTTCAATGCTTTCCCAAATGCGGTTCGATTATCAACCTTATCTTCATCGCGGTATGTGAAAGGTGAACCGCTATCAATAACCTCTTCTGTTATGGCTTCAGAGGGACGCCATGTACATGTCCCTTTTCGCCTTTCCCTGTAAAATTCAAGGTCGTCCTCAAGGTCGAGGATTTCCATTGCCTGCCTGTATTCCGCCTGATTCAGAGGGTTTCCGTGGTACTTCTCGGTGTCTTCCATAAAACCCACACCCTTGCCAATGACCGTATTTGCAACGATGCATACAGGATTATCAACTCCGCGCGCCCTTCTCATGGCTTTGTAAAGTTCATTGTGGTCATGACCGTTCACTTCAATCACATCCCATCCGTCAGAAAGATAGTTCTCTATAATATTCTGGGGCATGACTTTCTCTATATTTCCACTGATTTGGATCCGGTTGTAGTCAATTACTCCTGTAATGTTTGACAATCCGAATTTTTTTGCAAAACGCCTCGCTTCTCCCACCTGGCCCTTCTGTTGTTCTCCATCGCTCATAAGAACATACACATGGCTGTTTTCACCCCGAAGCTTCGCTCCAAGGGCAAACCCACACCCTGCAGAAAGGCCCTGGCCAAGGTTGCCTGTTGACCAGCCAATAAACGGCGTTCCTTTTACAACATGCCCCTCAAAGGGACTGCCTGCCTTTCTGAAAAACGATATAACATCGTGGATTGGCAGGTATCCAAGGCGTGCCAGACTCGCATAAACACCGGGCGAAGTGTGGCCATGGCTGACAACAACCTTATCTTTTGGCTCATCGAGGAGATGGGCAAAGAAAAAAACTACCAGGTATATGTCAAGAGATGACATAGAGCCTCCCGGATGCCCTGTCCCTGCGAGAGTAGTCATTTTAATAATATCGCCTTTCGCATACCGCGATAGTTCTTCAAGATTCTTTATCTCATACTCGCCCAGCCGTTCTTTTTCAAACATCTCTCTTCCCTCCCATGAAATAATCACAGCTCTCACGTATCAGACATTTCTCGCACTCGGGCTTTTTTGCTTTGCAAAGATAGCGCCCGTGGAGTGTTATGAGGAGAGAAAAGTCTGTCCACAAATTCTCAGGTACAATTTTTTTGATATCCAATTCAATCTTGTCAGGGTTTTTGTTTTTTGTAAATCCTATCCGCTGGGCCAATCTTATGACATGGGTGTCCACGATGATGGCGGGTTTTCCAAAAGCAAGCCCCACAATTAAATTTGCTGACTTCCTGCCAATACCCTTCACAGTAACAAAGGAATCCACGTCCCGGGGAACCTGTCCCTTAAAGCGTCCCTCGATTTCCAGGGCAATATTTTTGATTGCTTTTGCCTTATTCCGGTAAAAACCAGTTTGCCGGATGTCTTCTTCCAACTCCCCGACTGGTACATTCAAATAATCTTTCCACGTCCGGTATTTAGTAAAAAGCGATCTGGTAACTTCGTTCACCTTCTGGTCAGTGGCCTGGGCTGAAAGGACAGTAGCAACAACAAGTTCGATGGGATTCGAAAAAATGAGTTCACACCGGGGCTTGCCGTGCATCTCCTTAAGATTACGAATGATTGACTTGATGTCTTTTTGCATTGCGGATTTTCGTGAATATTTCTTTTATATCATTTACATCTCTTGTATTCAATATATCTTTACTTTCCTGCCACCCCTTTCTGGCAATATTAACCCCAAAGAAAACCTCTTCAAGACCGGCAACAGCATGGGCATCAGGGTTGATGGAAATCATGACACCCTTATCCTTTGCATACTTGAGATATCTCCAGTCAATGTCCAGTCGGTACGGGCTTGCATTCAGTTCGAGGATCACATGGTTTTGGGCGGCACAATCAATTATTCTCATCATATCAACCTGGTAACCGTCCCGGGAAAGGAGCAGGCGCCCGGTCGGGTGGCCCAGAATTGTAGTGTATGGGTTTTTCATAGCCTTCAAAATCCTTTCCTCCATATCGTCTTTTTTCATGGTGAAACCGGAATGGACAGAGGCTATTACAAAATCAAAACCTTCAAGGATAGAATCATCATAGTCAAGGCTTCCACCAGATAGAATGTCACTCTCGATACCTTTAAAGATGCGAAACGTCGAATTTTTTTTATTTAATGTGTCAATCACCTCCCACTGTTTAAGGATGGCATCGTGTTTTAATCCTCCTGCATAGTATGCAGTCTTACTGTGATCAGAAACACCGAGGTACGAAAAACCAAATTTTTGAGCTGCTTCCACCATCCTTTCAAGGGAATCAACACCATCACTGAAATCAGTATGAACGTGAAAGATGCCGCGAATGTCCTCGTGCTGTATCAGTGAGGGAAGCTTATCCTGTTCAGCCGCTTCAATCTCTCCTGAATCCTCCCTCAGTTCTGGAGGGATATAGGGAAGACCCAGGGCACGATAAATCTCCTCTTCGCTTTTGCATGTTACCAGGTTATCCCCGTCAAATATCCCGTATTCATTCAGTTTCCACCCTTTCTTTTTTGCAATCCCTCTTAACCTTACATTGTGTTCCTTACTTCCTGTGAAATATACAAGGGCATAGGGAAATTCCTGCCTGGTCACCACCCGAAGATCCGCTTCGATACCTGATTTCATTCTCACCGAGGTTTTAGTTTCACCGGTAACAAGCACTTGATCCACTTCAGGCATGGATACAAAAAATGACGTAATCTTCTCATGGTTTTCCGCAGCAACAAGGATATCCATGTCTCGGACAACCTCTTTTCGCCGCCGAATGCTTCCACATACCTCAGCCCATATAGGGTCAACAATTGTCGATAAGCGCTGCCTGATCCTCTCTGCTTCCTGATAAACATCGCCGAACAGGAACTCGCCCTTGTGTCGCTTAAAGAATTCAATGCCTTTGAGTACATTTTCCTGGGTTTTTTCACCAAAACCGGTCAGGTGAATGAGCCTGTTTTCCTTGCACGCATACTCAAGCTCACCAATATTTGTGATTTCAAGCTCATCATAGAGAACCTTGATCTTTTTTGGACCAAGATTAGGAATTTGCATGAGCTCGAGAAGTGACTCAGGAACTACCTGCGTCAGTTCCTCGTAATATGCCATAGTCCCTGTTTTGCTATATTCCTCTATTTTTTGTGAGAGGGCCTCGCCTATGCCTTTGATCTCTCGCAATCGTTTTTCCTTTACCAGTTCTTCAAGGTTGGTTATACCGGATAGGGCCTTGGCAGCATTGTAGTATGCCCTCGATTTAAATGGGTTTTCCCCTTTTATTTCAAGAAGCATGGCAATGTTTTCAAGAATGTCGCTGACTGGTTTTTTCTGCATACCACTAATTCTTCATAGTCCTGAAACAGTATTGATCAGTTACCCAGCAACCCCTCCTGCGTTGCAGTTTTAATCATACCTCCCGGGCTCTTTAGTCTTCACTTTTGACTGTTACTTTTTTCTACCTTTGCCGCTTAACAATTAGCTCTGCGTCGACTTCTCCGCCAAAAGATTCCTGCAGTGCCTTGTTCAATTTTTCAAGGTCTTCTTCGCGTTCAAGCTCCAGGACAAGCTCTCTGTCGTCAAGCACCTTCATCCTCGCATAGGGTCTGACCACTTCAATGACCCTGTACGGGTCTGTTGTTACCCAACCTTTCATCCTTTTGATAAGTTCTTCCCCATTGAATGAACGCTCTATGGTGAGGTCGACCCTTCTCCTCTTTGCCTCCCAGCCAACCTGGGCAGGCTGAGCAACCATTGGGGTAACAGGATCATGCATTGCAGCGCAACGAAACCATAATTTTGCTCGTATCATTCTCTATCTCCTTCCAGAATAACTAATATTCACCTGTAGTTTAACAATAAAGGTTTACTATTCTGATGTCAAGCCAAGGTTAATTGCATCTTCCCTAAAACTGATGCCCTGCACAGTAAAAAAAACTGACCCTCACTGAAAAAATGAAGATTCCTGCAGGCAACCCCGTGGCACAAAAATATACACACCGGTGTGAAAGCATAAGTCAATTCACCTACCCTTAAAAGCATGGTCCCCTTACGCGGCTTACCTCTCCCATGGGTAACTATAGAGGGAATGCCATGAGCCTGAATGGAAGGCTTTAACAGCCCTGTTGGTGGAAAGGACATTACAGGCCTCTATTATGGAAGGGTCATCAATGGTCCATTCTGTGCTGTCACTTTTTCCTGTAATTGTGGCATTCAAGAACATTATCTTCTTTCTTGTGGATCAAAATGATCAGATAATATATGACATAACAACGAGTCCTGAATTGAGGCAGAACAGATCATGAACAAAAAAGAAAAATGGCTTTGCAGTGTGATCGGTCTTTTTATAATGATCAGCATAATCCTCGCAGTCTCATTCAAAGAGAAAATCCTGATTGGGGCAGGTAAGTTCATGGCTCCCGAATCCAGTCTCACAGAAGGTATGGCAGATGTGGTTATTCTGGAAGGAACAGGAACAATCGGGAAGGGCGTGGTTGCTAAAGGGATAGAGTTATTGTCATCGGGCCAGGCAAAACATATGGCCATAGTCCTGCACAGTATTGGAAAAAATCATTGGCCCTTCGCCTTTCATGAAGACTATCCCTCTTCCGTAAAGATGGAATTACAGAAACTCGGCTTGAAGGATTCGGATTTCACCATAATCGTAACCCCTATACGGAATCCAGTCACGTTGACATCAGCAAAAGGAGCGTTACAGATTCTCGCCAAAGACAGGATCAAAGAAGCCATCCTCGTGTCACCAGGATTCCACATGCGGAGAAGTTTTCTCGTATATCAGCATCTTTCCCTTCCATTGAAAATCAAAATATACCCTGTTGCCTGTTTTGACAGGTATCAGCTTAATGACTGGTGGAGCCATGATTATGGCCCTCGTGATTTTTTGTTAGAGCTTCAAAAGCTCGCATTGTACATGGCAAAGGGGTATATCCCGTTGAAGATATCTTATTAAATGTAAGCTGCGCAGCTCTGTTAAGGCTCTGTCTTGACATCACTGATAATTGCGGTTATCCTTCAAGAGAAGTTTGAAGTGAAAGGGAGGTCAGGTACGTATGGATCTTATCGAAGCAATTGATAGTCGCCGGAGCATTCGGGCCTTTAAACCAAGCCCTGTTTCCAGGGAACTTGTTGAAAAGATTTTGAATCTTGTTGTCAAGGCACCCTCTGCAATCAACCTCCAACCATGGGAATTTATCGTTGTCATGGGCGAGGAAAAAGAAAGGTTGAGCCGCAAACTCATCAAGTCCTACCGGGAAAAACAGATATCCTGCAGCCCGGGCAATGTCAAACCCCTAGCAGACACTTTTAGCAAAAGGGGGCTTGCATCTGTAGAACTCATGACTCCATCCCTTGCCAAGCTGGGCCATGAATTTAACCAGTTTATTAACGAGGGGAGTTGTAACTTTTACGGGGCTCCGACTGCTGTAATACTCTGCCTTGATAATGCTTTCTCAAAGGCTCGTCTTGTGGACGTGGGGATTGGTGTTGGATATTTTGTTCTCGTTGCGCAAAGCTTCGGGCTGGGAACATGCACGATCGGCCTTATCAACGCTTATGAAGATGAAATAAAAGAGGTATTGAGCATCCCGGAGAATAAGGATGTGGTCATTGGTATTGCATTGGGCTACCCTGACCTTGACAGCCCGGCCAATGAATTCAAAACACCACGGGATAACCTCGAATCATTTGTGCGATGGTTCGATTAGGATAGGGTCTATTTTTTCAGTTATTTCGATATTAGAATTTTAATTCGATTTAAAATCGGGGCGACTGGATTTGAACCAGCGACCTCTTGCTCCCAAGGCAAGCGCGCTAAACCATGCTGCGCCACGCCCCGAATGCTTCAACTTAACACAACTTACAGGGGATTTTCAATATTTATGAAAATAAATAGATTTCATGAACAGCAAAGGCAGTAAAGATACTTATTTTGCTTGAAAAAAAACAATTTATACTATAGTTATGAGTAAAGGGATGTTTAAAATACATGTAAGGATAGCAATGGCGAAGATATGAAAGAATCAGATGAATTAAACAATCCATTCAAACATTCCGAAGATAAGTTTTTAAAGATATTTTATATGAACCCCTCCCCGATAGCTGTCTCTTTTGCTTACAATGATTGTTTTCTTGATGTAAATGCAAGTTTTTTACAAGTATTCGGTTTCAAAAAAGAAGAGGTGATAGGTTTTACATCAAAGGATTTAAACCTTTTTGTGGATTATGAAGACAGAAAAAAAGCGATAGAGTTAATTAAGAAAAGAGGTAAAATAAACGGTTTTGAAACAAGAATGAGGTGCAAAGACGGCAATATCCTAACAGGTTTGTTATTTGCCGATATAATAGAATTAGAGGAAAGGCATTATCTCATCACAGTATTCAATGATATAACAGAATATAAAAAAACAATCGGCGACCTAAAAGACAGTGAATCAAAATATCGTTCTTTCTTCGAAAATGCGGTTGAAGGCATCTGCCAGACGACGCCCGAAGGTCGTTATACAATAGTTAATCCTGCCCTTGTTAGGATAATGGGGTACGACTCTCCAGAAGACATGATAAACTCTGTTAAAGATATATCAAAGGACGGATATGTAAAACCTGAGGACAGGGAAACTTTCAGAAATATCCTCGCAGAAAATGGTGTTGTAAAGGGGTTCGAGATTGAGTTCTACCGCAAGGATAAAAGCATAATTTGGGTTTCAATCAACGCCCGCGCAGTAAAGGATGAAGCTGGTAAAATCATATGCCTCGAAGGTACCATAGAAGAGATTACAAAACACAAGGCCGTAGAAGAACAGTTAAAGTATGAAAAAATAAAGTTTTCTGTGCTTATAGAAAATGCGCCTTTCGGCATGGTGATGATTGATAAAGACGGACGGTTTATCTATGTAAATTCAAAATTCATAGAGATGTTTGGCTATGACCTAAACGATATCCCGGACGGTAGAACATGGTTTAAAAAGGCATATCCAGACCAGGAATACAGAAAAACAGTGATATCTGCATGGTTGGATGATTTGAAAGATGCAGCCATTGGCGAAAAAAGACCCCGCGTTTTTAATGTGACATGCAAGGATGGAGTGAACAAGATTGTGAATTTTATACCGGTACAATTGGTATCCGGCATGAATATCATGACCTGTGAAGACATAACGTCACGTAAAATCGCAGAAGATGCTGTCAGGCAGACCGGGGATAGATTGAGAAACGCACTGGCGGCAATGATCCAGGCAATGACGTTAATGGTAGAGAAGAGAGATCCTTATACCGCAGGTCATCAGAAGAGGGTGTCTCGCCTTGCCCGCACAATAGCCCAGAAGATGGGACTACCAAATGACAAAATAGATGCTATCCGAATAGCCGCTGCGATACACGACATTGGCAAAATATCTGTACCCGCAGAGATATTGAGTAAGCCGGGCGTTCTCTCAGATATTGAAAAAAAACTGATAATGGTTCATCCCTGGTCAGGCTATGATATATTGAAGGATGTGGATCTGCCATATCCCATCGCTGAAGCAGTCTATCAGCACCATGAGCGTTTAGATGGTTCGGGTTATCCGCGTGGACTCAAGGGAGAAGAGATACTCTTGGAGGCCAGTATATTATCGGTTGCAGATGTTGTTGAGGCTATTGTGTCTTATCGTCCTTACAGACCGGCTAAAGGAATCGAAGCTGCGCTCGAAGAGATAGAAAAAAATAGAGGTATACTCTATGATGAGCGGGTTGTAGACGCTTGCCTAATGGTTTTTAAAGAGGAAGGATTCATATTCGAATATGATCATGTATTAGCTTAAGGCTTTCAACCCTGAGCTAACGAAGATTCATTCAGTTGTGAAAGCCTTTGTCTTGGGGAGTTTGGTGGGATATAAAAGCTGTCAGACGGATATTAAATCTTAACACAGAAGGGGTGTTTGTTCGAAAGGGTTTATACCCACTAAACATTCGGCTGGGTGTTTTTATAAATGTTGTTATAGGTAAAAACGGCACAGAGGATAACATCCTTCTATGATCACATGGGCTCCGCCTATGATACCGAACCCATAAAAAACGCCTATATATAAGCCTGTTACTGTAAACGTGATCTCGGTCACTTTACAAAAACCGATTTGTGTATATAATATTAGATTGTTGTAATACATATAGTAAAATATTTTTGTCTGCCAATAGGAGGCGCTCATGACTGTCAAGAGAACCTATAATTTTATTATGTTTTGTCTATTGTTCTGTTTCTTTTTACTAAATAGTGGTCTGGCCACAGCCGCATGGAACGGCCCGAATACGGTAGCATCAGGTA
>ERZ1026796.2338-NODE-2338-length-11122-cov-2.923693_pt1 | contig 11122 bp, 8 predicted proteins | sample MGYA00520874_ERZ1026796 | MGnify/ENA primary metagenome ERZ1026796 (study PRJEB33270, sample SAMEA104284474) | anaerobic digester metagenome | biome: Anaerobic digester microbiome; feature: mesophilic sludge digester; material: Anaerobic digester biomass | place...
GGATACATTGTTCCAGTTTCTCAATGTCCATATTGCCCTTGAAAGGATTGTCAGACTGAAGCTCCAGGGCATCATCGCAAAGCAGCTCTTCAATTTTGCCACCTGAGGCTGTTATGTGTGCCAGGGCTGTTGTGAAATGGTAATTCATGGGAATGACATTGCCCGGTTTTATAAAGGTTTGGCAGATGACATTCTCTGCGCCCCTTCCCTGGTGCGTGGGAAGTACATATTTTTTTCCCAGGACATCCAGTATCGCCTTTCTCAGTTTTTCAAAGCTTTGCGATCCGGCATAGGCATCGTCCGCCTGCATCATGGCGGACAGCTGGTTATCACTCATGGCATTGGTACCACTGTCAGTAAGCATGTCCAGGTACACATCCAGTGTGGATAGCTTGAAAGTGTTGAATCCGGCTTCCTTAATGGCCAGCAAACGCCTGTCCAGAGGGACAAGGTTCAATTTTTGCACAATCCGGACTTTATGGAACTCCAGGGGAAGGGGTTCTGATTTGTAAAATTTTATAGGATTCATATTGGTTCTGAAAATTAGAATTTGTGAAAAAACATAAAAAAATACACTTCAGATGTAACCAAAGTGCTGCCTGGCACGTCTTATGTGTATGCATGATTCCGGGATGCTCCTGAGCGGGAAAAAGCACCTTTGTATCCCCGTCAGGAGCAGAGATACGAATAATAATAACAGGGAGCATAGCACAAATACTCGGACAGGTATGAAATAGGGCTATGCATTGTTTTCAGATTTGATTTCAAAAATAACAAAAAATTGAAAAAAAATAAAAAATAGAAAATTTAGTACCTTGTGTTGCAAGGTATCAAAATTTATATATATATTTGCCCCGCAGAATTCTAATATTATAAAAGTACTAAAAAACAGATACGATGATCGAACTAAGGGAAATCAACAAAACGTACTACAATGGAGCAGCGCTGCACGTTTTGAAAGGATTGAACCTTCAAATTGATGATGGGGAATTTGTGGCGATAATGGGAGCATCCGGGTCCGGAAAATCCACCCTGCTCAACATTATTGGAATACTGGACGACTATGATACAGGATCTTATCACCTGAACGGCAAACTGATCCGGGATCTTTCGGAAAAGGAGTCTGCCGTATACAGGAACGAAATGATAGGATTTGTTTTTCAATCCTTCAACCTGATCTCTTTCAAGACTGCCCTTGAGAACGTGGCCCTTCCCTTATATTACAAAGGAATCAGACGCAGCAAGCGCAACAGGATCGCCATGGAATACCTGGAGCGCATGGGACTGGGGGAATGGGCGGATCATATGCCTTCAGAATTGTCGGGAGGACAAAAACAGCGTATATCAATCGCCCGCGCACTGGTGGCAAACCCCCGGGTCATACTGGCAGACGAACCTACAGGAGCCCTGGATTCACAAACCTCGGTTGAGGTCATGCAGCTATTGCAACAAGTCAACAGGGAGGGGATGACCATCGTGATGGTCACCCATAATCCCGAGATGGCTGCCATGAGCCAGAAAATAATAAAAATCCGTGACGGTATCATTGGATCTGTAGAACAAAATAATAAGGCAAGCCATGTTTGATGACTTTCAGGAAATATTCACCACGCTGAAAAAAAACAAGTTGCGCACTTTCCTGACCGGCTTCTCCATGGCATGGGGCATATTCATGCTCATAGTCCTGCTGGGTGCGGGGAACGGGATCAGAAACGGCATTCTTTTCAATTTTGCCGATATGGCAACCAACTTTGTGAAACTCTGGCCGGGAAGAACGGCCCAGGCTTATGGCGGGTTGCAGGCCGGAAGGCGGATAAAGCTGGACAGCACAGACGGCCCCTACCTGGAAAAGGAATTCAGCCAGGTTTACAATGTCTCTCCATTAATTTCGCGTTGGGGCAGGAATTTTTACTACCAGAACGAATATGCCCCCGGTGTATTGCAGGGGGTACTTCCCGGGTACAGCAATATTGAATCGGTTGAGATACGGCCCGGCAACGGCCGTTTTATCAACCAGGCCGATATCCGCCTGGCACGAAAAGTCATTGTGCTGCATTCCAGGACGGCCGGGTTGCTTTTCAAGGATAAAGACCCCCTGGGAAAACATATTACCTATGACAATGTTTCATATAAGGTAGTTGGGGTATATCATGACACCAACATGTCGCAAAACCCAAACAGTTGCATCCCTTTGACTACTGCGCAACTAATCTATAATCCAGAAAACGGCTATTCCCAGGTAGCCATGTTACTGGACGGGATGGATACAAAAGCGTTGAACGAGGTTTTTGAAAAGGACCTCAGGTCGTCCATGGGCCGCAAGCACCGGTTTGAGAAAGAAGACCAGTCTGCGATTTATCTTTATAATGTGACCCGCGAATTTATCCAGTTCAGGGGAATATTCAACGGTATCACCTTGTTTGTCTGGATCATCGGACTAGGAACCTTGATAGCCGGGGTGGTTGGCATCAGTAACATCATGTTGATCACGGTTAAGGAAAGAACCAAAGAGTTTGGAATACGAAAAGCAATTGGTGCCACCCCCGGGACTATCTTGCGCCTTGTGCTTACCGAATGCCTCATGATAACGGCATTTTTCGGTTACCTGGGAATGCTTGCGGGTATTGCTGTCACAGAATTGCTGAACCATGTGGTAGGAACCCCCGATTTACCGGCTTCCCAGGAAGACATGGTGCTGTTTGCCAATCCCACGGTGGACCCGGTCATCATAATAGCAGCCACCCTGGTGCTGATAGCGGCCGGTCTTATGGCCGGATACCTTCCCGCCCGCAGGGCCGTACAGGTCAAACCCATAGAAGCTTTAAGATACGAGTAATCATGTTCGATTTGGATAGTTGGCAGGAAGTTTGGGTCACCATCACCCGTAATAAGAGAAGGAGTCTGCTTACTGCTTTTGGCATCTTCTGGGGTATTTTCATGCTTGTGATCATGCTGGGGGCCGGTAATGGCCTTGCCGAGGGGATGGCTTCCGATACGCAGGGTTTTTCTGAAAACTCAGCTTTGTTTTATACCAATAATACGACTGAACCCTATAAAGGATTTCAAAAAGGTCGTTACTGGAACATGGAAGAAGAGGACCTGCTGATCCTGCAAGCACAGATTAGTGACATAAAGTATACGGTCCCGTTTTTAATGGGCAGCAATGTTGTGGTATCATACAGGGACAAGAGTACCAGTTGCAATACCAAGGGGATGTCACAACGGTACAACGACATGCTGCCTCAACATATCCTTTACGGAAGGTATATCAATTACATGGACGTTCAGGAAAGGAGGAAGGTGTGTGTCGTTGGCAAAAAAGTGTACGAAGAGATCTTTCACAGTGGAGAAGATCCGACAGGACAATACATCAAATTATACAATATCAATTTTCAGATAATTGGTGTCACGGAACCCGCGGTACGCGGGGTGAATATCAACGGCCGGGATGACGAGGTCATAGCCATTCCCTATACTGTGATGCAACAGATCCAGAACTCGGGAACGGTAGTGCACCTCATAGGGGTTGTGGCAAATGAAAATGTGGGCATGAGCGTTCTGGAACCCCAGGTGGAGACCTTGTTGAAAGCCCGGCATAACGTATCTCCCACCGATGAATTTGCCCTGGAAAGCATCAACGTGGAAAAAATATTCAGACAATTTGAAATGCTGTTCACAGGAATAGCCCTCCTGATCTGGATTGTAGGACTGGGAACCTTGCTTGCGGGTGTTGTGGGTGTGAGTAACATCATCATGGTCACCGTAAGGGAGCGTACCAAGGAAATTGGCATTCGCAGGGCAATCGGTGCAAAACCTGTCGCCATCATATTCCAGATCATCAAGGAAAGCACCTTGCTTACCGTTGTCGCGGGTTTCCTGGGACTGGCATTTGGTGTTTTTATCCTTGACCTGGCGGACAAGCTGTTTATACAGAACATGACCGGTGATGTCTTCTTTAAGAATCCTCAGATAGATTTTTCCGTGGCCCTGCTGGCTGCAGCCATAATCGTGCTGTGCGGTGTCATAGCCGGGATCCTTCCTGCCCGGAGGGCATTACAGATTATGGCCATAGATGCAATAAGAGAAGAAAACTAACAAATAAATTACCCTATAATGAAGAAAATTTTTCGCTATGTGTTGATTGCAGCCCTGTTGGCGGGTGTTGTGTTCACTTTCGTTTACCTGTGGAAAAAATCACGCCCCAAGAAAGAGGTATACGAACTGGTCACCCCTGTAATCGGAAATATTGAACAGAAAACAGTGGCTACGGGGAAAGTGGAACCACGTGACGAAGTGGCTATTGTCCCGCAGATCTCAGGCATTGTGTCCGAGCTGCATAAAGAAGCAGGAGAAATGGTGCAAGTGGGAGAGATCATTGCCCGTATCAAGGTCATTCCTGAAATGGGAACGTTAAATGCTGCAGAATCAAGGGTCACGCAAGCAGGATTGAACCTGAACCAGGCACAGCGGCTTTTTGACCGCACCCAGGAATTATTCAAGGCAGGGGTTGTTGTACGGGAAGAATTTGAAAATGTGGAAACGCAACTGCAATTGTCCAAAGAAGAGCTCAGCAATGCCCAGGACCACCTGGAAATTGTCCGTGACGGTATTGCCAGCCGTTCTGCCCAGGCAAGCAACACACAAATTAGGTCAACTATTTCCGGCATGATACTGGATGTACCGGTGAAAGTGGGAAATTCCGTGATACAGGCCAATACTTTCAATGCCGGAACAACCATCGCCACCGTCGCAGATATGAATGATATGATCTTCCGGGGTAATATTGATGAAACCGAGGTGGGGAGAATCCGGGAAGGGATGCCCCTGGATATAACCATAGGAGCCATACAGGATCTTCATTTCGATGCAGTACTGGAATATATATCGCCAAAAAGCACAGAGAACAACGGGGCCATTCTTTTCGAGATCAAAGCGGCAGTTGATGTTCCCGACACTGTGTTTGTAAGGGCAGGGTACAGCGCCAATGCCGGGATCATACTGGACAGCAGCTATGATGTGCTGGTCATTCCCGAGAGTTCCGTGGTCTTCCGGGATGGGGGAACCTTTGTGAATGTGTTCAAGGGACTGGAAGGTGACAAGCAGGTGTTTGAAGAAAAACCCGTGGTGCTGGGCCTTAGTGACGGGATCCAGGTAGAGATCAAAGAAGGCCTGACCACGGAGGATCAGGTGCGTGGTTCACTGGTTACTGAATAATACAGGGAAATTATGAGAAAAATTATGATTTTGTGTGCAGGTCTGCTCTTTTCTTCCGGCCTGCTTGCAGCCCAGACTCCGGATAAATCATGGACGCTGGATGATTGCATCCGGTATGGACTGGAAAACAATATTACCGTCAAACAATACGAACTGGCAAAAGAAAACCAGGAAATCACGGTAGAAACCACCAGGTTTTCCCGCCTTCCCGATCTGTCGGCCAATGTGGGCCAGACCTTTTACTTTGGACGTACACCGGACCGCGACGGCGTTTACCAGGACCAGACCGGTTCCAATTCATCCCTGGGTATCAATACCAGCGTCAATCTATTCAGCGGATTCCGGGTTACAAACCAGATCAAGGCGGAGAAACTGGAACTTCAGGCTGCGGTGGAAGACCTGAGCCGTGCAAGGGAGGACCTCTCTCTGTCCATAACCGGTAATTTCCTGCAGGTATTGCTGAGCCGGGAGTTGTACCAGATTTCACTGGACCAGCTGGAGCTGAACCGCAGGCAGGTGGAACAGACCCAATTCCTGGTAACAGGGGGAAAAAGTTCCGAAAGCGATTTGTTCGATGCCCGTTCTTCCCTGGCCCAGCAGCAGATGCAGGTAACCGATGCAGCTAACAACCTGCAATTATCCCTGCTGGCACTTACACAGGCCATGAACCTGCCTCATGTAGAGGGTTTTAATGTGGCCACACCCGATATGGAAGAGTTCACCAGGCGGGAAGCATTGGGACTGGAACAACCATCGGGAGTTTACGAAAATTCTGTAAAAGAACGCCCGGCGATCAAGGCGGCTGCTTTCCGCCTGGAAGGAAGCGAAAAAGTGTTACAGGCAGCGCGCAGTGCCTTTTATCCCAGCTTGCGCCTGGGGGCTGGTTACAGCAATTCCTATTATTTCAATTATTCGCTGGCAGCCGGATTGAGCAATGCATCCCTGGCGGACCAGCTGGCTCAAAACAGTGCCCAGTCAGTGGGACTGAGCCTGAGCATACCGATATTCAACAGAATGGCCACCCGGAACCAGGTGCGTTCGGCCCGCCTGAATATCAAAAACCAGGAATTGATGCTGGATAAGGCAAAACAGGATCTCTACAAAGAAGTGCAACAGGCATACTACAATGCCGTGGCTGCGCTTGAAAAATTCAAGACTTCTGAGGTCGCAGTGGAGGCTGCGCAACTTGCCTATGATTTTGAAGAGCAAAAATATGAAGCCGGCCGTTCAAACATTTACACCTTTGACCAGGTGCGCCTGCGTTTGTCAACAGCCCGGTCAGAGTCTGCCCAGGCAAAATACAATTTTCTGTTCCGTGCCAGGATCCTCGCTTTCTATAACGGGGAAAGCCTTGGGGGTGACTAAAATGTAGTTGCCCTTTTGCTGTCTACAGCTGTCGCTGAAACCACAAGAACGGGAAGCTTTTTCTTTTAGGCCGAGGTTTCCCTTATCTTTTGGTGTCAGCGACACCTTCTGGCAGCAGAAACAGGCTCCACCTCTTATGATCTTGAGCAACAATGCTGAAAAATACAAGAGTCGTTGCCCCATAAAGGACGGGAAGCTTTTTCTTTTAGGCCGAGGCTCTCCGTCCTTTATGGGGCAACGACTACCTGAAGTTAAAGCCTCGGCTTAACACCAGGGCTACACCGTTCTTTCTTCAGCCTCCAGGACAAAGGCACGCAAGCCTTGTTTGGGGGCGGATTCGTCTGCTTTCTTCAGATCCTGTAGTAATTGGTCCACCACATGGTCCGGAACAAAAGTGATCAGGGCGGAATTCAGAGTTGGCCAGGCATGGCTACCCAGGTGCGGTTCTCCGTCACGAGATCCATGGCCCCGTACTTCTTCCCAGAAGGTAAAACCTTTAACATGGTTCTTTTCCAAGGCTTTCATGACCTCGTCATAAAATGCCTGGTAGAAAGATATAAATAATGCTTTCATAGTTGTTGTGCTTTACGCATTTTGCGTTTCTCCTTTCTTTCTGCCGTCAGGCTGTATATGGCCGGAATCAGAAAGAGCGTTACAGCGGTGGATACGGTAAGACCGCTGGCTACGGTGATACCCAATCCGTTCCACATTTCTGCACCCACTCCGCTGCCAACAGCCAAAGGCACCATCCCGAATATGGTGGTCAAAGCAGTCATCAGGATGGGACGCAGACGCGAGCGGCCGGAGGTTACAACGGCTTCCCGGATGGACATGCCCCGTTCCCGGCACAGAACGATGTAGTCTATCAAAACAATCCCGTTTTTCACCACAATTCCGAAGAGCATCAACAATCCCACCATGCTCATGATACCCAGGGCGGTATTGCTGATGGCAAGACCCGCCAGCACTCCGGTAAATGCAAAGGGTACCGAGAACATGATGATAAAAGGACTGGAGAATGATTCAAACTGAGCCGCCATGACAATGTATACCAGTATGAGGATCAAAATCATCATCATGCCCAAGTCTTTAAATGATTCCTGCTGGTCTTCGTAACTCCCTGCTATGCTTACCATTACTTCCGGAGGAATGTCCACTTTTTCTATCTGCTGCCGGGCAGCGGCTACAAGGTCACTCAGGACAGCTCCTTTTGCGGCAACGCAGGTTACCGTTACAATCCGCTCCCTGTCTTTGCGTTCAATGGTGGGAGGTTGCATGGTCTCGCCAATGGAAGCCACATCCCGTAACCTGATTTTTTGCCCCTGGTTGTTGTAAATCAGAATATTCTGTATGTCTTCAATGGTTTGCCGGTATTCAGGCGCATACCTTACCTTGATATAGTATTCATCTCCTTCTTCCCGGTAATACGAGGCGACAGCCCCGTTGATCCTGTTGCGCACAAATTGCGAGGCAGTAGACAGATTCAGCCCGTGTGATGCCAGTTTTTCACGGTCAAATTCAACAAGATATTCGGGTGAATATTCATCTCTTGAAACAGTAACCTGTGAAGTACCGGGAACCTTTTCCATCATATCGGCCAATTGCGAGGCAATGGCATCTGTAGTGGAAAAATCGTTTCCGTAGATTTCCAGGTCTACTGTAGTCTGGCCCCCGACAAGCCCACCCATCCTGGTTCCTAGATCAAAAGTCCGGATTTCGGGATAATACCTTCTAAGGTCATTTCGCATAGCATCAGACAATTCCTGGATAGAGCGTTCGCGCTCAGTTTTCAGGGAAAGACGGATGTTCGCCGTCATGATATGAGAACCGTTTTCCCCCAACTGGCCGTACACGTTGTCTTCGCTTGCCTGGCCTATCGAAAGGGTCATGGCTTCTATTTCGGGGTAATCCCTCCGGAATTGTTCATATATGCGGAAAGACAATTCCTTGGTAATCTCGGTGCGGGTATTGATGGGTAACTTGACAGTCATGGACAACCTGGCGTTGTCTTGCTGAGGGAAAAACTCGGTGGGAACCTTAATAAACAGGAGCAGGGAAGTCAGAAATATCGCCGCCGAGACCAAAATAACGGTAATACGGTGGCTGACTGTCCAGTTCAAGGCTCTGGAGTAGGCAACATCCAGTGCATCCAGAAATTTCTGCACAGGCCCGTATATCTTCTGAAATGCTTTTGATTTTTTGGAATTTAGACGGAGCATCTGGGAAGCCATCATGGGGATCAGGGTCAGGGCAGCGATGGTTGATACAGAACTCACCAGGGCCACAACCCAGCCCAATTGCTTGAAAATTTCTCCGGCCATGCCAGTGACCATGGTCAGGGGAATGAACACGGCGAGCAATGTCAGGGTAGAGGCGATGATGGAAATGGATACCTCGTTGGTGGCATAAATTGCAGCCGACTTTGGCTTTGTTCCCCGTTCTATGTGGGTTGTAATATTTTCCAGGGCAACGATGGCATCGTCCACCACCATCCCAATGGCAATGCTCAGGGAGGAAAGAGAAATGATATTGAGGGTATTCCCGGTTATGAGCAGGTATATGAATGCACTTATCAGGGACACGGGAATGACTATTGCCACGATAAGGGTAGCACGCCACCGTCCAAGGAAAAAGAACACAATGAATACGACCAGGATCAGGGTGATCATGATGGTATTTACCAGGCTATCTATTACCCGGTTGATGTTGTCAGAAAAGTCCGTAACAACTCCTATGCTGATGTCGGAGGGGAGGTTCTTTTGCAATTCCGGAAGCTTTTCCAGCACTTTTTTACAGATCTGAACCGTGTTGGCTCCTGCCTGTTTCTGAATAATGATAGTCCCTCCCTGTATCCCGTCAATGAAGGATTCCTGGGATCTTTCCTTGATAGTGTCTTCCACCCGGGCTACATCGCTCAGAAAGATATTCCGGCCCTGAAAGTAGCCAACAATGATGTCTTTCAACTGGCGTGGGTCATCAAATTCGCCTTCCATCCTGATGGTCAGGGTTTCCGAGCCAATATCAAGGTTCCCGCCCGGAGTGTTCCTGTTTTCATAGGCTATGGTTGCAGCTATGCCTTCCACTGTCAGGTTATACGCTTCCAGTTTATAGGGGTCACAGTATACCTGGATTTCTCTTTCAAATGCACCACCAATTGCAACAGTTCCTACCCCTTTTATCCTGCTCAGGGGAGAGGCCACCCGGTCATCCAGAATTTTATACAGGCCGTTCATGCTTTCCCGGGCCTGGACCGACAGAATCATTATGGGTATGTCATCGGTACCAAACTTGAAAAGTACGGGGGTATTGGCGTCTGAGGGCAAATAGTCTGCGATCAGGCTCAACCTGTCCCTTACATCGTTCATTGCCTCGTCAATGCCTATCCCGTACTCGAATTCCAGCATTACAAGCGAAGAGTTTTCCTTGGTTCTGGTTGTTATATGTTTAAGGTCACTGACGCTGCTCAACGTGCTTTCCAACAGCTTGGTCACATTGTTCTCAATATCTGCAGCACTGGCTCCGGAATACGTGGTCACCACCAGAATGGTGTTGTCACTTATGCTGGGTAGAAAATCCACAGATAGCCTTGAAAACGAGAAGATTCCTATGACAGCAAGACCTACGTAGATAAGGGCTGTGGTGACCGGCTTTCTGACAGCCGCTTGATAAATACTCATAATGTTCCTTTATTCATTAGCAAGTTCAACCTCTGCCCCGTTCGTAAGCCTGTTCAAACTGGTCGTGATGACCAGCTCCCCTTTTTCCAGGCCTGAAAGACATTCATAAAACGAGTCCAGTCTTCTGCCCGGTTCCACCAGCCTGTATTCAGCTTTCCCGTCCTTATAAACATAAACGTGTCGCTCTCCCGAGCCCTGCTGTTTGATGACACTCTGGTCGGGAATAAGCAGGCAGGGTTCAGCCCCAAAATCTATGGCCACACGGGCAAACATCCCGGGTCTGACTTTTCTGTTGACGTTGGGGATGACTATCTCTACAGGAAAAGTCCTGGTAGCAGCGGTAATGGTCGGGTAAACGATGGAAACCCTTCCTTTGAATACCTCACCCGGATAAACGTCAAGACGAATGTCCACCTCCATCCCTTTCCTGATTTTTGTAAAGAATGATTCTGAAACATGAACCAGCAACTTTACCGGGGAGATCTGCTCTACCACCAGCAAGGGCATGCTCATCCCAAAAAGATCCCCGCTGTCATAGTGGCGGGCGGTGATCACACCGTCTATGGGACTTACCAGTTGTGTATTTTCCACCAGGTTGTCATACTGGGTACGCATGACATCCAGCCGTGTTTTCTGAGCATCCCAATCAGCCTGGGATACGCCTCCAACCTTGTATAATTCGTCCACACGGCGGAAAGAGATCTCCATGTTTTCCAGTTGGGTCCGTACCTGTTCCAGGTTATTGTCGTCCATCTGGACCAGTTTCTGTCCTTTAGTAACAAAATCACCCACTTCCACATAGATCTTCTTGATGCGGGCAGCCATCTGTGGCGCAATATTGTTGATGATATTGGCCTGTACCGTAG
>ERZ1026796.2341-NODE-2341-length-11115-cov-2.838733_pt1 | contig 11115 bp, 8 predicted proteins | sample MGYA00520874_ERZ1026796 | MGnify/ENA primary metagenome ERZ1026796 (study PRJEB33270, sample SAMEA104284474) | anaerobic digester metagenome | biome: Anaerobic digester microbiome; feature: mesophilic sludge digester; material: Anaerobic digester biomass | place...
GCAACGCAGCCTGGGCCAGGCTGTCGGCCAGGCCACTGCGGCCATGCACACTGCGCACCGGCGCCGGTTCCTCCTTGCTCAAAGCCTGCAGCCAGATTTCGGCCGGCGTGCCGTGCGAAAGGGTCTCCAGGCGGCTGATCGTCTCCGGCCGGAAGCGCCGCCAGCGCCGCGCCGGACGTGCATCCACCACAAGCCCGCCGCCCAGGGTGTGGCTGGGCGAAGGCTGGCGGATGATGAAATGATCGCCCCGCGCCAGGGCCAGCGGTCGTTCCAGGCGAAGTTGCACCCAGCCCTGGCGTCCTGGCTCCAAAATCTCACAGTCCAGCAGGCGCACATAGGCCGGCACCTCGGCCGCGCCGCTGAAGACATCTACCAACTGATTGTGTTTGAGAGGCGCCACCGTGGGCAACAGCCGCACGCTCACATCGAGCAGGATGCTGTTGCTCAGACTGCCCGGCACGCAAATCACCTGGCCGCGCGGCACTTCATCGGGTCGCACGCCAATCAGGTTGACCGCCACGCGGCTGCCCGGCCGCGCGGACTCCACTTTTTCCTTGTGGGTCTGCAACCCGCGCACGCGACTCTTCAGGCCGGCCGGCAAAATCTCAACCTCATCGCCCACGTGCAGCATGCCATCGAGCAGCGTACCGGTGACCACGGTGCCGAAGCCGGCGATGCTAAACGAACGATCCACGGCCAGGCGCGGCCGTCCACGGTCCGGCCGCGCCGGCGCCTGTGCCAACTGGCGGGCCAGGGTCTGCAGCAGGGCTTCCAGGCCCAGCCGCTTGCGCGCGGACACCGGCGCCATCGGCGCGCCGGCCAGGCAGGTGGGGGCCAGCAAATCCTTAATCTCTTCCTGCACCAGCTCGATCCAGTCCGGATCGTCAACCATGTCAATTTTGGTCAGGGCGACCACGCTGGTGGGAATCTGCAACAGGTCGAGGATGGCGACATGCTCACGCGTCTGCGGCATGACCCCTTCATCGGCCGCCACGACCAGCAGCGCCGCATCAATACCGCCGACGCCGGCCAGCATGTTCTTGATGAAGTCAATGTGGCCCGGCACATCCACCACGCCCACGCGCTCGGTCTGTCCGTTGACCGCGGGCAGCGTCATCCAGGCGAAGCCCAGATCAATCGTCATCTCACGCGCTTTTTCTTCTTGCAGCCGGTCTGGATCCATCCCGGTCAGGGCCATCACCAGGGTAGATTTACCATGATCCACATGGCCGGCCGTTCCAATGACTCGCATTTCCGCTCACTCCCCGTGCGTTGCGGCGCGATCCTTGAGCGATTCTTCGAGTTGCCCCAGCCAGCGCTGAGCCTCGGCCAGGCGCGACAGGCCGTGTGTCTCGTGCAAACGCCACAGGCGTTGAATCTGCCCGTCGTGTACCCGCTGGCGTTCTTCCAACGAGGGGAAGCGTGCGGCCAACTGGCGGTTGATCTTGTCCTGCTCCTGCACCTCATGCTCCCACTGCAACACCTGGCGCTTCCAACGCTTTTCGTTTTCCGCCTGCCAGGTTTCCATCTCCCTGCGCTGGCGATCTTCGGTCAGGCGCTCCAACTCCGCCACCTGGTTCATATCGCGGCGTATCGTCTCGTGGAACCCCGCGATGGATGCAACGGCGTGTTTGCTCACCTCGAGTTGCTCGGCAAAAGCCAACATGGCCTCGCGCTGACGGGCGATGATCTCACGCTGCGCCACGAACTCCTCTTGCCATTTCGTCATCTCGCGTTGGCGATCCACATCCACCACGCGCATCTGCTCGATGAACTGCTGCTGCTCGCGCTTGATATCCTGCGGAATGGGCTGAATACTGACCACCGTGCGCTCCAACTTCTGCAGCTTCTCCTGCATCATCGGCGTCTTACTGGCCTGCTCCTCGATGCGCTTGAACAAATCAACAGTTTCTTGCTGCAACTGCACGATGCGTTTATTGTCCTGCACCCGCTGTTCGCCCAGATAGGGCAAGCTGCGCGTACGCTCATCCACATCCTTACCCAGCGACGCCACGCTTTGGCGCAGATTGAGTACCAGCTCGCTCAAACGCTGATCTTCCGAACGACGCAGCGCCAGTTCTTCCTCGATGCGCCCAAAGCGGTTCAGTTCCTTGCGAATCTCGCTGACATTGCGCGCCACGGTCTCGCGGTCGCTCACCCGCAGACGCTCGCGTTCGCGCAGATCGGTATCAATCTGCTCCTCGCGCTTCTGCAGCATCAGCACAACCTCGTTCTTCAACTGCTGCAGCGCCTCGTCCACCTGGGTAAAGCGCACCAACTGCGACTGGGTGCTGACCAGGCGCCCCTCCATCTCCTGGATCCGGCGTGCCTGCTCCACCAACTCAACGCTGAGGCTCTCGATCCGCTGTTGTAGCTTGGTGACTTCACCCCGGTCCCGACGATGTTCCTCGTCCAACCAGGAGACCATCTGCGCCAATTGTGTTGTATCCATGAACCCTCTTTTTTTGTACGTCTGCCGTCTGCGTTACCGCTGTCCATTATAGCATGAGTCTATGACCGCGCAAGACTCCCGAAGTCCGCGATACCATTTGACGGAGTCAACACCTGATGGTAAGATGTCGCCCGGCCCTTTCTTCTGAATCCCGAACCCCGAATCCCGTGCATCCCACTGGGGAAACAACATCTCTATGCGTATCGGAATTGATGCACGCATCGCCTACTACACCCGTGCCGGCATCGGCCAGTACACCTGGCGCTTGATCCAGGCCCTGGCTGCGCTTGACCGTGCCGATGAATTCCACATCTTCAGACACCGTAAAGACCGGACCCAGTTCACGCGCCAGGGCAATTTTCAACACCACGCGGTCTGGACGCCCAGCCACAACCGGTTCGAGATCTACCTGCTGGGCCTGGAGTTGATCTGGTCAGGCCTGGAACTCGATATTCTGCACAGTACCGACTTCATCCCGCCCCAATGGCAACCGCGCGGCTGCAAATCGGTCATCACCATTCACGACCTGGCTTTCATGCACTATCCGCACTTCCTGACCAAAGCCAGCGCCCGCTACTACGGTCAGATCGAAGACGCGGTCAAGCGCGCCGATCACATCATCGCTGTCTCCAACAGCACCCGTCGCGACATCGTCAACCTGCTCGGCGTGGAAGAGCAGAAAATCACCGTCATCTACGAGGCGCCCAATCCCATCTACCGCCCCATGGATCGCGCCCACGCCCTGGCGCAGGTGCAAGCTCGCTACCCCGTGCCCGACGATTTCATCCTGTTCGTCAGCACCATCGAACCACGCAAGAACGTGCAAGGGCTGCTCAAAGCCTTCCGCCGCCTGCTCGACGACTACAAACTCGATGTCACCCTCGTCCTGGCCGGCGCCAGGGGCTGGCTTTCGCAGGAGGCCTACGACCTGGTGCATGAGTTGAAGCTCGACAAGCGCTGCCTCTTCCTCGGCGCGGTGGATGATGAAGACCTGGTTTTCCTCTTCAACGCCGCGCGCTGCCTGGCCTATCCATCCTTCTACGAAGGCTTTGGCTTACCGCCGCTGGAAGCCATGACCTGCGGCACCCCCACCGTCGTCGCCAATGTCTCCAGCCTGCCGGAAGTGGTCGGCGATGCCGCTCTGTTGGTGGCCCCCAACGACACCGAGGAACTGACTGTCGCGCTCTGGCGGCTGCTCACCGACGACCAACTTTGGTTGGAATTACAGCAGAAGGGGTTCAAACGCGCCGAGCGCTTCTCCTGGGCGCGCGCAGCACGTGAAACCCGCGCCGTCTACCAGTGCGTCAGTGCAGCAGTCCCGGTGTCTCTGCCATCCCCACGCACGGAGCCTTGAGATCGTCTGGTGGCCCGCCTGCTCATTCTCACACCGCAACTGCCCTTTCCTCCGCACCAGGGCACCACCATCCGCAATTTCAACCTGATTGCCGGCCTGGCCCCGCGTCATGACATTGACCTGCTCAGCCTGGTGCAGCCGACCGACCTGGCGCCGGCCCAAACGCCGCTGCCCGCGCTGTGCCGCCAGGTGATTGCCTTGCCGGCGCCGCCGCCCCGCCCGGCCTGGCGTCGTCTCCTCACCACCATCAGCACACCGCTGCCCGACATGGCGCTGCGCCTGGCCGGTGTGCGCGCCTTCCAGGACACCCTGCTCAACCTGGTGCAAACGACACCCTACGCCGTGCTGCAGGTCGAAGGCATCGAAATGGCGCCCTACGTCACCTGGCTGCAACGGCAACCCGCGTGGGCAAGCGCGCGCCAGGCCGGTCATCTACGCCTGGTCTTCGACGATCACAACGCCGAGACCATCCTGCAGCAGCGCACCGCCCTGGCCGATCTGCGCCACCCCGCGCGTTGGGCCGGCGCGGCCTACTCCCTGGTGCAATGGCGCAAACTGGCCGCGTACGAAGCCGCCCTCTGCCGCCTGGCCGACCGCGTCGTCGCCGTCTCGCCAGCCGATGCCGACGCCTTGCGCCGCCTGTGGCCCGACATCGCCGTCACCGTCGTGCCCAACGGCGTGGATCTGCAAACCTTTGCGCCCGACTGCTGCGCTCCCGCGCCGGAAATGACCGCGCCGGCCCTGGTCTTCAGCGGCAAGATGGACTACCGCCCCAATGTGGACGCCGTGCTCTGGTTTGCCGACGAAATTCTGCCACGCGTACGCGCCCATGAACCCGCCGCACACTTCTGGATCGTCGGCCAGCAGCCACATCCCCGTCTGGCCCGACTGGCCGACCGCCCCGACATCACCCTCACCGGCCGCGTGCCCGACGTGCGCCCCTTCCTGGTCGGCGCGACCGTGTGCGTGCTGCCTTTCCGCATGGGCAGCGGCACGCGCCTCAAAGTCCTGGAAGCGCTGGCCCTGGGCCGGGCCGTCGTCTCCACCACCCTGGGCGCCGAAGGCTTCGGCCTGCGTGACGGCCACGAGCTGCGCCTGGCCGACAGCGCCGCAGCGTTCGCCCAGGTCGTGGTCGCCCTGCTGGCCGACGCGGCGCAGCGCGCGCGCCTGGGCGCGCAGGCGCACGCCTTCGCCACGGCCAACTACGGCTGGGAACGCATCGTCCCCCGACTCGAAGCGGTCTACGCGCCGTGAACGATGCCCTGAATTGGCCGGCGCCGGCACAGGCTGCCCTGGCCGCACGCCACCAGGCAGAAAGCACCGCCGGCCGGCAGCGCAGCGCCCGTCAAACCCTGCGCCTGCTGCTCCTGCGCAGCCTGGCGCCCGTCAGCCGTTGGACCACACCCGCCCCGCCGACCGCGCCGCCGCAGCGTGTGCTGCTCATCCGGCCCGATCATCTGGGCGATCTGCTCTTCACCACGCCGGCCCTGCAGCGCCTGCGCCAGGTCTGGCCCAACGCGCACATCACCGCGCTGGTTGGCCCCTGGGGTCAGCCCATTCTGGCCGACCACCCGGCGCTGGACGAGATCCTGACCCTCCCTTTTCCCGGTTTCACGCGCCAGCCCGCCACCAGTCCCTGGGCGCCGTACCGGCTCCTTGCCGCGGAGGCTGACCGCCTGCGCGCCGGCCATTTCGACCTGGCGCTCATTCTGCGCTTCGACCACTGGTGGGGCGCCTGGCTGGCCCAACGTGCCCACATCCCCCGCCGCTTCGGCTTTGCCGTCCCCGAATGTGCCCCCTTCCTCACCACCGCCGTTCCCTACGTCCGCGCGCGCCACGAGGTCGAACAAAACCTGGCGCTGGTTGCCGCGGCCAGCGGCCAGCCGGAGATCACACCAGGGCCGCTGCACTTCAGCGTGCCGCCGGCCGCGGCGGCCTGGGCCGCTGCCTGGCTGGCTGGCCGCAGCCTGGCTGACCGGCCGCTCGTCGCACTGCTGCCGGGCGCGGGCGCGGCCGTCAAGCTCTGGCGCGCCGAGTCCTGGGCCGCGCTGGCCGCCGCCCTGCAGGCACGAGGGCTGACCCCGCTCCTGGCCGGCGGCGCCGGCGAGGTCGCCCTGGCGCAGGCCATCAACGCCGGCCTGCCAGAACCTCTGCCTTCCGCGGTCGGTGAAACCAGCCTGGCGCAGTTGGCCGCCCTCCTGCAGCGCAGCGCCCTGGTCATCGGCCTGGACAGCGGCCCCATGCACCTGGCCGCGGCGCTGGGCGTTCCCACCATCCACCTCTACGGCCCGGTGAGCGCGGCCAGCTTTGGCCCCTGGGGCGATCCGGCGCGTCATCGGGTCATCACCTCCGCCTGGGCCTGCATCCCCTGCAATCGGCTCGACTTCACGGACGCCGACCTGCCCCTGCATCCCTGCGTGCGCGCCATCACCGTCGAGCAAGTGCTGGCCGCCCTGCCCGCCGCAGTGTCCTGAATCAAACCCTACTCGCTACATATTCTTGTGGTCACGCCATGCCTGGTGTACAATAGAGCTTATGGACAATAGTAACCTCGTGCTCGCAGAAGACAAACATTGGTGGTTCGCCAGTCGCACGCGAGCCATCTTGGGCCTGCTGGACCGCTTCCTGCCGGCCGACCCCCAACGCCTGGTGCTTGACGTGGGCTGTGGCGCGGGCAACATGGCGCATCACCTCGCTCATTATGGTCGCGTCATCGGCATTGACCCCAATCCCAAACCGCTGCGCGTGGCGCAGGCGCGGGGGTTGGACGTGCGCGAGGGCAGCGCCGACGCCCTGCCCTTTGCCGACGCCGCCTTTGGCCTGGTGGCGCTGCTCGACACGGTGGAGCATGTGCCCAACGAGACCGGCGTCTTTGCCGAATGTTACCGGGTTCTGCGCCCGGGCGGGCATCTGTTGATTACCGTTCCCGCGCTGATGGCGCTGTGGAGCCAGAACGACGTTCTAAACGCCCATCAACGGCGCTACACCGCGCCCGAGCTGGCCTCCAAGCTGCAACAGCAGGACTTCCAGGTGCTGCACAAGAGCTACAACAACTTCTTCATCTTTCCGCTGGCGGCCAGCTTGATTCTGCTGCGTCGCGGCCGGGCCGAGCCTAAACTGGCGTCGCCCCATTTCGATGACGAAGCCTACCAGGTTGAAATGGAAGCGGCGTCGCCCCTGGTCAACACCGTGCTGACGGGCGTGGGCAAAGTCGAAGCGGCCCTGGTTCGGCGCCTGGCGCTGCCCATCGGCACATCCATCATCTGCCTGGCGCGCAAGCCTCTACGATAGTGAAAGGCTTCTGCGTATGCCTGCTCCACATCATAATTCATCCGCTGATTTTTCCTGGGCATTATGGCTCCTCGAAGGGTTCGCGGGCCTACGCAACGAAACAGAACAGTTCCGCCCACCGGATGAGTTTTGGACGCACATGCATGCATCCGAACGTGAGTTCCTGCTGGCCTGGCGCATCCTGATTGACAATGCACTGGAGCGCAATGCAGCCAAATCGGCCGCGGCTTCCCCCGCCAATAAAGAGGTCATCGTCCCCCGACGCCAGAGCATTGACATTGAGTTCTAACTTACTGCCCCGTGTCGCGCCGCTGCTTCTCCTGATCGGCGGGCTGATGATTACCCTGGGCGCCTGCGCTCCCATCGCCCCCCCCACAGCCACGTGGACGCCAACACCCACGCCATCGTCCACACCGACGCTGACCCCAAGCCTCACACCGACGCTAACCCCAAGCGTCGCGCCGACGCTGACCCCAAGCCTCACGCCGACGCCTTCTGCCACCAGGACACCGACGCCCACGTTCACGCCAACGTCCACGGTCACCCCCGGCCCGACCCCGGATGCCCAGGTGCGCAGTGCGAACGTGCCCATACTGATGTACCACTACGTCTCCGCGCCGCCGCCCGAGGCCGATATCTACCGCCGCGATCTGTCAGTCACACCGGATCAACTGGCCGGGCAGATCGAGGCCATGGCCGCGGCCGGCTTCGTCAGCGTGCGCCTGAGCGATCTCATCAGCTACCTGGCGACCGGCCGACCCCTCCTGCCCCCCAAAAGCGTGGTGCTGACCTTCGACGACGGCTACCAGGACAACTTCGACAACGCCTTCCCGTTACTCAAGCAGGCCGGGTTCACAGCCACCTTCTTCGTCATCACCGATTTCGTAGATGCCGGCCGCCCTGGCTATATGACCTGGGATGAGCTGCGTGAGTTGCACGACGCCGGCATGGACATTGGCTCCCACTCACGCGATCATCCTGATCTGGCCGGTCGCGCAGCCGATTTCCTGGTCTGGCAAGTGCTCGGCTCACGCGAGATGATCGAAAGCCGCCTGGGCTTCACCCCGCGCGCCTTCTGCTACCCCAGCGGCCGCTACGACCCCCTGGCCGTCCAGGTGGTGCAGTCGGCCAATTTCTGGGGAGCTGTCACCACCCGCCAGGGCGCCACCCATGACAGCGAACACCTCTTCGAGCTGACGCGCGTGCGCATCCGCGGCGGCCATACCGTGGCCGATGTCATGCGCCTGCTGACCACGGATTGGTAACATCAACGACCTGCCTGGTTTGGACTTCCCCAGGGTGAGCGTCACGCGTTGGGGAGATGAGCGGCGGGCGAGGCGCCCGCACTCCCAGGCTTCCCCAGGTTTTGAACGATGCACCCCACTCATGCTATAATAGCCGCAAGTTACCCATGCAACCTCGTCAGACTCGTCAGAATGGAGATGCCGACGCCACGTGCCCCGCGGCTTCCAGAGACTAAACTAAACATAACAGACTGCAAAGTGAGGTGAAGCCGTGTTACGATATCTGTTGATTGCCCTACTGATTCTGTTGGGATTGAGCAGCCTGGGCAGCGCCATCTTTGGGCGTCAGGCCCGCCGCCGCCTGGCGCTGGCCGCGTTCACCGTGATCGTCTGGGGCGCCGCCGCCTTCATCTACCTGAACCCAACGGTTGCCGCGCCGCGCTTGAGCCAGGAGCCGACCGTCGCGCTGACCCCCACAGCCACCCCGGCGCCCACAGCTACCCCACAGCCTGGTCGCATCCTCTGGCATGCAGGCCCCAGCGACAACCTGCAACTGTGGATCATGGACGACGACGGCAGCAACCAACGCCAGTTGACCGCCGGTGAGGCCATCGGCACCAACGTCGAACCGGCCTGGTCGCCCGATGGCAGTCAGGTGGCCTTTGTCACCGATCGCCTGGACCCCGAAGCCCTGCAGATCTACGCCATGGGTGTGGACGGCAGCAATCTGCGCGCCATCATGCCCTTCCAGGCCACGCACAGCTGGTCGCCCGACTGGTCGCCCGATGGGCAGAAGATCCTCTTCCAAACCAATCGCGACGAAAACGCCATCTTCCAGTTGTACACCTGCAACGTAGATGGCAGCGACATCAAAAACGTGACCCATACCACCTCCAACGAAAGCCGCGGCGATTGGTCGCCCAATGGACAACAGATCGCGTTCGTCTCCGAACGTGACGGCGACCGCAACATCTATGTCATGAACGCAGACGGCAGCAACCAGCACGCCTTGACCACCGTCAAGAGCGACGAACTCTATCCGCGCTGGTCGCCTGACGGCTCTGAGATTCTGTTTCAGAGCAATCAGGAGGGTAACGGCAACTTCGGCATCTATGTCATGAACGCCGACGGCAGCAACGTGCAGCGCATCAGCGACCTGGCCGCCAACAACATCACCCCAACCTGGGCGCGCAAGGGTCAGGCCATCGTCTTTGCGTCGGATCGTGATGACCCGACCTGGGATCTGTACATCATGGATCGCGACGGTTCGAACCTGCGCCGCCTGACCAACCAAAAGACTGTAGATCGTTTCCCCACCTGGCACGGGAGATAGAGAATTATGCGCGCAAAACAGCGCCGGCTGCGCTGGCCGGCAGGTTTTTGGAACGTCGCCGGGCCGATCTTCATCGTGCTGGCGATGACGCACCAGGGTTCCCTGCCCCCGCCAAGCTACATCGGCTCAGACAACGAGCGGGCCGGATTCGGCGTCACGACCCAAATTAGTGACTTCGATGTCAGCCTGCTCAACGGTGGCTGGTTCGTCCGCTGGGATGTGCAACCCGCGCCGGCCGAGCCGGCCGGCTACATCTACATGCCCATGCTGCGCGTGACCGGCAGCACCTTCATCCCAAGCGGCGTTGAATTGGCCGCCGGCGTTGCCAACAACCTTGGCCGCACCTGGATCATCGGCAACGAGGCTGACAACATCTGGCAAGACAACGTCCTGCCGCAAGATTACGCCGTCGCGTATCACGACGCCTATTTCTTCATCAAACAGCGCGATCCCACGGCCCAAATCGCCATCAATGGCGTCACCCAGGGCACGCCGCTGCGCCTGCAGTGGCTTGACCTGGTGTGGAACAGCTACCGCGCCCGCTACGGCAGCGACATGCCGGTGGATGTGTGGAACATGCACACCTTCGTCCTGCGCGAACAGATCAACTCGTGGGGCGCCTCGATCCCGCCCGGCGTCAACGCCACCCAGGGCATGCTGTGGGAAATTGACGACCACGACCGCGTTGACCTGGTGCAAGAGCAAGTCATTCGCTTCCGCCGCTGGATGAAGGATCATGGGCAGCAGAACAAGCCCCTGATCAACACCGAGTACGGCATCCTGATGCCGATCAACTTTGGCTTCGATTATGCCCGCGTCACGCGCTTTCTCAACGGCACCTTCGATCTCTTCAACTCGTTGCGCGACCCCACGCTCGGCATGCCGGAGGATGACTATCGGCTACTGCAGCGCTGGTGCTGGTTCTCGCTCGACAGCGAGCAGTTCGAAGGGCAGTATGTCCGCTCCCTGTTCAACCACAGCACCCGCCAACTAACCCCCATCGGCCAGGCCTTCGCCGCCTGGGGCCACAACCATCGCACCTGGTACAGCGACCTGCAGATCAGCGCCGGCCCAACCTACTCCGCAACCTGGGCGGTGTTCGCGGAACAGCCCAGCCGCTTCACCCTGAACGCGGCGGTCAGCAACACCGGCAACCTGGCCACCGGCCCCTTTGCCGTCCGCTTCGGCCTCGGCTCACCTGATCAGGTCGCGCCGCCCATCGGCGAAGCTGCACTCAGCGCCGGCCTGCCCGCACGCCACAGCCCGCCGGGCAATGTGCAGGTGGCTTGGGAACAGGTCGTCAGCCAGACGCTGACGGTTTTTGCGCAGGCTGACCCCTACGACATGGTGCGTGAGTTTCATGAAAACGACAACACCAAGACCATGACCGTGACGCCACCCGTCGTGCTCGACCTCAAGCTGAGCGACCTGCACACGACGC
>ERZ1026796.2342-NODE-2342-length-11112-cov-2.647883_pt1 | contig 11112 bp, 8 predicted proteins | sample MGYA00520874_ERZ1026796 | MGnify/ENA primary metagenome ERZ1026796 (study PRJEB33270, sample SAMEA104284474) | anaerobic digester metagenome | biome: Anaerobic digester microbiome; feature: mesophilic sludge digester; material: Anaerobic digester biomass | place...
TCAGGGCATGAGCGCCGACGCCTTTCATGATGATCCCCCTGAGTATGTCCATGTACCACCGCATGGGATTGAGATAGCTGGCATACTGGACAGCAACCGGCATGTTGTGGATGGGGAAAATGAAGCCGCTCAGAAGGACCGCGGGCATGAGAATGAAAAAGGCCGTAAGCAGAGCCTGCTGCTGGGTATGAGCACTGACGCTGATGAGAAGAGCGATGCCGAGATTACCCGCAAGATAGACTCCCGAGAGAAGGTAGAGCAAAAGAACGCTGCCCTTGATGTGGATGCCGAATATGATCAGGGCAATGATGAACATGAAGGTCATGACGATATAGCCCGTGATAAGATACGGAACAGTCTTTCCCAGGACGAACTCGATCTTTCTTATGGGGGTGACCATCACCTGCTCGATGGTCCCCATCTCCTTTTCCCTTACTATCGCTATGCTCGCCACCACGATGCTCACCAGGAGGAGCATGACGCCTATGAGGCCCGGAACATAGTAATACCTGCTCTCAAGGTTTTCATTGTACCAGGCCCTCTGCTCGATAACGATCTCCCCGGGCACGGCCTGCGGCCCGAATAGAGAGACCATGCGTTCCCGGAGCTTTTCGCCGCTGTAACGGGATATGATCTGTGAAACATAGCTGAAGACGATGGAAGCGGTGTTGCTGTCGGTCCCGTCTGCGATTACCTGGAGCGAGGCTGTGGATCGGCTCAGCAGTTTTTGCTCGAAGTCCGGCGGGATGCGGATCACCACCCTGACCGAACCGGTATCGAGCTTCTCGGCCATATGAGCGTCGCTGCTGATATAATCTGTGATCTCAAAGTATCCGCTGCTCGAGAACTCCGCTGCCAGCTCACGGGACGACATGCTGTTGTCCTGGTCATACACTGCGGTGGAGATATTGCTCACATCCAATGTCAGCGCAAAGGAGAGAACGACGAGCTGGATCACCGGCATCCCGAAGATTACGATCCGCATGCGGGTGTCCCTGAACATCTGGAGGAATTCCTTTATGAGCATGCGTTTGATCCGGTTGAGCATGGTCTACTCCAGCTTGAGTCTGAGCTTCCGGTTTGCCAGGACAACCATGACCGCGGCGTATAAGCCGAGCAGGACGGCATTGATCCAGAGGACCTCGAGCCCGATCCCCTTGAGGTATATTCCCCGCAGCAATGCAATAAAGTAGCGGGCCGGAACGATATAGGTGATGCACTGAATGAGAGAGGGCATGTTCTCGATGGCAAAAACAAACCCGCTCAGGAGCATTGTCGGGAGAAATCCCGCGATCATGGCGATCTGGGTCGCCAGCACCTGGGTTTTCATGAGGATGCTGACGGTGATGCCGAAGAACAGGGCACCGGTGAGAAAGATGGATGCCGAAAGAAAGAGAAGCGCCGGAGAACCCCTCAAGGGCACATGAAATAGCCATTCGCCGAGAGCGGCGGCTATCCCTACGTCGACCAGGCCGAGAACAAAATATGGAAGCACCTTGCCGAAGACGATCTCGGGCACGCGGACCGGGGTGCTGATGAGCTGCTCCATGGTGCCCATCTCCCACTCTCTTGCGACGGTGACGCTGGTCATCATGGCGGCAATGACCATCATCACTACCGCGAGTATGCCCGGAAGGATTACGTTCTGGCTTTTGAGGTCAGGATTATACCAGGCCCGCGGCTGCATCTCCACCGGCTCGACCAACTCTCCTGCGCCCATCAGGCCGGTCCTTCTGGCGACTATCTGGCGGGAATAGATCATCCCCACACTGCCCGTATAGGCAACGGCCAAGTGGGCGGTGTTTGCATCGCTCCCGTCCACGATGACCTGCACATCGACAGGCTCGCCTCTGTGGATCATCCGGGCAAAATCGGACGGGATTACCACAGCGACCATTGCACGGCCAGAATCCAGATCTTCCTGTATCCGGGAATATCCCGTATGATACTGCTGGATAGAGAAATAAGGCGAGCCGTCGAAGAGGCTCAGAAATTCCCTGCTTTCCGGAGAACGGGACTGATCCCATACTACGGTCGGAACGTTCCTCAGGTCCATGTTCAGGGCATAGCCGAAGAGCAGGATGAGCGCGGCCGGGATGACGACTGCCAGAAGCAGGCTTCGCCAGTCTCTGATGATATGGATCCACTCCTTCCTTGCCACGGCCATGAATCGTCTTGCGCTCAGCATGATCAGCCCGTTTCCTGTCTCGAATCTCTGCGGTCGGTTTCCTCGATGAGCGCGACGAATACATCCTCCATACTTGGGACGACTTGCTCCATGCGCTCCAAAGGAATGCCGAGCCTGTGAAGCTCGCTCCTTATCCTCTCCTGAGCCTCGTCAGGGTTCGCGACGACGGCATGGAGGCCTGAGCCGAACAGCGCCACCTCATGGACACCGGGCAGGGCTGAAATGTGTTCCAGAGCGGAAAAAGGATCCCGGCACTGGATATCGAGAATCGCTTCTCGCATCACTCTGGTCTTGAGCTCTGTAGGCGTCCCCATGGCAATGATTTCGCCCCGGTAGATCAAAGCAAGGCGGTCGCAGTACTCCGCCTCCTCCATATAGTGCGTGGTGACAAACACCGTGATTCCTGCATCAGCCATGGCATGGATGAGGTCCCAGAACCGCCTCCGGGAAATCGGGTCCACCCCGCTGGTAGGCTCATCGAGAAAAATGACTGGAGGCTCATGAAGAATGGAGCACGCCATGGCCAGACGCTGTTTCCATCCGCTGCTGAGAACAGACGTCATGCTCCCGGCATGATCCTTGAGCCCCGTCATCTCGATGGCCCATTCTCTCCGCTGCTCGAGCCGCTTGCCGGTAAGAGAGTAAATACCTCCGTAGAATTCGATATTCTCTCCCACGGTGAGATCTTCGTAGAGCGAGAACTTCTGGCTCATGTAACCGATTTTTGCCTTTATCAGCTCAGGCTGTGAGGCGATATCGTAGCCGAGCACCTTCCCGTTGCCCTCACTCGGTGCAAGAACGCCGCAAAGCATCCTGATGACCGTGCTCTTGCCGGCTCCGTTCGGCCCGAGGAAGCCGAAAATCTGTCCTTCGGGCACGGTGAAGCTCACCCTGTTCGCGGCTGTAAAGCCGCCGAAGCGTTTTGTGAGGCCTTCCACCTCCACCGCCGGACCACCTTCGCCCGGGCGCCGTGCTTCTCGGCTCCGGATACCCGTCAGGCCGTGAGACGACCACGGCTTTTCCCCTCCGGCTCCGGCGTCCTGCAGAACACTGACGAATACATCTTCGAGGCTGGGCTTCCGGAGGCGAATGTCGTCGTAAGACAGGCCTTCTCTTTTCAAGAGCGCCCCTATCTGTTCTTCGGTATCCGGGCCGTGGCCGCTCACCACGTGAACTACGTCTCCGAACACATTGACATCGTCGTACCGACCGCTTCTCTCCAAGGCGTCACGAACCTTCCGCGTTTGGGGCGAACGGATGGAAAAAACAATGCCCCTCATCAGCTTTTTGATCTCTCCCGGGCTTCCCTGGGCAAGGAGCCTGCCGTTATCGAGCAGCCCCACTCTGCCGCACCTCTCGGCCTCGTCCAGATAGGCGGTGCTCACGAGGATTGAGACGTTCTGTGCCAGGAGTTTATACAGAATGCGCCAGAAATCCCTCCTGCTCACCGGATCCACCCCATTGGTGGGCTCATCGAGGAGAAGGACCTTGGGAGTGTGAATGAGCGCACACACAAGCTGGAGCTTCTGCTTCATGCCTCCTGAGAGCGCCCCGGCCGTTCGTTTCTTGAAGGGCCTCATGGAGCTGAAATCCAGAAGTTCTTCGATCTTTTCTTTTCTTCCTTTCACCGGGACCCCATAGAGGTCGGCATAGAAGTTGACGTTCTCCCAGACTGTGAGATCCTGATAGAGCCCGAACCGCTGGCTCATGTAGGCGAGGTTGTCCTTGACCAGCTCCGGCTGTGTCCGTACATCGAAGCCGGCTATCTTCGCGGTTCCGGATGTCGGCGGCAGGATGCTGCTCAGCATGCGAAGGGTGGTGGTCTTCCCGGCGCCGTCCGGGCCCACGAGTCCGTATATTTCCGCCGGGTTGACCTCCAGGGAAATTCCATTGACCGCCGAGATATCGCCGAAGCTCTTCGTGAGATCCATGGCCGCAATGGCTGGTTCCATACGCGTTCCCGTCACCGGCTGTTCAGCCTGATCACTGCATCGGCAGGCATCCCGGGCTTAAGTTCCCGGTCCTGATTCTCAAGGGCGATCTTGATCCGGTAGACAAGCTTGACGCGCTCCTCTTCTGTCTGGACCGATTTCGGAGTGAACTCCGCCTCCGAGGAAATGAAACTGATGCGTCCCTTGTACACTTTGCCCGGATAGGTATCTGTCGTGACCTCAACTTCCTGGTTCAGGGCTATCCTGCCGAGGTCGGTTTCGTTGATATAGGCGCGGAGCCAGGGTCGATCGAGATCGGCTATGGTCATGACAGGAGTTCCGGGATTCAGATACTCGCCGGCCTCGGCAGAGGTCTGCAGAACAACGGCGTTCATGGGTGAAACCAGCGTGGTGTACGAGAGATTGAGCTCAGCCTTTTTCAGAGCCTGCTCGGCATTCTGAAGCTGCGACTGTGCCTGTTCTCTCTTTTCCTTTCTCGGCCCTTCCTGAACCAGGCTGAGCTGCTCTCTCGCCCCTCTCGCCCTGGCGGCCGCCTCTTTGTGGGCGCTCTGGGCAACCGAATACCGGGTGCGATGTTCATCCAGTTCCCGAAGGCTGATCACTCCCTGCTCGTGGAGCTTTGAAAAACGTTCGAAGTCGGCGCGGGCGAGTTCGAGCTGGGCCTCCGCCGTCTGCAAGCCCGCCAAGGCCCGGTTGACCTCAGCCCTGGCGGCCTCTATCTCCTGTGACCTGCTCCCGCTCTGGAGCTCCTGGAGAATTGATCTGGAATAGTTCACCGCTGCACGGGCCTGCTCTACCGAGAGAATCTCGTCGTCGTTGTCGAGCTGCGCTACGAGCTGCCCTTTCGTCACCGCGTCCCCTTCGCTCACAAGCCGTTTCTCGAGCCTGCCAGGGATCTTGAAACTCAATTGAACATCGGTTGCCTCGATGTTGCCGGAAACCCGAAGGATATCCCGCCGGTCATCACCGGACAAGACCAGAAAAAGTATGCCTGCTGTCAGTGCTGCAACGATCAGCACAAGCACCGCTATTCGTTTTTTCATATTCACTCCCGTTCATAGAGCTTATACAGCGATGTCCGGCGATATACTTCCATGAGCGCCCTCATGCCAGCGAACCTCTTGCCTGATCATCAGAACGGCCCGTCTGTGTGGGGAGAAGACCGTGCATGACGAGGTCGGTAACCGCCTGCTTTCTTTTGATGAGCATGTCGGGAGACAAGGGATCGTCGCCGAGCAGGAGTGTGAAGAGCGGAGAAGCCACAATGTAGAAGATATTCATACCTATCACGGAAAATATCGTATGCTCCGGTGAAACCGGGCGGATTATCCCGTCGGAGACGGCCTGCATGATCTTGTCGCGAAGAGCCATAAAGGTCGGGACAATAAAATGTTTTGCAATTGTCTGAACGTGTTTGCCCGAGAGCAGCTCCCAGGCCATGAGCCGGACGAACGACCTGTTGCGGACAAGGTACCCGATGTAGAAGTCGAGAAACGCCTCGATATTCCCGGGGGTGTCGCACGAGCTCGCGAAGTACTTTGGAATCGAATCCCTGATTCCCTCGACGAACCTCCCGATGACCGCCATCAGCAGATCATCCTTGTTTTTGAAATAATAATAGAGCATGGCCTTGTTCACCCCTGCGGCATCCGCGATCTCCTGCACCTTCGTGCCGTTGAATCCCTTGTCTGCAAAGAGCTCGGCCGCGGCATTCAGGATCTTTGTCTTTGTCATTCGTTCATCCTCATCGAGATATTAACTAACCGGTTGGTTAATTATTGTCATAATTCGTGCATATGTCAAGATGAAGATCAATACACGTTCTTTCAGCTCAGGTCTCTCCTCGCCGGTTCCGCATGATTTCTCAAAAGATCTCCAGGTTCAGGGTGGATTGGAGAGTCTTCGTTCTGCAGCAGTTGAAATGGATACAAAATCAGAGTACACGTCTACCTAACAAAGCCATCTCTCCATGGGAGGACAGAGGAAATGAAATCCAGATATCTGTTGGCCGCGTATATCATTTCATTCATGACAGGCATGTTTTTCCTGGCCGGTTGCGCCACTGCACCGGTGACCGGCAGATCGCAGCTCCTGATCGTTCCCGAGCAGCAGGAGATCGCGCTGGGACTGGAGGCTTACCAGCAGGTTCTCGCACAGGAACCCGTGTCGAAGGATCCGCAGATCAACGCCATGGTAAAACGGATCGGCTCCAGGATAGCGGCGGTTTCCGACAAACCCGATTATAACTGGGAATTCGCTGTCATCGATAACGACGAGACCGCCAACGCCTTTGCCCTTCCCGGCGGCAAGGTCGCTGTCTATACCGGCCTTTTGCCTTACACGAAGAACGAGGCCGGCCTGGCCTTTGTCATCGCTCATGAAATAGGTCACGCCATCGCCCGGCACGGAGGCGAAAGGATGAGCCAACAGCTGCTCCTGCAACTCGGACAGCAGGGTCTGAACATCGCTATAGCCAACAGGAGCCCGGAAGCCATCCAGGCAATCAACATGGGGTACGGTGCGGTCAGCACAGTCGGAGTCGTTCTGCCCTTCAGCAGGCGTCAGGAGTACGAGGCGGACAGGATCGGTCTGGTGCTCATGGCGCAGGCCGGATATGATCCGAGGGAGTCTCTCAATTTTTTCAAGCAAATGATGTCTGGCGCGAACAAGCCTTCGCCGCCCGAGTTTCTCTCCACACACCCTGCTGACGAGTCCCGGATCAGATCTATTGAAGAAATGATACCGGAAGCCATGAGATATTACCGGAAATAACACCCTCGTCATCGACGCAGCGGACAGAAAGACGGCACGAGCGATCGGCTCTGTTCAATGAGCCGGCCAGTGCCTGTAAGGCATAATCCGCACAACGCCGCCGTGCGAGTCGGCTTGATCTCTCCTTTGACACAGGGACAGGGATGAGCTATAGGTACAGTTTATAGTTTTACTTCATGCTTAACAGGAGCTTGTGATGGAGCTGAAAATCGGTGAGATCGCGAAAAAAAGCGGCGTTCCGCCGTCTACCATACGCTATTACGTACGTCAGGGGCTGCTTCCTGAGCCGACCAAGGTCAATAAGAGCATGGCATATTACGATGAGTCGTGCATCGAGCGTATCCAGGCCGTCCGCCATCTGCAGGAAACGAAGTATTTTCCTCTTTCAGTTATCCGGAATATTCTCAGAAGAATGGATGAGGGACTGAGCCTCGATGAGGCGCAGGCCATCGAAAACGCCGTTTTCGGCGTTGCCGCCGACGCGGGAAACGCCTTGATGGACAAGACGGAATTTCTCCGGCAGACAGGCTTGTCGGAAGAACAGCTCCAGCTGGCGCAGAAAATCAGTCTTCTGATGCCGTATATGCAGGAAAAAGGGAAAGTGCTCTACGACCAGGATGATGTCCGTTTCGGCCGGGATGTCCTCAAGAGAGTCATGGATTTCGGACAGGACATCACAGAGCTGGACTTCTATGTGAAACTGGGTAACGAGATCATCGACAGAGAGGTAAAACTCAGGAGGAACGCCGTCCGCGGCAAATCAACACAAGAAAATATCCGTATCACAAGCGACATATCACGCATCGCGGAATTCCTGAGGAGCTATATATTGAAGCGGCTGTTTCAGAGAAGGGTCCAGACTGTAATCCAGAAAAGCCTCAAGAAATGAATCAGCCCCTCCAGTGGGATTCATTGCATTCCGCTGGAGGGTAGTTCCCTTCCCTCTCAAGGGAAAGTATTTACCACTTTCCCTGTCAGCAGGAGAAAGCACGCCGCTAAGCAGTTGATATAGTGTGGGTTCGCTCATTGCATAGTTTTTGCTAGGTGTGTGAACGAACACATGTTTTCATCAGTATCCGGCTGATCGTTCATCCGAGTGTGCATACAGTTTTGCGAGGGGGTTGTTTACGGGTCATATTGACGTTTTTGTATTGAATTTCACGGTATGTTTATTACTGTTTTCTCTATCCTTCTCCAGATAGGGCATATGGAGAAGGATGTTTTTTCAGTGGATAGGTTAAAAACGGCGGGAGGGGAAATGGGGGCTCAGGGATTTTCACGAATAGTGTTGTATTCTGCGCTGGCTGTCTCCCTGGCGGGCTGCGGCGGAGGAGGAGGAACAGTAGCAACACCCGAAAACGTCCAGACCGGAAGGCTCCTTGACGGACCCGTATGCGGGGTTCAGTACGCCACGCCCAGCTGGAGTGGCGTCACGGAGTTCGACGGAACCTTCAATTACCAGGAAGGCGAGCCCATCATCTTCTTCCTGGGAAATGTCATTCTCGGCACCGCCCGGGCAAACAGGTTCGTGACACCCATCGACATGGTCCCGGAGGCCGCAGATACGACGGACCCGAATGTGATCAATATCTGCAGGTTTCTCCAGTCACTGGATATTGATGGAAATCCGAGGAACGGCATCACCATATCCAAAGAAATCAGGGATGTCCTGACGGGCTTCTTGATAAATTTCACCGATCCTGACTTCGATCAGAACCCCGAAGTCCAGAGAATGTTCGATGAACTCAACAGCAGAGAGCTGTTTGCGGAAGAGAGATGCCTGGTATCCTCCGAGGATGCCATGCTTCACTTTGAGGATACCCTGATAGAAATCGAAGGAATACTCGCCGAAGAAGAGGGTCGCGAACTCACCGCCGCCATCGTAAAGCCGGTGGGGAATGCGATTCTCATCCAGGGCCAGTCCATCCCCTTTGAGGGCTGGAAGATCGGCGGAATAGCCCCTTATGCATACGCCTGGGATATCGGAGATAAAACAGGCTTCTCATCGGAAGAAGATCCGGGGCTCGTTTCCTTCTACACAACCGGGAATTTTCCCGTCGTCTTCACGGTAACGGACGCGGATGCCGCGACGGCAAGCGACCACAGGATCGTCACTGTCGTAACCGGTGCTGAATACCCCGTCCCCGGCAAAGACGAACCCGTGAGGGTGCACTTCTGCGATACTGACCCCATCATCACCGTGTCCCCGGATGCCGAGGTCCGGCTGAAAGCCGAGATCACCAAGGGAAACCCTCCCTTCTACTACTTCTGGCACTACCCTGATACGGCGATATGCTCCTTTTCCGAGGACCCGTTGGATGCATCGTTCCGCTTTCCATCGGCGGGCAGGTATACTGTATCGATCATGGTGATCGATTCATGGAACCAGGACGACTGGACAAGCACGGTGCAGGTTATCGTGAAATGAGCGACGACGGCCCCTGATGCATCTTCTTCCGGGATCGCACTTCCCGAGACTGTCCCGGCCCTTTCGCCGGACGTGACGTCCCCCCGGTGAATACCGGGATCTTCCCGCGAGACATTGTTGTTACAAAGCGGTGGTATGCTTTTCACGATAAAACATTCCTTGACAATAAGCACCCAAACTTGTAGTTTTACTTTAATCTTTACGCTATTCGTAGGATTTCCGGGAATGAATTGTGAAGGAAAACATTAATCCGAAAAGGAGTCAGGTATGAGAACACGGATCACCGAAATGCTGGGCATTGAGCACCCCATCGTGCTTTCCGGAATGAGCTGGATCAGCGTGCCTCAGATGGTGGCTGCAGTCTCCAATGCCGGAGGCCTCGGCATCTTGGCCACGGGGCCCCTCGATGCGGACCAGACGAGAAAGGCCATCAGGGAGATCAAAAAACTCACGAACAAGCCCTTCGGGACAAATGCGACCCTTCTCTTCCCGGGCGCTTCCGAGAACGCGCAGGTGGCTCTCGAAGAAAAGGTGCCGGTTATCAATTTCTCCCTCGGCAAAGGCGACTGGATCGTCAAGGCCGCCCATGAGTACGGCGGAAAGGTGATCGCCACCGTGGTAAATCACAAGCATGCAAAAAGGGCGCAGGATTACGGCTGTGACGGGCTGCTGGTGACCGGCCACGAAGCTGCCGCGCACGGAGGTGATGCAACCACGTTCTGCCTGATTCCCAGTATTGCCAATGTCGTAGATATCCCGATCATCGCCGCCGGAGGCATCGCAGACGGCAGGGGGTTGGCGGCCGCTCTGGCTCTCGGAGCGGACGGCGCCGCCATGGGGACCCGTCTGATGACCACCAAGGAGAGCCCTCTCCACCAGAACTACAAGAACCTGTCGATCGAAAAGGGCATCGACGATACCGTCTATTCCACCCGCTTCGATGGTCTGGGATGCCGGGTTCTGGATACCAAGGCCGCACGGAAGGCAATCAGGGAAAGCCTGAATCTCAAAAAGATGATCGAGGCGCTCCCGAACTCCATGGATATCGCCCGTCAGCTTCACCTTCCCTACTTCAAGCTCTTTATCGGCGTCCTTGCGTCAGGGTGGAAGAATGCCATGCAGCTCGCGTACATGGCCAACGCCTTCAAGGCCATCCGGATAGCGACTGAAGACGGCGATATGACCAAGGGCGTGCTCCCGGTCGGCCAGGTGACCGGACTGATCACGGATATTCCCACTGTCGCAGAGGTCATCGAACGGACAGTACGCGAAGCCGAGGAAGTCGCCAGAGGACTGGCCAAGAAGGCTTCTGGAGAAAAGTCCGTTGCCGCCGGGACGGCGAAAGATCCAGGCAAGTCGGCGCCCAAACAGAAGCCCAGGAAGAAAGCGGCTGCAGCGCCTAAAGAAGCAGAGAAATAAGCATAGAACCCTCCGGTATGAAAAAGGCGGCTCTGTGAAAACACAGAGCCGCCTTCTCGTATGTATGATGAACGGAAACTGATTCAGCCGGCTATTTTACCAGTGCCATTGCCTTAGCCAGGTGTGATATCGCATCGTCGTGCATTTTTGAAAGCAGATCCCGGCAGCTCACGATATCGCGAATATGTCCGATTGACTGCCCCACCATCAAAGGCGCGTCCTCCACGAGCCCCTGTTCCCACGCATCCTTTATCCTCTGGCCCGAGATGAGTGGAATCAGCTGCTCGAGGCCGCCGCCCTTGTTTTCGATTTCAAGCACCTCGCCTATGACCTTGTTCTTCAGCGCCCTTCCC
>ERZ1026796.2344-NODE-2344-length-11110-cov-3.289720_pt1 | contig 11110 bp, 10 predicted proteins | sample MGYA00520874_ERZ1026796 | MGnify/ENA primary metagenome ERZ1026796 (study PRJEB33270, sample SAMEA104284474) | anaerobic digester metagenome | biome: Anaerobic digester microbiome; feature: mesophilic sludge digester; material: Anaerobic digester biomass...
GAGGCCTTTTTTGCCTCCTGGAAGAGGTCACGGACGCGCGAAGCGCCGACCCCCACCAGCATCTCCATGAAATTCGAGCCCGTGATGCTGAAAAACGGCACGTCGGCTTCGCCGGCAACCGCCCGGGCCAGCAGGGTCTTGCCCGTGCCCGGCGGCCCCACCAGGAGCACGCCCTTGGGCACCTTTCCGCCCAGGCGCTGAAAGTACTCGGGCTCCTTCAAGAAGCGGACAATCTCCTCCAGCTCTGCCTTGGCGCCCCGCAAGCCGGCCACGTCCTTGAAGGTCGTCCGCTGCTTGCTGCGCTCGTACAACTGGGCTCCGCTCCTGCGCATGTTCATGATGTTGGAGATGCCCCCTCCGCCCCCTCCCCGCATCTGTCTGAAGAAATAGAGGCCCACGCCGATGAGGAGCAGGAAGGGCAAAAAATTCAGGGCGATCAACCACCATGAGCCACTACTCTCCGGCCTCGTTTCGAGCGCCACGCCCTGTTCCTGCAATAGCGACAGGAGCTGCTCGTCGCCGAAGGAGGGCAAATAGGTCGTGAACTCCGTGTACTCTACCTCCGCGCCGGCCTCGTTTTCTATGGTTGCCGGCTCCCTGAGGGTGCCCTGGATCTGATCGCCGCTAACCAGGACGTTGCTGACATTTCCCGCTTCGAGCTGTGCCCGGAAGGTGCTATACTCCACCATCGGACCCTGTTGCCCGCCTGGCCCCAGGGCGCCCCACAGCCAGAAGGCAATCATCGGCAGGACCAGGAGCCAAAGCAGCCCCCAACGGCCGCAGCCTGCCTGGCCGGGCTGGAAAGGGGAGCGCTGGCTCAAGTTTTCCTGATCCTGATCTGGCCTATCCTGATCTGGATTGCGTTTCAAGATGACCCTCCTTGGGCGTGGATTTGCTCACGTTCTGGACCGGTGCTTGTTGCCACTAGTCCGCTTCTCGGTCTCGAGCGCAGTCGATGCACAGGCGCGTCTGGGGCAGGGCCTCCAGGCGCTCGATGTCGATGGGGCGGCCGCACGATTCGCAGATGCCGTACGTCCCCGCCTCCAGGCGTTCCAGGGCGTCTTCCAGCTCTTCGGCGCGCTGTTGGAGTTGTTCCTCTCGCGCCGGGCTAAGCTCCCAGGGCACGATGAGCGGTTCGTCGGTGCCCGACGAAAAGTCGCCGATGTCGCGCGAGCTGCCCTCGATCTCGTCCAACTGCTGGCGGGCGTCGTCGAGCGCTGCCCGCAGGCGCTCCCTGATGAGCGTCTCGCGGGACGGCTGCGCCTCGTTCCCCGTTCCTTCCGTCATGGTGCCTCCCTATTCCGGCTCTTCCCAGTACTTGCGGCGGCCATAGTAATCGTACAGCCGCTCCTCGTAGTCGCGGTTTACGGGCGCGCCCGGATCAAACGCGGGGCTGTTGCGGATGCTCTCGCGCTTGAGGTCGATGTACACCATGCGCTCCAGCCAGTCGACCTGCTGCACCCAGCTCGGGACCAGGAGCACCTTCTTGCCGGGCAGCCAGTTTCCCGTGTCCACCACGAGGTAGCGAACCACCCACGATTCGTCTTCGACGATAAAGTCCTCCACGTGGCCGATGTCTCCGTCTGTGGCCAAGATGTGGTAGCCGGTCACTTCGCGAACACTGTGCAGGTTTGGATCGCCCTGGACCTCATCCTTATCCTCGTCCACGTCCGGGACAATGCTCCGGGCCGCCACGGCGGCGCTCGTACCCGTGAAGGGGAACGGCGACTGCCAGTAGGGCACCCAGTGATAATGCCTGTGCAGCTCGGCCTCCATCTGCCTGGACACCGGCATGTCGCGCTCGATGGGGGGACTCGCCTCCACCTGTTCCATGGTCAGGCCCACGTCAAAGGTCTCGCTCTCCGCATCGGCCCAGCCGAGGACCAGGGCTGATAAGAGCACCTGCCGTTCGGTGAGCCAACCTCCGGTATCGGCCACGAGGTAGCGCACGAACCAGGCAACGGCGTCGAACAAAAAATCGTCCACCTTGCCAATTTCGCCGTCGTTGGCCCGCAACTCGTAGCCGAGCATGGTCTTCAAGCTTCTCAGCATATTCTATCCTTCCTATCTCAAGGGTAGTGGCACCGGCCTCGACGCCGATGGTGAACCAGTGCGGTTGGCGCCAACCAACCAGCGTCTCGCTTTGCCCCCCCCTGGCCCCGGCGCCTGCGACTCACCCTCCGGGCCCTTCCCTGCCGGCTAGCGGCCAAAGAGGATCCAGATCAGCCGCACGATGGGCCGGCTCAGCAGGGCATAAGACGATCGTGGCCACCAGGGCCGTGCTGCTCACCCGCCGTTCTCGATCTGGTCCAGGGCCTCGCGCAGAACCGCGGCCGAGCGACGAAGGGCAGCGACCTCGGTGTTGTCCAGGGGCAGGTTGAGGGTCCTCTCCACCCCCCGCCCGGCCGACGACCGCGGGCAGGCTCAGGTACACCTCCTCGACCTCGTAGTAATCGGGCACCAGGTTCGAAATAGAGAGAACGGTGTGTTGATTGCGCAGAATGCTCTCCACAATGCGGAGCAAGCCCATGGCCACGGCATAATAGGTGGCGCCCTTGCGCTCGATAATCTCGTATGCCGCATCCCGCGTCCGGGCAAAGATGTCTTCGCGGGCCTCGGGGCCCAGATCGCAGCCGTGGTTCCGGCAGTAGCTCTCTAGCCCAATCCCCGTGATGTTGGCCATGCTCCACACCGGCACTTCGCTGTCGCCGTGCTCGCCGATGATGTGGGCGTGCACGTTGCGGGAGTCGACCCCCAGGTGCTGGCCCAACAGGTAGCGGAAGCGGGCCGTGTCCAACACCGTGCCCGAGCCGATGACGCGCGCGGCGGGCAGGCCCGATTCCTTCCACGCGACATAACTCAGGATGTCCACGGGGTTGGTAGCGATGAGCAAGATGCCCGTGCGGTTGTGCTCGACGATGTGCGGGACAATGTCCCGAAAGATCTTGGCGTTCCGTTTCAACAGCTCCAGCCGTGCCTCCCCGGGCCGCTGGGCCGTTCCGGCCGAGATCACTGTCACGTCGGCCCCGGCGCAATCGGCATAGTCGCCGGCCCAGATGCGCATCGGGTTCGACAGGGGCACGGCGTGGCTGAGATCCATGGCCTCGCCCTCGGCCCGGCTGCGGTTCACGTCGATCAGGACCAGCTCGCCGACGAGCCCGCTGGTGAGGAGCGCGTAGGCAAAGGTAGAGCCCACCTGGCCCGCGCCCACCACGGCTATCCTGTGGGCGCGGGGCAGCTCTTGCTGTCGCTGGTCATTTGCTGGCTCTGTGGCCTTGTAGTCCATGCTGGCCTCCGTCACAGTACGAGAATTGGCCTGTGCGCCTCTTGCTTCCAAACGTCGTTCCCGCCTCCTCCTTGAGCCGGGTCACGGTCCCCTGGGTGCAGTCCGGATGTCAGCGCAAGAGCTGGAGCTGGGAAAGAGGGTACTCTACTCCATGGGTTGTCGTAAAGCCAGATACGCCGCTGCATCTTCTCGGCTGTTCACCTCAAGTTTTTGCAGGATATTGTGAACGTGGTTCTTGACCGTGCCGACTTCGATGACCAGCTCCTCCGCAATCTGGCGATTGCTCATTCCTTCGGCGATGAGATGCAAAATCTCCAGCTCTCGTGGGGTCAATTCCTGGCCCCCATCGCCGTTGGTTCCTGCGGCTGCCATCGGTTGTGTGGCTTGCCGGGCCAGCTCGCTGAGGCGGCGCATCAGGGCGCCTGCGATCTTGGGTGACACGAGGGCGTGGCCCTCGCAGGCCGAACGGATGCGCAGGATCATATCGTCCACGGAATCGTCGGCCAGGACGTAGCCCGTCACGCCCGCCTGTACAAACTGGAGCACCTGCTCCCTTGATTCGGTGAGGCCCAATACCAGCACCTGGGCTTTCGGGGCCGCCTCCTTTAACGTGTAAACCAGCTCGAGTGCGCGTGCGCGGCCGAGATCGGTGTTTACCAGCGCGACGTCGCACCCGGCACCCAGGACCAGCGCCTCCTCTGGCGTATGAGCACAACCGACGACGGTCATGTCAGCCTCTTCTTCCAACACGGAGGCAATGGCGTTGCACGTCAACGGGATCTCGTTTACCAGGAGTACGCGGATCATATCTTTTACCTCTCTTTTGCAGTTGTGGCGCATTGCCTACGGAACAGAACAGACTTCTCTGATGCCACCGCGACGTTACCCTGCTGTTCCATGCGTCACCACTCCGAGGTTGCCAAATCGATGGGCGCCTTCACGCCGCCTACACCAGGGCGGCAATGATGGCACGGCAAAAAGCGGGCAGGTCGTCCGGGTAGCGCGAGCTGATGAGGTTCTCGTCCACCACCACCTCCTGGTCCACCCAGTTCGCCCCCGCGTTCTGTAGATCGTCGCGAATGGCGGACACCGAGGTGACCTGCCTGCCCCTGACGATGCCAGCCGAGATGGGAACCCAGCCGGCGTGGCAAATCATGGCGACCACGCCGCCGCGCTGATCGACCCTGCGCACCAGGTCCAGCATCGCCTTGTGGCGTCGCATGCGGTCGGGGGCATAGCCGCCCGGGATGATGACGGCGTCGAACTCGTCGCCGGACACGTCCTGGGCAGCCACGTCGACCTCCACGGGGAGCCCGTGTTTGCCGTGATACGTCTCCACGCCCCTCATACCTACCACCGACACGTCGGCACCCTCTTCCCGCATACGGATGAGTGGGTACCACAACTCCAGATCTTCGAAATTGTCCTCTGCGAGAACCGCGATTCTCTTCCCTTCCAAGCGCACTTTTGGCCTCCTACTCCCCGTAAATTCTCTCGGCGTTCAGCGCTTCTTGCGCTACCTGGCGGATCTGTTTGATCTCCAGGGGCTTGTCCAGGCAGCGAAAGACCCCAAGCCTGGCCGACTCCTCAGACGCTTTGTGGCAGCCATAGGCGGTGATCCAGACAACGTTCACGTCCGGGTGCATGGCCTTTAGCGCTCGCGTGAGCTCGACGCCATCCATGCCGGGCATGCGCAGGTCGGTTATCACCAGGTCAAAGGCTGCTTTCCTGGCTTCCTTCAAGGCTTCGGAGCCGCTCTGCGCGGTCACCACTTCAAAGCTGCTACCCAGCCTCTGCAGGGTATCGTGCAGTATGAGGAGGACCCGCGCCTCGTCGTCTACAATCAAGATACGTTGTCTCATGGCGCCTGTCCTTCCTCCTGCAGCAAGGCGCAGCGAACCGCCGCGGTCAGTATCAACTCCGCTCTCCACATCTTAACAGAAATGCCGTGGCAGAGCGGATGGAGCGGGTTAGCCCAGGGGATGGGTTTGGTTGACAGAGTTGGCATTGCGTTGGAGGTGAAGCCAGGCAGCCGAGGTTCGCCTCCTGGTTGTGGGGCGACCGAACCACCGGCGGGGGAGGAGAATGAGCCGGTCGGGAGCGTCCCGACGCGGGGCGGTGGCACGCGTCGCCCGCTATGCGCGCTGCCTCGCTCTCGGTTGGCGGCTCTACCAATGCCGCTGCTCCGGGGCAGCGGTTTCTCAATCATGTCCTCTCCTTTCAAACGGCCGTTTTTGTTCCATGTACCCCGGAGGACAATCATTGCCTCTTTGCTGGGGCTCGCTGCGCCTATTGTATCGCAAAAAGTCGCACGTAACAGACGAGTCCGGTTAGAACTGCTTTTGGCCTTGGTTGAGCAAGGTTTGTATTACGTTGGAGTGCCAGAAACGGCCGCCGGCGGGCCCGCATGTCTTTCCTACTGCCCCATACAGCGGGGCGGGCAGCTTTGCGAGAGCCAGGCCCATCGCAGGCTAACCCCGAGGATCGCAATCGCCCCCAGGCTCACCAGCAGCCAGCCCAGGGTCTCTCGCAGATCTCCCTGCAACGCCGCCTGCGGGCCGGCCCGTTCCGCCTGCTGCGCGGGCACGGGGGCCAGGGCGCTTTCCGCCGGCCTCCCGGCGCTCAGGCTCCGCCCGGGGACGGCAGCTCCCTCCATGGTCAGCCATTGAGAGCCCTCCTGCCCCGTCGTGACGAGGACCCGCAGGGGCTCCTCCGCATCCGGTTCCAGGCCGGTGACGCGCGCCTCGCCCAGGCCGGCCCGGTGGAACGCCTCCCAGCTCTGCCCGGCGTCCATGCTCATGGCGATGCCGGCCGGGGTGAACCGCTGATCCGTACTCCCCAGCCAATGGCCGGCGGCGGCGTAGACGATGTCGTCGTCCTGGGGATGGACGGCCAGGGCCGTGACCTCCACAAAGGTGCCGGCCATCATGTCCAGGTCCCAGGGCAGCGGCTGCCAGGTCGCGCCGGCGTCGAGGCTGCGATACACGCCGCCGGTCAGCGTGCCCAGGTAGATGAGGCCCGCCCGCTCCCGGCCCAGGGCCACGGCCGTAGGCCAGTCGGGCAGCCCCGCCATCTGCTGCCACTGCCGGCCGGCGTTCCCCGTGTAAAAGAGGGCCTGGGGGGTGCGGGCAATTGCCACGCCAGGCTCGAGGTCACTGCCGGTGACCTCCACGATTTCCTGGGGCACGGTTCCGGCCGCCATCCAGCCCCCGTCCGCGTCGCCCGCCGGGCGCCGCCACACCTGGCTCGTGCCATCGTCGCGCACCTCCCAGCGATACTCCCACTCCTGTGCGGCCTGGGCCCTGGTTTCAAGGCCCGCCATCGCCACTGCCAGGCCCGACAAGAGCAAGGCAGCCGCGGCGACGAGCGTGATTCGTTTCTTCATTCCCATCTCCTTCAGTGTAGACCATCGGTATACGCAAATTTATAACAATTATATCACAAAAAGGCAGCCGTGGCCGGCGAGAGCCGGTTGGGCTGCCTTTGGGTTCGGTTTGGCGTCGTTGGGATTGCGTTGGTCGCCGTTTGGGCGAAAGGGTGCTAGGCCTCCAGCCGATAGCCCACGCCGCGGATGTTGACGATGTAGCGCGGGCTGGATGGCTCGGGCTCCACCTTTTGCCGCAAGCGGTGGATGTACCACTTGATGATCTCGCGGGCTTCGTACACGTGTTCCGGCTCGTATTGCCGCACAACCTGGACCAGTTCCTCGGGCGTCAGCACCTGTGGCGCGTTCTGGATCATGTGGGCCAGGAGGGTAAACTCCCGGGGCGTCAGGTCCAGGGGCGCGTTTTCGAGCAGGGCCACGTGCTTTTCCAGGTCGAGGGTGAAGGGGCCCAACTGCAGCCGGCGGTCCTCGTGTGCTTGTTGCCTTCCTTCGGCCAGGAGCCTGCGCCGCTCGACGGCATCCTGCACTGCCTGGCGGACGTCTTCGGGCTCCACGGGCTTGATCAGATACCCGTCGACGCCTTCGCGGATGGCGTTCAGGGCCGAATTGAGGCTGGCATGCCCGGTGAGGATGATAACGATGGTCATCGGCCAGCGCCAACGGATCGACTCGAGGACGCGAAGCCCGTCGACTCGGCCACCGAGCTGCAGGTCGAGAAGGACCAGGTCAAAGCGGTCGTCGCGAAGGCGGTCCAGGGCGTCCTCTCCCCTGGGCACGCTGACCACGAGATGCCCCGCTCGCTGCAACGTCTCGGTCAAAAAGAAGCGAACGCCATCTTCGTCGTCAACAACGAGTGTGCGCATAGGCTCTACCATCGCTACACCTCCTCCTCTTGGGCCAAAGGGCCCTCGCCTGGTTGGGGTCTCTGGATCGCGTTTCCTTGCTGCAGGGGCAGCCAGACGGTGACCGTCGTGCCCTTGCCCACCTCACTTTCGATCTGGATGTCCCCCTTGTGCTCCGTGACGATGCGACGCACAATAAACATACCCAGTCCCAGCCCTTCTGGCTTGGTGCTGTGGAATGGCTCCCAGATCTCTTTTATCTCCTGGGGTCCAATGCCGATGCCGGTGTCGGCAAAGGACGCCCGCACGCCGCCAGGCTCGGACACCCGCTCCATCTGGATTTCCAGGCGCCCGCCCTCGGGCATGGCGTCGGCCGCGTTCAACACGACGTTCAAGAACACCTGCCTGATCCGGTCGGGCACTGCCATCACGCGGGGCAGCTCATCCGCTCTCTCCCACGTGACTTCCACCCCCCGGGTCTCCATCTGCTTGCGGACCAGGACAAGCACCTGCTCCAGGACCTCATTCAGATCGACGGGCATTTGCTCCTCGGGGCTGGAGCGGCGGTGCAGGTCCCGGAGCTGGGCGACGATGCGCGCTGCGCGGCGCAGCTCCTCGCGGGCGATGCGCAGGTACAGGCCCGCGTCGCCTCCTTCGCTCAGGCTCTCTTCGGCCAGGCCCAGGCAGCCGATGACGGCCTGCAAGGGGTTGTTGATCTCGTGGGCCATGGATGCGCCCAACTGGCCCGCGATGGTCAGCTTCTCGGCCTGTATCAATGCCTCTTGGGTCTTTTTCTGTTCCGTGATGTCTTCGACGGTCTTGATGGCGTACTGGGGCCCGCCACGGGTGCGGCGCACGAGCGACACGTTGGGCCGCACCCAGACGATACTCCCATCGCGGCGGATGTAGCGCTTCTCGATATGATAGTGGGCTCGCTTGCCGGCCATCAGCTCCTCGTAGAGGGCATGGCCCGGCGCAACGTCCTCAGGATGGGTCAGCTCGTCGAACGTCCTGGCCAGCAGCTCTCGCGCCGAATAGTCGAGCATCCGCTGGAGAGCGGGGTTGGTGGCGATGATCCGCCCCTCAAAATCGAGGAGCGCGATACCCGTGGCCGAGTCCTCAAAGACTGTTCGGAACCGCGCCTCGCTGGCCTGGAGGGCGGCCGTGCGCCTGGCCACGCTGATCTCCAGGTCCTGGGCCCGGCGCTTGACCTCCTCGTGCAGGCGCGCCTGCTGTATGCCGATGGCCAGGGCATCGGCCAACTGCCCGGCGACCTCCAGTTGGTCGGGGGTCAGGGGCGTCCTGCTCTCCAGGCCCAGGTTCAGCGTGCCAAGCAACCTGCCCTCCGCCAGGAGTGGCACGCAAGCAAAGGCGTGGATCCCTTCTTCGCAGAGCTTCCGGGCGAGGAGAGACTCGTTTGCCACGGCGCAGGCATCGCTGCCCGCGTACAACTCTCCCCTGGCCAACTGCCTTATGGGCCAGCTTTCCTCCAGCGAAAGCTCCTGGCCCTGGCCCATAGCCGTTTCAGTCGCGCTGTCTACGCCCAGCAGCCTGGCCTTGCCGGTCTCAAAATCAAAGATGGCGACGCTGGCCCGGCGGCAAGGGAGCACTTGACGGGCTCGCGGCAATGCCTTTTCGGCAATCTCTTCCGCCGAGCGGGCGGCCAGGATGCCCTGATCTACTTCGCGCAGCAACTGGAGCCGTTGTGTATAGCGCTGCAAGATCTCGTGGGTTTGTTCGCGCTCGGTGATGTCCTGGAAGATGGCAATGGCTCCCGTGATCTTTATCTCGTCGGCGATGGGGGCTGAATTGGCCAGGATGCTGCGGCGCTGTCCATCGGGTAGGACCAGGATCATCTCCAGGTCGCGCAGGATCTGGCCTTCGAACACTGTCCGGACGAGGGGCAACTCGTGAGCCTCGTAGGGAGTCCCGTCGGGGTGTCGCAGGCCGAGGTCGGTGCGCCTGGCAAAGGGCTCGCCATAGGGGGGCGGCTGGCCAAAGACGCTGGTCACGGCCGGGTTGGCCAGGACGATGCGCGCTTGCTCGTCGGCGACCATGATGGCCACCGGTGCATTCTCGATGACTGCCCGGAGCCGAGCCCGCTGCAGCTCCAGCTCGTGCATGCCTCGCACCCGATCGGTCACGTTGCGGCCCACCGCCAGCAGCGACTGCACCGTGCCGTCAGGGGCAAACTCGGGAGCCAGGCGGGTCTCGTAGTGATACTCGTTCCCTTTGGCCTGGAACGTGAGCTGAACCGTTCTCTGCTCCCCGCTCTCAAAGACGGCCCGCATCTCTTTTTCCAGGGCGGCGCCGACTTCCTCGGGCATCCCCAGCTCGTGAATCGTCTTGTCGAGCAACTGCTCCCGCGGCACGTGGTAGACCTCTTCGCCCGCGGGATTCACGTAACGATAGCGCAACTCCCGATCGAAGCGGGCGATGATGTCGGGCGCGTGTTCCACCAGGGCGCGGAACTCTTGCTGGCTGCGATACAGCTCCGCCTCTACCCTTTTTCGGTCGGTGATGTCGCGGATGAGCCAGCGCAGCCCGGCCTCTCCCGGCTGGCCGTCGGACCCCTGGACAGTGGCCACGGTGACCGACGCGTCGAACGGTTTGCCGCTGTGTGGTCGCAGGCACAGCTCGGCCCGCTGCGGAACGTCTTGTTCTCCTTCGCGCAACCGCTGCAAAAGTCTATGCAGCTCGTCGCGGTACTCGTGTTCCACATAGTTCGCCAGGGGCTTGCCCGAGAGGGACTGCTGCGGCGCAGCCAGCAGCGTGGCCGCCTGGCGGTTTGCCGCCTGGACCACCCCACGACCGTCGGTCACAAGGTAGCCATCCGGCGCCGAGTCGAACAGCTCCATGTAGCGCTGCCGTTCGGCTTCCAGTTCCAGGCGAGCCGACTGCAGCTCCTCGTTCTGTTTGCAGAGCTCGTCCTGCGCGGCCTGCAGCTCTTCGTAGGCCACCAGTAGCTCGTCGTTCCACTCTTCCGGGGTTCTGCCCTCTATGGCAGAAGACAGGGCAGGATCGCCGGATTCCGGGCGTTGGGCGGACAAGGTGCTGAAACGTTGCCGCGCCTCCGAACTGTCTTGAGAACAGGCTGTATCGCCGGCCGCTGCGCCCTCGAGCCGGGGCGCCTGGGCAGCGCGCATTGTGGCAGTGTGGCGGGTCAAGTCGTCCAATGCCTCCTCCAGGCTGCGTGGGGACCGGGGAGGCATATTGGCAGCGCTGCGCCGGCGCAGTCCTGCTGTTGCCCGGCCCAGACGGGCGGGCACGAGGACACCCATGGCATCCTATACCTCCCGGACAAGGCAGCAGCGCTCTGTCACAACCAGGGGAATGTTCTGGTCCCCCGCTCAGTTATCGTTCCACGTCATTGTAGCACATGTTGTCACATTTTGCAATGGCCCGGTAGCATCCCGCGGGAATGAGGCATGCCAAAACGACGGGCACAGATCCCGTCGGTTACGAGCCCCAGGTGGCCCAGGGGCTCGGATTTACTTGTCGTGGCGCCGCGTTGAGGAGCGGCCCTACTCTTCTACGCCCCCCTCTTCTTCCTCGACCACCAGGCGGTTCACCACGCGCTCGACCCCTTCCATGTCT
>ERZ1026796.2349-NODE-2349-length-11092-cov-7.998217_pt1 | contig 11092 bp, 17 predicted proteins | sample MGYA00520874_ERZ1026796 | MGnify/ENA primary metagenome ERZ1026796 (study PRJEB33270, sample SAMEA104284474) | anaerobic digester metagenome | biome: Anaerobic digester microbiome; feature: mesophilic sludge digester; material: Anaerobic digester biomass...
CGGGTCCTATCCATTCGCACCCCGGGGCCTTCGGCCGCACCCCGCGCGCCCGGGGCCTTCACCTGTAATTTGCCGCACCCCGACCGGATGGGGAAGCATAGAAAAGTTACAAAAAAGAAGGGTTAGCAACAAAAGTAGAACTTATAAGCAACATCATTTCCCGCGCCATCTATAACGCGGAACCCCCGAATTTCCGTTCCCTTCCGGGGGCTGAATTGTGCGAAATCCACTTGTTCGTCATACTCGGCTCTCTCCATTTCGTGCGTCATTCCGTCAGTGCAGACGATAACAACATTATCGCGGGTCTTCTGGATACTAACGATTTTACCTGTATAGTCGAATACATTAGTTTGCATCTTACTTTCACCTTCCTACACTAATTATGTAGGTACCGTAACTATATAAGGCTAACGATTTTTGCCGCACCCCGGCCGACTGGGATACAATTAATAACCTATATATACTCAGACCGCATACAATATATTGTAAGAAAGGTGAAAAGACCATGACAAAAAACACACCTGAAGCACTGCAGAAAATCGCTGAGAAACTGTTGGTTGAACTCTACAAAAATGCTGATTGCGATGGATGGGACTGCTCCGAATGTCCGATGCGACTCAAAGAGCTTGAAGAAGACCCCCGATATGGGAAGCACGCCTGCGGCTGGTTACTCCTCAAATCAGCAACCTCGAAGATTCTGAGGAAGTAACCCATTCACCCCTTATTATATAAATGTACCCATAACTAAAACGACATACATATAAACCTACCGAGCAGAGAGATTACCATGCAAGCCATGAATTCTTATACACGCGCATCCCATAACGGCATTACGGGAGAGCGTATAGCAGAAACGATTCTGAACGTCACTGTAGACCATGACGCCGTCATCGACATCACCCCTTCCCGGGGACACCCCGTAGAGATTAAGACCTGTCAGGCATGGGTTAAAACCGCGCATACAGACAACCACCGCCGCCGGGGTCGGTATAACCTCATCGGCACCCAGCACCGCGCGCTTTGTAAATCCGGCGGATACTACCTATTCGTGCTCCTCGACGAGACCGAAAAACCCATCCAGTTATCCTGCCTGCCTGCCAAAACAGTCTATCACCCATCCCTCCAGACAAGGAATACCCGGGTCTCTCTATGCTGGAGCGATGTTATCCCGCCGGAGGCGGCATAATGGCGCGTGCGGCCGGAGACAACCTCCTCACCCGTGATGAAGATTTTAGCGCCTGTATACCGACCCGGTATCCGCCGCATGGTGTACCGACCCGGCGCGTATCCATCGCTGAAGCGCTTGAAATAGCAGAGGAGTTTTACAAAGCTCAGCGCGCGCACGCCCGTAACGCTGAGTACTGCCGCATGCGGAGGGCGCGCTCATGTCCGACCTGAAACCGCTCTACATCAATGGCAAAAGGGATAGCAGGCGGCGGTACGTCACTCCGACCGGAGAAATAATCTCACGTCGGGAGCAAATCCGGCGGACCGAAGGCGTCACCCCTGAACAAAAAGCCGTTCGTCGTTACGAAGAAGGGAAGAGCGAAGCTGGGGTAACTGTCAGGGAGTATCAACGCCGTGAAGAGCGAAAGAAAAAGGGAGTCAAACAGGCGACGATAGAACTATGGGGCAAAGAAGAGCACGCAATACCTTTAAAAGAGATGCCGACCGGCGGAAAGCGGGGATATTATCAATTACAGGGAACCTACCGGTTTCACCATACAAAATACCGAGAGTATGCTACTTCTACGGGATACTCGACGGCTGACGATGTAATGCATCCCTACGGGTCGCCTAATTACCTAATCCTTCGACGTCAGGCCATCATGAACGCCGCCGCACAACTCGAAGGGTATGAGTGGAAATACATAGGCGTGGTTGAGGAGAACTGGTTACTATGGTGAAGTCTCACGCTAAATACCATTTCGCCCCACGCCCGCCTACGAACCCAAAACCGCGATATTATGTAGCATTCGATACGGAAACACGGGATGATGGTTCGTTTATTTGTGGGGCCTACTACGGCGTTATTCCCGGGCGACGAGAGGATACCGTCATCTCAGAGTATTGCGCTGATCTGGAGTCATTCCGTGAGACGTTTTTACGCATAGAACAAATCGCAAAAGCGCAAAAGCGGACGTTTACCCTGATAGGGTTTAACACGGCCTATGATATCACTTATTTAGGCGATATCGTAGATTCCGCTCTCCGTCTCGATGCCGGTTCCCGATTTATACAGGCTAAAACCGTAAACGGGACGAAAATATTGGATATTAGCAACCACGTAATAGGCAGGCTAGAAGATTGGATTGACCGGCTTAAAATGCAGGAGCAATACGGTATCTGCAAACAGAAAAATTATCTCGATTCTGAGGAGGGTAAACGCGCTCAGGTGCTCGACGACGCCCGCGCGACCTATATCCTCACGAAATGGGTAGAGTCTAACCTCCTGAATACGTTCGGTATCGGCCTCACCCCTACTAAATTTGGTGCGGCACTCAAAATATTTCAATCCCGGTATTTTACCGGGAAATGGGCGCGGTCCGCCTCCGAACAATGGAAAAATGACTTTGAGCGTCACTCATACTATGGCGGTCGATGCGAAGTCTTTAAACGCGGATTACAGAGGGTTACGTCTTATGATGTCAATTCTATGTATGTTTCCATCATGCGCGACGAATTAATCCCAAATCCCTCCGTCACAAAATACCTTAAAAACCCGGAGCAGATCATAGGCATGATCGATACCGAATTTCTCACCGTTGACTGCAGGGTGAGGGTTCCAAAATCACGCATCGGATTATTGCCCTATCGCTCTGATACGGGAAAACTGATATTCCCATGGGGCGAATGGCGCGGTACATACAATTCCGTTGAACTTCGAGAGGCCCTGAAATGGGGCGCGGAAATACTGATCGTATACCGCGCGCTTTGGTATCCAGAGTCGGATAGGTATTTTCAGGATTACGCACAAATGACATTGGACGGCCGGAAGCAGGCAAAAGCTCGCGGGGATGCCGCCGAAGAGCTATATTACAAATACTGCGGTAACGGTCTTTACGGCAAATTTGGGCAGAGAAACACTATAGGAGGTCAATATGTCCGACTTTCACAGTTTACCGGCGACTTGAAAGGTCTCCGCATAGTTCCCGGGGCCGGGGATTATTGGGTAGAACTCCCGGTTACCGGGAGCGAGGACTCATGGCATACCTTCCCGGTCATTTGCGCGACGATAACTGCCTACGCCCGCGCTAAAATGCTCTCCGCGCTCTGTCACAATGCCGAAACCGCCGTGTATTGCGATACCGACTCTCTCAAATGTATAGGTAATGCCGCCGGTATCACCGTCTCCGATAACCCGGGCGACTGGGGATATGAGTATGAAGCAGAGCAGGAGTTTTACCGACCCAAACGGTATGCAGAGAAGCGTAAAGGGGTGCCGAAAAACGCGCGACTCGTCGCAAAAACCGACGATTCCGAAACATACGAATTTGAGCGCCCAACAAAATTCAGGACCGCGATACGGCAACATTGCGACCAAAATGTATGGAGGAGAGAGCAAAAGACGCTCTCCCTCATCGACGATAAACGTGAATGGCTCGACGACGGTTCATCCTATCCGCTCTATGTATACGTCCCGGAGGAGACCGCGACCGACGAAAAAATTATCCCTCTGCCTTCCGACGTTTCGGTTTCTTCTTCGGGACTGATATAATTTCATCAGTATTATATAAATCAGTGAATGCTCCAGCATTGAGGCGGATAACCTCATCGTTCAGATAAGGGTCATGCTGAAAGAGATAGATAATGTGGTCCTCTTTACATCTATCGAGACTGCATGGATTACCGTCACGGTGGAATTTGCGCGGCAAAAACGCTCTGTCTGTCTGCACCCGTAGGCGGGGATGGATATCCCCATACCGCTGAGTATCGTAGTGGATATCGGTATTGCGCTTCCGCGATTGCCCCACTACAGACCCAATAAATTCTTTCAAATCGGTCGAATTGACACCCAGAGAGTTTAAATAGATCTGCATTTCAGTAATCAGGATAGTGGTGTCCCGTATGTTTTCCTCGACCACCATGCGCGCAATTTCATCGACCGGTACGAATTCGGAGAACGATGTTTTATAGTTGCTGATGACATGCCGACCACGTTTTGCGTCTATATACCCAACAAACGTTAGGGAAAGGGTTTTCCCGTTCCCTCTCAGAGCGTGGTTGCCCCGGTTATGGGGACACCCCGGGATAGAACCAAAGAAGCCGTAAATCATTCGTTTACCTCCTGCCATCGGGCATAGGTATAGATAATACAGGCAGAGAGAACAAAACCCACTGATGCCGTCACGCCCGGCGTGATAGCGCCATCAATAAGGTATTGAATGCCGATACTACCGATACCGACCATCTCCATCAGGAAGCAAAAATTTGTGATTTTCAATAGTCAAACCTTCCTAATATGCCGCCGCGACCGGTCGGTTGCTCCTGCCCCGTATTCCCCACCGCCTGAAATATGCGGATAATCTCGTCCCGGCTCTTACCGTCGAGAGAAATACGGCCCGATAACGCACCTTCACATACCGCCGTCAGCACCCGGTTGTCATACCGGGAATACGTAAACTCTCCAGTATCCGGGTCAAGAAACGGTTTATAGGAGCGCTCCAAGCGCGCACGGAGGAACGCCTGAGAGCCGATAACCCGCACAACGCCGCGGATATTCCGGCTTGATAGGCGCGAGCGCTGAAGCATCCGGTTATTGGTAAAAATCGCATCGACGGTTGATAACAAGGCCTCAATTATCGATGGTTTACCGGCCGATGAAGAGGTAGAGGATATCAAATCCTCAAAATCCACCGCCATTTCAGGCGCCTCCGAATAACAGAATCAGGATGAATATCAATACCGCGCCGCCTGCGAGAAGCCATATCCACGACATATCTTTTTCCGTCTCTGCGAGCAAATCCGCGACCGTTTGCGCTTCTAATTCCGTTTGAAATTCGGCCGGGGATAACGGAGGGTAGACAAAGGCGACCGGCTCTAACTCCTCCGTCACCTCACCCGGAGCGCTCGAATTTATGTTGTAGGTGATGTAAAGCGCATGCCGGTCATGCAATTGCCTGAGCATTTGCTCCTCGTTCGGCATCACAAAAGCGCCGACCCCTTCGACGACAAAGCGCCGCATCCCGGTATCAGGGGTGACGATGCGGGTCACCTCCCGGTATCCGCGATAGATGCGAATGTCGAGATATGATTTATTCGCCATACGATACATTACCGCTTTGAGGCCCGGGGAGCCCTTCCCTACTCTAAAGCGGTTCAGTTCTTTAGGTTTTCTACTCATTCCAAACATCAACAAACACCTTTTTTCGTATAGTCATGCTGCAGTTTTTTGATGCATTCCGCTATTGTATACCCATGATACACCGCTTTGTCGATTCTCCTACCGTTCTCAAAAATTTGTATTTTTAAGGTTTTCATCCCTGTAACCTCCCTGCGAGACCTGCCAGCCCGACGATAAAGGCGCCTCCGGCGAAAATCCTGAGATACGCCGCATAATCGGGATTCGGAGCGACCAGTAGCAGGAGAAACCCTCCGGCGATTGCCGCGCCGAACGCCGCATAGGGTAGCCAGATACTGACTATCAGGCATGCGACGAGCGCGGCGAAGAGTAGCCAGACCCATAACGGATACGTATAATATTCGCCCGTAACCGTTGCGTCGGCCACGCTCTGGTTATCCATGACCACCGCGGTATACTGTTTTCCCGGGTCGGCGTCGGTCGAGATCACCGTTCCCGGATAACCTTGAACAATTTCAACGCCGTTCACAAACACCGTATACGGAGGCACGCCGTCGGCTATCTCCCAGTGGATTTGGTCTCCGGCAGGCTCACCCGTTATCGTCAATGCATTCGCCGGATAGTAGGAGATCGCGACGAGGGCGGCTAACAGGATTAGCGAAATACCTACAAATCGCTTCCACCAAAGCCGATCTTCGCGCGGTAGTCGGTTGACCCAAAGAACGCCTAACCACATACTTATTAATATCACAATAGCGGAAACCGCCTGTATATTGCTCCCGGTTGCATAGTATACTACAAGGTAGACTATTCCCATTACCGTGAAATACGCCCAACGTTCGGCGGTCCACTTCCAAACGTCACGAACCCTATTCATGTTCGCATAAATTTCTTCCATCTTAATTACCCCTTATGATGGTGATTAGCACCACGACGATACCCAGTTGCTGGATTTTTATGATGAGGTTTATGAAGGCATCCACGAGAGGTACGCCTGATGAGGTATACCAGACCAATACACTTGTGAGCGAAGAGATAAACCCGAGCAGGTCGAACGATTGTTCGTCGTATGCTTCACCGTCTGATACAATTTTGGTCACCCGGAACCCGGACCCCTCCGCCGTAATTCCGCCGTAATAAACCGGACCCCATGACAAAATACCGTCGGCCGGCACTTCTTCATTCCGGATAATAACATTTCCGTTGACCGTCACCGTCACCCGCGACGTTGACTCGTCAAGGGTCACGGTCACTACTGCAGTATTGGGGATGGATGCCGGGATGAATTTTTGAAACGGCCGGTATCCTAATGTCTCGTAACTCTCCAGATAAACGCCTGCAGGGACTACCCGCAACTGGATAGAGTCGCTGAACAAATTAGTATCCCGGATTATTATTGCGTAGGGACGGCCCCCGCTCTCAATATGGTAAGTATTGGTATGTAGGCCATCCGGTTTACCGCCGGTCTGCAGGAAAAACCGATTACTCCCGGGACTCTGAGAGGTAAGCGCCCCGTCAATTATTTTCCAGTCACTGCCTATGGTAACTATATCGTTTTTCCAGCCGTGATTGTCGGTCTCGAAGTCAATATCCTGACTGAACGCGCCGCCCATATCACCCAGTGAGGCCGCACCCGTCCCGGTTACGATACTGATAGCCAGCGACGAAATTAGTAGGGAGAGGCAGAGCCCCACCAAAAGGCGGGTATCAGCCATTATTTGCACCTCCTACATAACGATTCCCGATATACAACCCTACTATCAGCAGGAGCACAACAACGGTCCAGACAGGCAGGAGCCCGATGAGAACCCCGAGCATTGTACCACCCAGTAGTCCGAGACCAAATTCAGCCGCACCACCACGTAGTTGTTTAGCAGTCGCGAACCCTATGGAGAGTGCCAAAAGCATCCCAAATATCAGTTTTGCCGTTGCAAATCCGACGCCAAAGGCTAGACCGATACCGCGGACCGCCTGCATCAAGAACCCTGCAGAGTCGTCGTCCTCATCAGGAATACCGCCGGTCGGCTGAGTGGTTGGTGGTTCGGTCACCCATCCGGTTGGCTGAGTGGTCGGTTCTACCGTAGGAGCTCCGGAGAGGTAGAGTTTCATCTCTATCAGGCCCGGGTCTTCCGTGAATACCTCGATACGCCGCGCGCTATCATAGTATCCTTCAGCGGATGCGACAATATCGTAGGTCGAGTTTCCCGGGACGGAAACCGCGAGATACCCCGTCGAAGAGGTGGTATAGGTATTCCAGACGTCCGAGCCTGCACCCAACACCCCGGCGATGAATATACTTGCATTGGCCACGCCCGGGCCGTACTCGGAGAACGCCTGTATCTGCAGGGTCACGTTCCCGGCCGCCGGAATTCCGCCGATAGGTGTGAGCAGAATAGTATTTATCTCTGATACGGTATGCGGCATAACCACAATTTGCGTGCCGTAGTCGCTATCCTCATATCCGGGACTCGTCGCGTAGACGTAGTAATTCCCGGCATATTGCGATTGCGTATTCGACGTGTCGTACGGCAATATCAGGGTAGCAAGACCACCGCTTACCGTCGTATTGTACCATTCGCCGGTAGTCGCGGATTTAGCGCTAATAGTGCCGGTCTGCAGGATACTGTTATCCGACCGTGAGCGAATCTGGAACTTATGTTTACCAGTGAGGGGACCGCTCTCAGAGGTTACCAGAATATTACAGAGTTGATACGACCTGTATTTTTCCGGCATAACGGCAACCTGTATACCGTCATCGGCAAGCATCTTATATCCGGTCTTATTACCGTAGAATTTGTAATAACCGACCGGCGAATCCTCATATTCTCCCGTTTGGGGATTCCGAAGCCTAATTGTTCTATCCATCGGAAGGGTCATTACGGCAACGTCGGTTTCCGTCGAGACGTTATACGATTGCCCGGTATATGCGTTTACCGCGGTCACATTAAATCCGGTAATCGTCGTTCCGTTATTGTCGGTCATGGTGACGGTTCCCGTTCGCATGATCGGGGTCTCGCCGGGGTCGCCGGGGTCGCCGGGGTCGCCGGGGTCGGGGTCGCCGTCATCGCTATCCTGATAAATTATTGTATAGTCAAACTCGGGTATACTCGGGTTAACAACTGTAATTTTTCCTAACTCTGTAGATCTATAGGTACCCAATAATTTATCTACACTCGTTTTATCTATCGACAAAACTGTATCTGTTTTGCTGTATACCGTAAATTCTGCGTAATTCGGTTGTGCAAATTCTCTGACGGCGGATACCGATAGTAGGTCGAATTGGGGCGATATAATACTAATTCCGGCTTTTACACTGTTTGAACCGACAACTCCAAATTCAGATTTCGGGGTTTTTTTGGTGAATAAAATACGATTTTCGCTAGTATAATAAAATCCAATACCGCCGCCCGTTTGAGGTAATGAACTAGTAGTGACATATTCTAGATTAGTTGCACCCGCGTTGTTATAAGTAGAGCCGTTGAACGCTAAAGAAGATGTCCATACGCCGGTTTTTGTACCTATTTCCCAATTATACGGAAATGCTAATATAGTTGTTTGGGTGTATTGGCCTAAAACATTATAGTACTTAGTAACATAAACCGCTACATCTTGTTGCGAATTATCGCTCGGCCGCTTATACGTGCCTGTAAAGGTGCCCGCAGGAATTCCAGGATTTCCAGGATCGTAAAGGGTTACGTAAAAATACTGTATTTCGGGATAATTCTGTACTTCTTTCAGAAATAGACTTAAGTATAGCGGGGTAACGGTAAGGCTCGTCCATGTTAAATTTTCGCTTTTGTAATTTACTAAAGATGCATGGTCAAATTCCTGATAATAAGGAATAGAATCGTCATTGATATAGATAGTATTTGCTGCTGATACGGGCAGAACTGACAGTGTAAACAGCATTAAACCTAACGTCAAAACCGTATAAAATCGGCTAATGTCTCCGGGCCTCCGGGCGAGCACAAACGCCACTACGGGCATCAGCGCCTCCGGAGCAGGCTGAGCGCCAAGGCGGTTGGTCATCGCCTACCGCCTCCTATGACGGCGTTCATACTGCAATACATATCCGCCGCCGCTACAGGAGATACAACCAATAGGAGCAGCGCTAAAACTAAGTAGTAACAACGTTTCATAAAAGTAACCTCCAAAGAGAGGGATAGGAGGATGCTGAATACATATTCCCCTCTCACGCGGCGATGTTAATGAACATCATTACCACCGCGATCAGAATTGCGACTCCTATGATACTGTAGAGCGCAAGTTCCGTACTCGTGAAGTTGCCGGTATCCGCACCTCCGAGCGCGTTAATCCCCATAGGGACAAAAGCGCCGACGATAACGGCCCCGAACCCGAGCATGACGAAATTCTTGATGTTGATTTCTCCAGACTCGTTCAGTTCAGGGTGAACCAGCCGTTCGGCGATGTTATAGGCCATAGGGTGACTCTCCCGCATGCCGTCAAGCCATTCTACGGCATATTCCGTAACTTTCCCCATTCTCGTTATTCATCTCCCCACCAGTATATTGACCTATCAATATAAATAGATAATCAATATGTAGTCAATCGCCCGACAAAAACCGATTCGGAAGCATTAAATAGTTACACGCTGACTATATACTATGACAGAAATTGTCATAAACCACGAAGAGGCTCTGTTAGAAATAGAGCCTATGCTCGACACCGCACGGGAGGGTGTATCCGCGCTCGAAACAGCGTCGACTATGGTTCATATCCCCACCCGGGAAATGGCGAAAATTCAGACGGCCATCAAGAAGATGCGAGATGCGGCGGTCTATATCGAAACCCGCGCGCGCAATCTCCCTGTCAGGTCAAACGCGACCACCAAAAGCGCCCTGAAAGATGCGCTAAAGAATGCCAGTCAGGAGCAGATCGAGAGAGCGTACGCGATTCTCTCCGGACAGGAAGCGGTCGAAGACGTCCCGGCGGAAGGTGATGGGGAATGACCGGGCAGGAACGTCAAACGGTCCTTTTCGGTGATACCGGAGTGGTTGCCCCCATCGACACCACCGAACGCATAAGCCTGACCGACGGGATGGTATTTGTCGCAAAGAAAATCGAAATTCGGCCGTCCAGCAAATACGGGGAATACGTCGTATTCGACGGGGAAGATCTCGAAGGGAAAGCGTTCCATGGATATACGACATCGAGCGTAATCCTGCAGCAGGCGAAAGCGCTTCTCGAAAGATATGGAGGTGAGAACGGCGCGCTCTCTCATGACGTATTGTGCGCGGTGAAGGCGGTCGTAAGCATGACTACAGGCAGGAGGTTCTATACGTTGGCGTAAAACCCTCTAAACCATCTCTGTACGTCCTTCCTCTCACCCTTTTGCGCCTACCCTTGAAGGCGCAACAACTTTTTGTAATTAGTGCAGGCAGGTGTAACAAACTATGGCAAAAACGGTAAAATCAGAGATTGAAGTTCTGAACAAATTAATCGACCATTTCGAAGACCGCGCGCGTTGGGCCGAAGGCACCGGGAATATATCCGTCGCGGAATATAATTATGCTCTCGCGGAAACGTTGCGCCTGATAAGGAATGGCGACTACTCCTAATCTTTTCTCTGGCAAGCGCTTAATCTCGCAACCATTTTAGGAGCCGGGCAATTTTACGGTCCTTCACCTCTTCGACGATATCGTAGAGGTATCCGGGCCGACCGGCATGCGACAAATTACCGTAACCTATATCGAACGGTTAGGCCTGCCCCGGGCGCCGTCGAAGGGCTAGACCGTCGAAGCTCTATGCCCCCGGGCAGGCGAAGGACCC
>ERZ1026796.2350-NODE-2350-length-11087-cov-3.885493_pt1 | contig 11087 bp, 11 predicted proteins | sample MGYA00520874_ERZ1026796 | MGnify/ENA primary metagenome ERZ1026796 (study PRJEB33270, sample SAMEA104284474) | anaerobic digester metagenome | biome: Anaerobic digester microbiome; feature: mesophilic sludge digester; material: Anaerobic digester biomass...
GATATGGAGGCCTGCTTCGACGCGCCCGCAAACTCCACGGCTGCGTTGGCGCCGTTCACTTTTGCCTCGATCCGGTGCCCACCATGAATGACACCGCCGTGCCCATCCAACGTGTTATGCCCAACACGGCCCGTAACCCTCGTGGTGCAAAATGTCACCGAACCAGTTCCACGTTCCAGTCACCATGAGCACACCCGTCTTGTTAATGCTCAGCCAGGCTGGCGCGAACGGCAGACCATGGGGCTGGAGGTAGATGCCGCCTCCAGGCGAGTCCCCGAACCAAAGTGGGTCTTTGGGGCCCAGGCGCTCCATCGCTCCCGCCCGGCCGAACAGGTCCGATGCCAGGCCCTGTCCTCGTCGGCGCCGAGGGCAGCCAGGAAGGTCTCGACCGTCCAGCGCGTTGATCGACCGGACCTGCGAGCCTTGGCATCGGCGATCTCGCCGCCGAACGTCGTCGGAATGAGGATCTCCACGTCACCGTGCTTGGCGTACGACAGTTGGAGAGCGGTGACCCTCACCTCGGCAATTGTGACCCGGTTGAGGTACTCCACCAGCTGCCGGAGATGGTCGTCGATCTTGTCGACGGCGAGGCACAGATCGACGTGCCCATCGGAAATGTTGGTGCGCAGTGTGGCCAGCGCTGCACTATCCAGTTCAACTCGAAGGTCTGTTTGTGTGTTGTGCAGCCACGACTCGATGAACGCGTCGGCGCCAGCCATCGAGATAGCAGCGGCGTAGTCGATGACCTGACCGATCACCATGCGGCGGCGGTCGCCATTTGACGCGAGCTTGCACTCAACCACCGCGATCGAACCGTCGCGGCCGACCACGCACACGTCGACGTACCCCCGCCGGTCAGCAGCTCCGTCGCGGTAAGCGACCCGGTGTCAACACCCGGGATCTGGGCCGGGTCGGTCGCGAGGATCTCTTGGAGGTGTGACTCGTTGTCGTAGGCCGACGACTCCGGCTCGATCCAGGCTGAGCCGGCTCGGCGGATGAGCAGCTTGCGATCATCGCTCACATTCGACCTCCTAGATGGGTGGTGTTCTTTGGGGGGTTCTGGGGGCTGGTTGGGTTGGTGTGCCTGGCTGTGAGGCTGCCTGTGTGACCCGGTTTGGGGGCTGGAATGTGCGGTGATCAGTCGGTTGGGGCGGTGTGAGGGGCGCAGGGGCGGGATCCGGGGCGGGTCCGGGGGTTCCTCCCCGGATTTTTAGGCTGCGGTGGCCCATCCGGTGAGTGTTGAGGTGACCCCGAGCGCGCCGAGTCTGGCCAGGTTCTGGGCTGCTGCGAGCAGCGCAAAGTCGGCCCCCACTTTTATGAGGCCTCGCATGCGGGCACGCCGCCCGCCGTGTTGTCGACGCAACAGGTGAGCCAGTTTTCGTTCGACCTTCGGTCGGGTGGACCTGTAGTCGTCCTGCCAGCCCGGATCGTTCTGCCGTTCGCGGGCTTTGGCCAGGATCGCCTCGTGGGGACCAACACTGATCGTCCGTCCCGAAACAGATTCGGTGCACGCTTTCCGGAGCGGGCACTCCGCGCAGTTCTCACCGAAAGCGGCGGTGCCCGTGGTGCCGTCGTTGCTTCGACGGATTGTCACGGTCACCTTGTTCGGACACTTCACCGTGTCAGCATCAAGGTCGATCTTGAACTTCGCTTTCGAGAACCGGTTCTTCCGGCCAACGGGTTTCTGGGTTCGACACTTCGACTCGACACCCGCGTCTTCAAAGGCCTGCTGGAGCTCACCGGTCCCATAGGCGCAGTCCCCGTACACAACCGGCACCCCACCACCATCATCATCACCAGTGTCGGTGTCGGTGTCGGTGTCGGTGTCGGTGTCGTCGGGGTTGTTGTTGTTGGTTGTGGTGGGGAGGATGTCGGCAAGGAGTTCCTCGGCGACCGCCCCGTCAGCGACGTTGCCTGCGGTGACGGTGGTGTTGGTGATGATCTCCGAGTCGGGGTCTTCCGCGATGTGGCCCTTGTAGCCGTCAAAGCCGCGGGCTGAGGTCTTGTGACCATGCCGAGCGTCGGGGTCAACCGTGGAGATCACCCGATCCTTGGCGACTTTGCGGGCGATCACGAACCGGCCATCGGCATCAATCTCGAGGTCTTGGCCGACCACCGTCGCGAGCAGACGGGCGGCCCGGGAGACCGGCCCTTTGAGTTCCCGGCCGTCCAACACCTCCAAGCACCCGTGCCCATCGGAGGCGAGCGCATCGACGAGTTCGATCCGGGCGTCGGGGTCCTCCCAATCACAGACCGGTTTCCCAGCAGTCGTGTAGTCGTCGTCACGCTGAAGAACAGCCTGCAGTTCGGCTTTCAGGTCCGGGTCGACGATTTTGAGGAGCCCACGGATCGCTGAGCGGATCATCGTGACGGTGTCCTGGGTTGCGACCGCGTCGTAGATCGGCGCAGAGTCCATCACCCGCTTCCGGCCGATCAGCCCGGCTGCTTTGGCGACGTCGACGGTCGCGTTGAAGATCCGGTCCGGGTCATCGGAGCTGGCCAGACGGGCCCGCATGCCCGACAGCACCGTGTGGACGAACCCCGGATAGTCGAAATCGAGGCCACCACAGGCGTACTTCCAACGAATATCGAACTGGAACGCCGCCACCGCTTCGCGGTCGGACAGGCCCAACGCCTTCTGCAACACCATCACGACCGCCAGGATGCGTGGTGGGATCGACCGGCGACCCGACGTTTGGAACAGATCCGCGAACGCGTCGTCGGGGAACAACCGGTGAGACTCCCGGTGAAGCACCGCCCAGATCGAATCCTGCCCGACCAACTCATCAACAAACTGGGTGGTCGACCGGAACACGTCAGCCTGCCGAGGTGTCCGCCCGACCGTCACAACCCGTCCCCAACATCAAACAACATGGGTGTCATTCTACCAGACATGAACCCCAATCGCGAGTCCCAACCCGACGCGAAAAACAACACCCACCTAGTCGCACCCTCGCTGACGAGTGACCCTATTCGCCAAGGTGGCACGACCCCGAGCGCTGCATGAGAATGCCTACGTGCCTGCCTACAAGTTCTCCTGGTCGAACCTCCCGCAGTACCTGACGACGTCGTTGGCAAAGGACTCGAGGCTCGATCAGGCTGGCGCCGTGGACGCCCTGACGCGTCGTTACCGCGCCCGACCCGGCGAAGAGTTCATCCACGACACCTGGGATTCGCTCCAGCGCAACTGGCTTGGCGTGCACCAAAACTGGCGACGGGCCGTAGCTGCGGAGCTTCGGGAGAAGGGGCTTGGGGACCACGCCCGAGCAACACGCTCATCGAGTGGTGAGATGGAGTACCTGGCCAGTTGCAGGCGGTCGGCCTCGATGAAGGACATCGTCCTGGCACAGTTCCTCGCATTCGGATCGATCGACCACCACGAGCCCGAAGTGGGCGGCACCCTTGACGATATGGACGAGGCAAAAGGCTGGCGGCTTCTAGCTGCCAAGCCCTCACCCGTTCGCCCGTTTGCCCCCTACCAGCACCAGACCGATGCTTGGGCTGCCATGACGGCCGCCAGACCGTTGGTGGGCAACCTCTTGGTGCTACCAACGGGTGCAGGCAAGACGGTCACGGCAATCCGGTGGTTGCTCTCCAACGTGCTGAGCGACCCGTCCCAGCGGCGGGTTCTGTGGATAGCTCACCGTGGTGAGTTGGTCGAGCAGGCTGCCGACACAATCGAGCTCAATATGGATGCGTGTCGGCGCGCCGAGCCGCTGGGGGTTCGGTGTATCTCGGGTTTACACGGCAATCCAGCTTCCACCTTGATCGACCCACATGCCGACGTGGTCTGCGCCACGATCCAGTCACTGAATCGGGCACCAGAGGTTGTCGCCCAGTTCTTCGCACGAAATTCGGATGCGTTCGTGGTGGTCGACGAAGCGCATCATGCAGCAGCGAAGTCGTACATCAGGCTGCTCGATGCGGCACGCGCCGGCCGAGACGTGGAGGTTCTGGGCCTCACGGCGACCCCGACCCGCACCGATGAGGACGATCTGGGTCGCTTGAGGGCACAGTTCCCTGATGGAGTCGTGTACCAGGTGGAGGCATCGAGGCTGGTGAACGAGCGCATTCTCGCTCGCCCAATCTGCGCAACGGTTCCAACCGGCCAGGACTTCGAGATCGACTTCAGTGAGTCGGAGTTGGCCCACCTTCGTCGCTTCGCTGAACTGTCAACCGAGACGCTGGAGCGGATCGCCAAGTCGACCAGTCGCAATAAGCTGATTGCGGACTACTACGAGAGTCATCAGGGCACGTACGGCAAGACCTTGATCTTTGGTGCGTCGGTAGCTCACTGCTTCACGCTGGCCAAGGAATTCAGCGACCGAGGTATTGCGGCTGACTACGTGGCCTACCAACGGGGCGACAACCGTACAAATGAGGATGTGCTGGCCGAGTTCCGGGCGGGCCGAATTGACGTCTTGATGTCGGTCACCAAACTCACCGAGGGCATCGACCTTCCATTGGTAGAAACGGTTTTCCTCGTGCGGCCGACCAGCTCGCACATCCTCTTGAGCCAGATGGTGGGACGTGCGCTTCGCGGACCGAAGGCCGGGGGGACCGAATCGGCGCACATCGTGTCCTTCGAGGACCACTGGGCCAAGTTCGCGGACTGGCTCGACCCAATCGAGTTCCTCGATGGGGACTACATCGAACCTGACGGGCAGGGGACCGTGCCCGGGGACACCATCCGAGTTCCGTGGGAGCTATATCTTGAGATCGCCCGCCTCCGGCAGATGCCGGGCGGGGCCGAGGCGATCGAGGCCGCACACCTGGTCGGCTACTACGACCTGACATCGGCACTTCCATCCCCGGGCCTACCCGAGTACGTACCGGTATTCGATCATCAGGTCGAAGCGTGCGAGACGTTACTGCAGGCATCAGATGCCGAGACAGCAGATCTTGCTCCGGACCAGGTCGTGGAGCTGTTCTTCCGCGACACCCGCGACCCGCTCCCGTCCGCCCGGTCGGTACTGGCGCTCATGGAGTTCGCCGCCCTCGGAGGAACGCCTGAGCTTCGCCTCTTCGAGGACACCGCCCGCTTCGACCCAACCCTGGTCGCCGAGCGTTGCGGGGATTCGATCAGCGAACTTCAGGATGAGGTGGACCGAGTGTTCGAGACGACGACAGCAGGAGCGATCTGGCCCGACAAGCCGTCCTACTTCAACGCTGTCACAGCAGCTCATGCTTCCACTCGGTGGAAGGCGCAGGGGCTCGACGAGGTGGTCGCGCTCGACCTCGCGGGAGAGAAGAAGGTGCCTGAGCCCTTCGACTGGGACCTTCGAGCGATCTGCGATGAGGTGGCCGCTCAAATGGGCCTGGCGAAGGAGCCTCCCCCAATCCGTTTCAGTGATCGGCCCATGAAACGAGACTGGGCGTTCTACCGCTATGAACCGGCCGAGATCGTGCTGAACCGAGTGCTCGCCACCAAGTCCGTCAGCGAAGCCACCATTCGCTTCCTCGTGTACCACGAGTTGTTGCACCGAGAGCTGCCTCAGTCCGAGGGCCACAGCGCCCGCTTCCGCAACCTGGAGAAGCAGTTCAACGGCTGGATGGAGGCAAACGCCGAACTCGATACGTGGCGGGACATGTGGAGTGAGGGTTAGGTAGATCCTCGGGTTGCAGACAGTCGCCTGAGCCAGCGGAGAAGTTCTTCTACCCGGACGATCGATGCCACATCGATGGGGTCCGGGCTGAAGTGCATGACGTCGTTTCGCACCTAGCGAACCTCGTGGAGATGCTTGCAGAAGAGCGAGCGGTCAACGTTCCAGCCGATTCGCTCCCAGTTCGCGGGCCGCTCAATCCAGCGGATGTACTCGCCAAACGTGAGGTCTCTCGCACCTTCCACTTCGCGCTCAGCTTGGTCGGATTCGGTGTCGTCGGGGACCCGGGCTGAACTGGTGGCTCCCGCAAGCTCATCCGCGTCGAAGGCCGCATCCAAGGTGGCGCGGATCCAGCCTTCGATCTCGCCGATGAGCAGGAATGGCTTGGCCAGATCGAGGAACTGACCGCTGAGGTCGGAGGAGGTCACGATCCCCGTGAACTCGTTGTGCGGGTTGCGGACGAAGACAAACCCTCGGTCGACGATGCCCCGTACTTGTCCGAGAAGCGGGGAATTCCAATTGGCGACCGGAGGGTCTGGAGCCATGACGTCCTTGACCAGGTCCGTCGCTAGCCCATAGTGGCTCGCACGTCCGATGTCGGTCCATGAAATCGAGCCGGAGAGGTTGTGATCAGACGACCCGACTGCGAGTTGCGAGTAGTTGTTGCTCTCCATCACGCTGACGGCTTCAAGGACGGTGTTGTGCGGGGTGACCCGTGCGAGGCCTGATCCTGCGGAGGGCAAGTTGCCAATGGTCACCTGGGGTGGGCGTTGGAAGTCGGCTTGTTCTGGATGACCAATGCCTGCCTCAGGTGTTTGATCCGGGATTGGCGACGGCTCCTTGGGCGTCGCCGAGACGGGTTCCGGCAGGGCCTCGTCCGTGCTGGGCGAGACTCCCGTGCTCAGGCGCACGAGAATCTCGTCGTCGATGGCTACTTGGTCGAATCGAGGAAGGGTTTCAAGGTTGTGCTCCGCGAGGTCCCGCTGTATCCGGGTGACGACCTCGCTGCCTCTTCGGCGGACCCCCCAATGGGAGAGAAGGTCGCGCACGGTCATGGCCGTTCCGTTCTCGCCGCTGCTCTGGACCCGCTCCAGGAGTTTGTCGGGACGCTTGCCAACTCGACTCTCGTGATCGAGGTGACGCAACTCCGCCTCGCAGGTCGGCAGCTGGAGGAACTCCCGCCCGGTATCGGTCAAGGTCCAATGGCCCCACTCCACGTTGTCCACTGCCTTTAGCTTCTTCAGCTTGGAGAGGGAGAAGCCGACCCTCCTTCGAGCCTGTTCTTCGAACGAGCCGTCTTCAGGTCTCCCAACGCTGGCCTCCGCAAACACGGGCGTCTCAAGGATGGATTGGTACAGCTCCTCCCTCGACGCTGAGCCGCCCAAGCCCTTCAGCGCAAGAAGTGTCGGGGCCATGAGGTCGGCTGAACTTGGGAGCTTGACATCGTTCACGGTCACGACGGTATCGAACGCTGTCGGCGGCCCTAGGACGCCGCGGGCGGACTTAGGCGGTGGCCGACCACAGGTATTCATACCTGTTTACATCCAGGCGGCCGTTTTGGTCGAAGCGGTCAGGCAAACGCTCGCCGGTGGTGACCAGAGTGCAGCGGTCGGTGCCCTTGTTCTTGGGGCCCCGCATACCCCGGCCCAGCATCTGGACGAACAACCCGTCGCTCGATACCAACCGGGCGATCACCACGGCTTGGGTTTCTGGCGCATCGAACCCTTCGTGCAGCACGCCGTAGTTCGTGAGTACGTCAATCTCGCCTTCGCGGAAGTCCGCGATGGCATTTGCGCGAGCGGATCTGGCCAGCTCGCCCCAAATGGGTCGGGCCTTTCGTCCGGAGGCTGTGAGCAGGACGGCGAGCGTCTGTGCGTGCTCGACAGATCCGGCGAACACCACTGTTGGGCAGTGCTCACCCAAGTCGAGAATCGCTTCGACGATTCGCCTGTTCCTTTCGGGGTCTGATCCGAGACGCTGGTTGATTCCATCGAGCCCAGTGGTGAGGTTGTGGTGGACTTCGAGGTGCTGGCGCTCACTCGAGTTGGGCTCGATCAATCCCAGGTCGAGGTCCTGAAGGTCCACATGAGCCAGGAACTGGTTGTCCTGGAGCCACCTGATTCGATCAGCCCACTCTGGCCCCATGAGTTCACCTGAAACCAAGGATCGGCCGAAGAGATCGGCGAGGCTGTTCGTTCGTTCAGCATCAGACCGGAATGGCGTGGCGGACATTCCAAGAAGCGCATAGCGAGCATCCGTTTCTTGGCGAACCTTCAGTATTTCGCGGTAGGTCCTCGCTTCCGTGTGGTGGCCTTCGTCGACTTATGCGGACATCCGCATAAGTTGACGAGGCACACCTCCTTGAGAACAGCCAGCTCGAAGAACTCCGGCTCCTCACCAACGCCGACATGGACTCCCACTCCCTGTTCGCATGCCTCCTCATCGGGCAGCCCACCCTCCGCCAACGAATCAAGCTCGGCCAGTTCGCAGCCCTTGAGCAACGCATCGCTCTCCGGTTCGCGATGCCACCCATGACCGCAACCGAGACCGGCGCCTATATCGAGCACCATCTCAACCTCGCTGGCCGGACAGACACCCTGTTCTCCGACGACGCCACCGCGCTCATCCACCAAGTCTCAAGAGGCCTCCCAAGAGCGGTGAACAACCTCGCCATCCAAGCCCTCATCTCCGCCGCAGCCGAGAAGAAACGCATCGTCGACGAGTTCTCCGCCCGATCAGCCGCCACCGAGATCACCTCCGACTAGCACCAACCCGACACCAGCGCCGCCATGACTGCCAGCGCTCCCAAACGCCCAAAACCCGTGCCCACCATCAATGACACCCCCATGCCCAACGAACGTGGCGCCCTACAACCGTGCTCAAGCGAGTTCACGATGCGGGCGGCACTGATGTGACAGCCGATGACCTCATCCTGGGGGCAGAGCTGCTGGCTCGGGCGGCAGTCAGGTGACGAGTGGGTAGGTCGAAGAGCCTGCCAGATCCTTGGTCTTACCGATCAACTGGCGAAGGAGCGTTTTCGACGGGTTGTTGTCGTGTCGGCCAGGGCTGCGCTGCGGACGGTGAGTCGACGGAAGTAGCGCCACTCACCAGTCCGTTACATCTCAAGCCAGACTCCGGCAGCGAAGCCGCAGCGCTCGGCCTGAACGAGCACGCGCGTGGAGGGCTGACCGCCGGCCGCCTCGATGATCTCCGGTATGCGGTCGCGGACGAGCTTTCCCTCGGCATCCATCTGGGCCATCGTCCCACGGACGGGTTCAGAAGGTCGGGGTGAGTTCCTCGGGTGCCACCCAAGGTGACCGGACTCCGCCGGCAATGGCCTCGCCGTGTGCCCGCCGAAGCGTCAGCGCACGTCGGACTTCTCGTGCCAGCCGTTGCACCGGGCGCATGCCAGGACCAGGTTCCACACCCCGTCGACCGGAGCACCACCAACCTCGGAGCCGATCGACCAGGCGAAGACATGGTCGACCTGCGCCTGGCCGTGAGACGAGCCATCGGTGGAGACCGGCAAGTAGCAATAGAAGCAGGTGCCCTTCTGGTAGCCGTTGAGGGCCCCTTGGTATCGATCTCGGCCGCCGGCTTGCCAAGATCCCAGGCGATCGACCTGTGCATGGCGATCCGATGATGATCTCAGGGCTCCTTGAAGTGTCCCTCGATCCCACCTGGGCGATGCTACGGCACGAATCGGGGTTGGTCGCTACTCCGCCGCTTGAGGCGGCTTCCAGGTGAGGAAGGCGTAGCTGGCCGTGTCGCCGCTGGGGGTGGAGTCCCGGATCAGTTCGGTCGTCCAGATCGCGTCGGGAACGGCGCCGGTCAGCACGGAGAGCTCCTCGATCGTTCGAGGGCGCAGCAGCCGCCAGCCGATCACCCCGAGAATCTGCACGTAGTCGTGGTAGGCGGTCATGTTGGCGACGACCCCTGTGCCGCCACGATCTGAGAGCAGGCTGTTCATCCCCTCGATGAGTGCCATCGCCCCGGCATCGTCGAAGTACTCCATGATCCCAATCGCCTCCACAAGGTCGTACCCGTGCCTGCGGGGTGCTTCGTTGCGGGCATGGGCCATCATCCCCTCCTGGTCGGTGATGTCCTGCAGGAAGAAGCGAACGCCGACGTTGCCCTTCGAGATGGTGCTCCCGGTGCCGTTGACGTGGAGACGAGCGACATCACCCAGGGCATCCAACGTGCGCCTGACCCCGAGCTCGATGGCGGCCAAGTCGAAATCGAACACGTCGAGCTCGATGTGCAGACCTGGGCGTGCCTTGGAGAGCTCGCACACCGCTTGAACGTCTGGCCATGCCGCGCCGCCGGCTATCCCGGCGATGCGCACCAAATCTCCATCCGGATGTAGGTCGAAATCACTGAATTTCTCGACGATGATCGTCTGCAGATGCCGGCCAGCAGCGTGTAGCGGTTGTCGCGATGCCAGATCTCGGTCAGCCGCGACGCTCGGGACATGTTTGCCCCAAGGCCTCCATCGTTGTCCGGATCGAACAGCCGAGCGGCCGCAGCGCGTTGGACGTCCGCCGGGGTGAGCTCGGCAAGGTCGGATCGTTCCTCGAGCAACAACCCGAGCGCATGCGACGTGGTCTCGGTGACCATCATTCGAACCACGGCTGGTTCGGTGAGGCTGCCGCTGACTGATCCGTCGGCCTCCTGTTCGGAGGTGAAGTCTGGAGGGTCGACCAAGTCGACGGGCATGTTCTCCAGATGTGTGGCGAGCCGCTGGGCGCGGAGATGTTCGAAGTCGTGCGCGAGCAATCTGCTCTCCTTGGCGGGGGAAGTGGTCGAAGCTGAAGTGCATGCTTCATCCGGAAAGGTAGCAGTTTGAGCTGGTTCCGGGGTGGCCGACGGTCGTTCTCAGATCTGGCTGACTAGGTTATTCTTGCGGCCGATATGGCACTTGCGTCACCTATCAAGATGTTTCTACGATCGGGGACACGAACCGGAGGACATCTCATGCGTACCTCGCCCGTGAACGTCGTCGACCCCACCGACATGGCTGGAAATGAGCGTGACAACCTGAGCCACGTCGTTGAGGAGATCGTGGAAAGCGGAACCATCAAGCTGGATGCGCTCCCCGAACCGCTACGAGCCCAGCTGCTGTTTGCCCTCGATGCCTGCGCCAAAGGTCAGGTCGTCGCTGCGGTAGCGAACGGAAAGCCGCTCACCTCGACCGAGGCGGCGGGTCTTCTTGGCATGTCGCGGACCCACCTTGCCCGGCTGTGCGACGAGGGCCGCATTGAGAGCTACAAGGTCGGCAACGCTCTTCGCATCTCGTCCGACGAAGTGATGCGTATTTTGACCGCTCGAGGGCAAGCCAAGACCGAAGCACGCGAGGCCGCCGCATCCGCTGATCAGCGCCGTCGCGCACGCGCAGCACGAGCCGCAGGGTTGGATTAACTGCCTACTGCCCGGGATGGGCCGCGTAGGTCCGCAGCAACTCAAGGCTTTCTCAGCAGGTAGGAC
>ERZ1026796.2351-NODE-2351-length-11086-cov-3.762113_pt1 | contig 11086 bp, 10 predicted proteins | sample MGYA00520874_ERZ1026796 | MGnify/ENA primary metagenome ERZ1026796 (study PRJEB33270, sample SAMEA104284474) | anaerobic digester metagenome | biome: Anaerobic digester microbiome; feature: mesophilic sludge digester; material: Anaerobic digester biomass...
ACACGGCCCCCAGCACAGCCACCCGCACCAGCCCGGTGATACGTGACATCGCCGTACCGGTGGCGACGGCGAGGTTCGATTTCAGCAGGCCGCTCACGACGAGGTGAAGGGTACCTCAGGGCCGGGTGGCAGCCTGGTGCACTGTGACCCTCGTCGGCTGTGGATATCCGATTGATGACCGAGAGGGCTACAGGGATAGCGTGCCCGCCATGGCAGATCGTTTCGAGAGCGTCCAACAGGTCCGTGACGGGCTGAAAGACGTCAATTACCTGGCCGACGAGGGCATCGCTGGTGTCGCATTCCTCGCCGACCGTCTGGGCAAGCCTGTTCTGGTGGAAGGGCCTGCCGGCACCGGCAAGACGCAGCTGGCCAAGAGCATCGCCGACATGACGGGGGCACGCCTCATCCGTCTGCAGTGCTACGAAGGCCTCGACGAGTCGAAGGCCCTGTATGAGTGGAACTACAAGAAGCAGTTGCTGCGCATCCAGGCCGACCGCAACAGCGACTCGTGGAGCGACATCCACGACGACATCTTCGGCACCGACTTCCTGCTCACCCGACCGCTGCTCGAGGCCATCACCGCCGAGGATCCCGTCGTGTTGCTGATCGACGAGGTCGACCGTGTCGAGGTGGAGACCGAGGCACTGCTGCTCGAGATCCTCTCCGAGTACCAGGTGTCCATCCCTGAGCTGGGCACCATCACCGCCAAGCAGATCCCGCTGGTGTTCCTCACCTCCAACAACACCCGCGAGCTCAGCGAGGCGCTCAAGCGTCGCTGCCTCTTCCTCCACGTCGACTACCCCGACATGGAACGCGAGAAGGAGATCGTGCTCACCAAGGTTCCGGGCGTGTCCGAGAACCTGGCCGATCAGATCGCCCGCATCGTGCGCAGCATCCGTCAGCTCGACCTGAAGAAGTCGCCCAGCGTCAGCGAGACCATCGACTGGGCGCGCACGCTGGTGTTGCTGGGCATCGAGAGCATCGATGCACAGCAGGCAAAAGACACGCTGCACATCCTGCTCAAGTACCAGACCGACATCGCCAAGGCAGCCAAAGAGCTGTCCATCGACAAATAGCCTTTACGTAAAGGCTGTCGGGCTGTGACCAGGTGCTGTGAACCCGGGTTCTTGACACAAAGCTGTGAAGGGGCGCGTTCCGATGCTTGATCTGCTGGCCGGGTTCGTCGTCGAACTGCGCAACGCCGGGTTGCCGGTGAGCCTCACCGAGAACCTCGACGCGATGGAGGCGGTGCAGCACATCCCCATCGAGGATCGCGACGCGTTCAAGTATGCGTTGGCGGCCACGATGGTGAAGAACAACGCTCACTGGCGGGCCTTCGAGACCGTGTTCGAGGTGTACTTCAGCATGCGCGGGCCGGAGTACAAGATCGCTGACGGCGACACGGATCTCGATGAGATGTGGCGCGAGATGCAAGAGCAGATGCGCCAAGGTGACGGCAAGGGCACCCAGGGCGGCAGCATGGACAACCTGACGCCGGAAGAGATCGCGCAGATGCTGATGGCTGCGCTGATGAACGGCGACCAGGCGATGATGCGGGCACTGGCCAAGCAGGCGGTGCAGCGCTTCGCAGGCATGGAGCCCGGCCGCCCGGTTGGCGGCACGTACTACCTCTATCGCACGCTGCGCAACCTCGACCTCGAAGGCATGCTCGAGAAGCTGATGGAAGCCAGCCGCGACCAGGTGGGTGGCGAGCTCACCCCGCTGGAGGAGCGGCTCGAGCACGACGAGTACAACGATCGCATCGAGCAGTTCAAGAAGGAGATCGAGGCCGAGATCCGCCGACGGCTCGTCGCCGACCGTGGCGCCGAGGCGATGGCGAAGACGTTGCGCAAGCCGTTGCCCGAAGACGTCGAGTTCATGCACGCCTCGCGCGACGAGATGCAGAACTTGAAGAAGGCGCTGCAGCCCCTCACGCGCAAGCTGGCGGCCCGTCTTGCGCGCAAGCGTCGCCACGGGCGCAAGGGCCCGCTCGACTTCCGCAACACCGTTCGGCACAGCCTCAGCTACGGCGGTGTGCCCGCCGAACCGAAGTTCAAGTACCCCAGGCCCGCCAAGCCCGAGTTGATGGTGGTCGCCGACATCTCAGGGTCGGTCGCTGCGTTCGCCCGCTTCACGTTGATGCTGGTGTACGCGATGCAGGGTCAGTTCTCGAAGGTTCGGTCGTTCGTGTTCATCGACGGCATCGACGAGGTCACGGAGTACTTCAAGGGCGAGGAAGACATCGCGAACGCCATCCATCGCGTGAACACAGAGGCCGATGTGGTGTGGGTGGATGGTCACAGCGACTACGGCCACGCGTTCGAGGTGTTCTTCGAGCGCTACGGCAAGGACATCAACTCCAAGACCACGGTGCTGCTGCTGGGCGATGCGCGCAACAACTACCACGCCAGCCAAGCGTGGGTGGTGAAGGAGATTCGCCAGAAGGCCCGCAAGGTGTTCTGGCTGAACCCCGAACCACGCAGCTACTGGAACACCGGCGACTCCATCGTCGGCGACTACGGCACCCACACCGACGGCGTGTTCGAGTGCCGCAACCTTCGCCAGCTGGAAGCGTTCGTCGAGAAGCTTGCGTAGCTGCGAGCACGCTGCCCGAACCGGCGCGCGCTGACGGCTACCATGTCGCCCCATGGCCAATCGGGGTGTGTACGTCGAGCATTTGCGCAGAGTTGCCCTGTTCGCAGGGTTGACGAAGAAGGAGCTCGAGCAAGTCGCCTCTGCCGGGTCGGAGGTGGACGTTGCCGCGGGCAAGGTACTGATGGAGCAAGGCCACAGCGGGTCCGATGCGTTCATCGTGTTGAAAGGCACCTTCGTCGTTCGTCGCAATGGTCGCAAGGTTGCCGAGCTCAACGCCGGCGACATCGCCGGCGAGTTGGCGCTGCTCGACGACGGGCCGCGTTCGGCAACGGTGGAGTGCATCAGCGACGGCAGCGTGCTGGTGATCGGGCGCGGGCAGTTCCGGGCGGTGCTCGACGACATCCCCACGCTGACCCACAAGCTGCTCGCCGCGATGGCCGGCCGCATTCGCAACCTCGACCAGTCGGTGCTCGGCTAGTCATCGGTTCGTCAGCTGCGCTGGTAGTTGGGCGCTTCCTTGGTGATCGTGACGTCGTGTGGGTGGCTCTCGTTGCGACCGGCCGTGGTGACTCGCATGAAGCGGGCCGAGCTCCGTAGCGCGTCGAGCGTGCCCGCGCCGGCGTAGCCCATGCCGCTGCGCAGACCGCCGGCCAGCTGATACACCACGTCGCCCAGGGTGCCGGCATATGGCACTCGACCCTCGATGCCCTCCGGTACCAGTTTGCGCGACTGGCCGGCCACCTGGCTCTTGTCGGTCTGGCCGCTGGCATAGCGATCGGCACCGAGCCCCTGCATCGCCCCCATCGAACCCATGCCGCGGTAGCTCTTGTAGCGGCGGCCTTCGAACAGTTCGAGTTCGCCGGGCGCTTCGTCGGTGCCTGCCAGGATGGAGCCGAGCATCACGCAGTCGGCCCCCGCGGCGATGGCCTTGACGATGTCGCCGGAGTACGTGATGCCGCCGTCGGCGATGACGGGAATGCCGTGGCGCCGGGCGTACTGGGTGGTGAAGTAGATGGCGGAGAGCTGCGGCATGCCCGCGCCGCTGACGACGCGTGTGGTGCAGATCGAGCCGGCGCCGACGCCGACCTTCACCGCGTCGGCGCCGGCCTGCGACAGCGCCTCCACGCCTTCCTCGGTGACGACGTTGCCGGCAACGACGGGCAAGTGCGGCCAGTTGGCCTTGATGCGCTCGATCGCCTTGATCACGCCCGCCGAGTGCCCATGAGCGGTGTCGAGGGCGACGGCGTCGACGCCTTGGGTGACGAGCGCCTCCACGCGCTCCTCGAGGTCGTTGCCGACACCGACGGCGGCGGCGCAGCGCAGCCGACCCGAGGGGTCGCTGGTGGCGTTGGGGAACTCCTGGTTCTTGAGGATGTCCTTCACCGTGATCAAGCCCACCAACTTGCGGTTTGCATCGACCAAGGGGAGCTTCTCGATGCGGTGGCGTTGCAGGATGCTGCGCGCCTCATCGAGGGTGGTGCCCACCTTCGCGGTGACGAGCCCCTCGCTGGTCATGAAGTCGGTGACCGAGCGGCGGTAGTCGGCCTGCTCGCAGAAGCGGGTGTCGCGGTTGGTGAGGATGCCCACCAGTCGGCCCTGCGGGTCGGTGATGGGCACGCCGCTGATCTTGAACTGATGCATCAGCGCTTCCGCATCGGCGAGCGTGGCGCTGGGAGGCAGCGTGATCGGATCGCTGATCATCCCGCTCTGGCTGCGCTTCACCTTCTGCACTTCGGCCGCCTGGTCGGCGATGGTCATGTTGCGGTGGATCACGCCGATGCCGCCTTCACGGGCGAGTGCAATGGCCATGCGACCTTCGGTGACCTTGTCCATCGCTGCGCTCACGATGGGCACGGCCAGCGTGATGTCGGCAGCGAAGACGGCGGCGGTGTCGACGGTGTCGGGCAGCACGTCGCTGTAGCCGGGAATGATGACCACGTCGTCGAAGGTGAGTGCCTGGAAACGGTCGAACAGATCGTCGTTGATCATGTGATGACTCCATTGGTGAGTGAACGCGTGCACAGGCGGCGAAGTGTGTCGACGAGCAGCTGGTGCTCGGCCGCATGCATACGCTGTGCGAGTTGGTCGAGCGTGTCGTCCGGCAAGATGGCCACCTCCGCGGTGGCGAGCACCGGCCCGACATCGACACCTTCGTCGGGTACGAGGTGCACCATCACGCCGGTACCTGAGCGGCGGCCGGCGCGGGCTTCCTCGTAGGCACGCTCGATGGCGTGCAGCCCGGGCAGTTGGCCGGGCAGCGCCGGGTGCAGGTTGACGACCATGCCGGGGAACCAGCCGAGGAAGCTCAACGTGAGGACGCGCATCCAGCCGGCGAGCACGACCCAGTCGGGGTCGAAGCCGGTGACGATGTCGGCCAGCCGCGCGTCGTAGTCGGGCCGTGTCTCGCCCGCCCGGCGACCGATGTGCACGGCGGGGAGACCAGCCGCGTCGGCGCGTGTCAACGCCATTGCCTCGCCGTGATCGCTGACGACGGCCATCACCTCCGCAGGGAGCTCACCGCTGGCGCACGCATCGATGATGGCCTGCGCGTTCGAGCCGTTGCCGCTGGCCAGGATGACCAGGCGGCGCTTCACAGGAGCACCACCGTTCGGCCTGCGTCGGCGGCGGTGATCAACTCGCCGATCACCCACGTCTGCTCGGTGATCGACGCCTGCACCTCACTGAGATCGCCCGCGGCGCAGACGACCACCATGCCGACACCCATGTTCAGCGTTCGGTACAACTCGTGCGTGGCCATCCCCACCGCGACTTCGCGTACGAGCTGGAACAGTGGTGGAACCGGCCACGAACCGAGGTGGATACGAGCGTTGATCCCGTCGGGCAGCACTCGCGGCAGGTTCTCGGGAAGGCCCCCGCCCGTGATGTGCGCCAGCGCCTTCACCTTGCCGCCATCGATGGCGGCTCCGAGCACCGGCACGTAGTTGCGGTGCGACTTGAGCAGTGCGTCGCCGAGGGTGCAGTCGAATCCGGTGGGCACGGCATCCATCGGCAGCCACTCGAACAGCTTGCGCAGCAGCGAGTAGCCGTTGGTGTGCGGGCCGTTGGAGGCGACGCCGAGCAGCACGTCGCCGGCGACGAGCGGAGCATTGGGCAACAGCTTGGCCCGGTCGACCGCGCCGACCAGCGTGCCGGCGATGTCGAACGCGCCGGGAGCGTAGACCCCAGGCATTTCGGCGGTCTCGCCGCCCAGCAGCGCGCAGCCTGCGACCTCGCACGCCTCGGCCATGCCGGTGACCACTTCGGCCACCTGGTCGGCATCGAGCTTGCTGCTCGCGATGTAGTCGAGGAAGAACAACGGCCGAGCGCCCTGCACCAGCACGTCGTCGATGCAGTGGTTGACGATGTCGGCGCCCACACCGCGGTAGCGGCCGAGGCGAGCGGCCAGCTCCACCTTCGTGCCGACGCCATCCGTGCTGGCCACGAGCAGTGGCTCGTCCATCTCCTTCAGGATGGCCCCGCTGAACACCCCGCCGAAGCTGCCGACGCCCTTGAGCACGGCGGCGCCGTGGGTGCGCTCGACGGCGGCCTTCATCTGGTCGACAGCGCGGGTGCCTTCATCGATGTCGACACCTGCAGCGGCGTACGAGCTGAGGCCGGCGCCGATGGCGCGCCAGCCGATGTCGCGGCGCACCTGCATGCCGTCGAACTGGATCGTCGCGATGCGACCGTAGGCGTGGTTGCGGGCCTCGGCCAGGTTGGCTCCCAGCCCGGTGACCGCCAGGACGCGCCCGCCGGTGACCTCGACGCCATCCGTGCCGGCATGGAAGAGCAGGGCGTCGGTGGTTTCGTCGCCGAAGTCGATGACCGCCCCGGCCTCCACGGCGGCGGGATAGCCGGCCGCCGCGGCCACGATGGTGCAGGCCGCACCCTGGGAGTTGATGCGTCGATCGCCCAGCTCGCCGTTGCAGCAGGCGAGTGCGAGCGCTGCCAGGTCGTCGGTGAGCAGCGGCAGCACGGCCTGCGCCTCCGGATCGCCGAAGCGGCAGTTGTACTCCAGCAGCTTGGGGCCGTCGGGTGTCAGCATGAGGCCCGCGTAGAGCACACCGATGTAGGGCGCACCTTCGTCCATCAGGAAGTCGATGACCGGCTGGATGAACATGGCGGTGAGGTCATCGGGGTCGTACGGAATCGGCGCGGGAGCGTAGGCGCCCATGCCGCCGGTGTTGGCGCCGGTGTCGCCTTCGCCGATGCGCTTGTGATCCTGCGCCACAGGGAGCGGACGAGCGACTGTGCCGTCGCACAACGCCATCAGGCTGCACTCTGGGCCACTGAGCCGCTCCTCGAGCACGATCGGCCCCTGTGCCACCAGTTCGCGAATGGCGGCTTCGGTCGCGGCGTGGAGATCTGGGCCTTCGGGCACGATGACGCCCTTGCCAGCTGCCAGGCCGTCGAGCTTGACGACCACCGGCTTGCCGAACTCGCGCCACCAGGCGATGGCCTCCTCGGCATCGGATGAGAGGTGGTAGGCAGGTGACGGCAGGCCCAATCGCCCCGCCAGCATGCGCGTGAACCCCTTCGAGCTCTCCAGCTTCGCGAGGCTGGCGGTGGGGCCGAAGCAGGGGATGTGCATCGCTGCGCAACGGTCGGCGACGCCTGCCACCAGCGCGGCCTCGGGGCCGACGATGACGAGGTCGGGCCGGGTGTGCTCGTCGAACTCGGCGGGCAACGACGCGGCGGAGTCGACGTGGTGACCATGGTGGCGGCAGGCCCAGGTGATGGCTGCCTCGCGCCCACCGTTGCCGATGACGAGCACCTTCACAGGGCCCCCCGGTGAACCCCGGCGTGCTGGTTCCGGGCGGAAGTCGTCTCCGGCTCCGAGACGAATGCCGCCCAGAGGGGTGTGTGGGACGAATAGCGCCCGGAAGTGGCGGCGGCGATGGGCGTCACGACAGCGCGCCTTCGAAGCTGAGCTTGGGCTGCGCTTCGTCGACCGGCATCGGGTAGTGCCCCGTGTAGCACGCGTTGCAGTAGCCCTGCTCGCTGCCCTCGTTCTCGGGCTCGATCGCCCGCATCATCCCCTCCAGCGAGAGGAAGGCCAGCGAGTCGGCGCCGATGAGGTCGCGCATCTCGTCCACGGTGTGTCGTGCCGCCATCAGGTCGCCGTCGTGGCCCATGTCGACGCCGAAGTGACACGCGTGGGTGATGGGTGGGCACGTGATGCGCACGTGCACTTCGGTGGCGCCGGCGTCGCGCAGCAACTTCACCAACGGCCCGGCAGTGGTGCCGCGGACCAGCGAATCGTCGATCATCACCACTCGCTTGCCGGCGAGGTTCTCCGAGAGTGCGTTGAACTTGAGTGCCACGCCGCGCTCGCGGAGGTCTTGGGTGGGCTCGATGAACGTTCGGCCGATGTAGCGGTTCTTGATGAGGCCGTCGTTGTGCTCGATGCCTGCCGCTCGGCTGTACCCGATGGCCGCAGGGATGGAGCTGTCGGGCACGGGGATCACGACATCGGCGTCGACGCCGGACTCGATGGCCAGTTGCTCACCCAGTCGTTGGCGGACGTGGTGCACGTTGCGGCCGGCCCACACGCTGTCGGGGCGACTGAAGTAGACGAACTCGAACGTGCAGCGAGCGGGCGTGGCGCTGGGTGTGAGCGCTTGGCGGCGAGTGAGCTCGGCGCCCTGCAACGTGACGATCTCGCCGGGCTGCACCTCGTCGATCTCGATGCACCCGAGCGTGTTGAGGGCACAGGTCTCGGAGGCGACCGCGTAGCCACCATGCGGCAGGCGGCCCACGCTCATCGGGCGGAAGCCCCACGGGTCGCGAACGGCGATGACCCGGTCGTTGACGACGAGGACCAAGGAGTACGCACCCTTCCACGCCGGCAGCGTGCGTTCGATGCGATCCTCCCACGTCTTGCCGCCGGCCGCGGCGAGCATCAGGGTGAGCACCTCGGTGTCGCTGGTGGCCGTGAGTCCGAAGCCCTTGGCCAGCAGTTCTTCGCGCAGTGCGCCGGCGTTCACCAGGTTGCCGTTGTGTGCAACCGCCAGCGGGCCGTGCATCGTCTCCACCAGGAACGGCTGATGGTTGCGGTGTGCGTTGGCCCCGGTGGTGCTGTAGCGGGTGTGACCGATCGCGTGGTACCCGGTGAGCGTGGCCATGGTGGCCGGCGTGAACACGTTGGCGACGAGGCCGGTGTCCTTGTGGCAGCGCACCCGGCTGCCGTCGCTGACGGCGATGCCGGCTGCCTCCTGGCCCCGATGCTGCAGCGCGAACAAGCCGAAGAAGGCCAGCTGAGCGATGCCTTCACCGTGTGGCGTGGAGACACCGAAGACACCACACTCCTCCTTCGGGCCGTCGTCGCGCAGGCCGGGTTGCTGATCGTGCTGGCTGCGCACGTGCACGGGAGTGTCAGGAAACATGAAGGTGCTCCAGGATGCGAGGGCCGACGGGGTAGGCGCCAGGCTGGAAGGGGGTACCGGTGAGTCGTTCGTAGGCGTCGATGTAGCGGGCGCTGGTCTGCTGCCAGACCTCGTCGGGCAGTGCCGGTGGCTCACCGTCACCGCGGTAGCCGGTGGCCAGCAGTGCGCGGCGCACGACTTCCTTGTCGAGGCTCTCGGGCTCCTCGCCGGCGGTGAGCCGCTGGTGGTAGCTGTCGGCCACCCAGTAGCGCGACGAGTCGGGGGTGTGCATCTCGTCGATCAGCAACAGCGAGCCGTGCTCGTCGATGCCGAACTCGTACTTGGTGTCGGCGAGGATGAGGCCCGCCTCGGCCGCGACCTGCTGGCCGCGCCGGAAGAGCTGCAACGCAGCTTCCACCGTCTGCCCCCACATCTTCGGTTCGACCAGCCCGTGCTCGACGACTTCAGCCACGGTGATGGGCTCGTCGTGGCCTCCGTGCTCGGCCTTGGTCGTGGGTGTGACGAGCGCGTACGGAAGTGCGGTGTTCTTGCGCAGGCCATCGGGGAACGGGTGCCCGTAGATGGTGCGGGCACCGTCGGCGTACTGCTGCCACAACGAGGTGGACGTGACACCGGTGATGTAGCCGCGCACGACCACTTCCACCGGGAGCGGGTGCGCACTGCGGGCCACGAGCACGTTGGGGTCGGGGATCTCGAGCACGTGGTTGGGCACGATGTCGGCCGTCTGGGCGAACCACCACGCCGCCAGCTGGTTCAGCACCTGCCCTTTGTACGGCACGCCGGCGATGACGCGATCGAAGGCGCTCAGCCGATCGGTGGTGACGAACAGCCGCCGGCCGCCGCCGGCGTCGGCCGGCAGGGCGAAGCTGACGCGCACCTTGCCGTCGCGTCGGTCGGGCAGCGGCAGGTCGAGGTCGAGGAACGGATCCATCACGCGCCTCCCAGGCCTGCCGCATACTTGACACCCTGCTCGAACAGCGCCAAGCCCAGCCCGGCAGCGGTGCCACGCACGTGGCGCGGGTGCTGGCGGGCGACGACGTGGTTCTCCGGATGCGGCATCAGGCCCAGCACGACGCCCGTCTCGTCGCACACGCCGGCGATGCCTGCCGCCGAGCCGTTGGGGTTACCGCTGCGCTCGGTGTCGGCGTAGCGCAGGGCCACCTGGCCGTTGGCGGCCAGCGCTGCGACGTCGGGGTGCACGTAGCGCCCCTCACCGTGCGCGATGGGGCACTCGATGGGCTCGAGCGCCGTGGTCCAGACGCTCTTGCTGGCCGGTGCTTCCATTCGCACCCACTCGCACTGGAAGTGACCGCTGGCGTTGTGGCCCAGCGCCCCGGGGAGCAGACCGGTGCGGGTGAGCACCTGGAAGCCGTTGCAGATGCCGATGACCGGGCGGCCGAGGGCGACGAAACGGGGCAGCACGTCGCCGAGGCGGTGGGTGACCGCGAGCGACCACATGCGGCCGGCGCCGAGCGCATCGGCGTAGCTGAAACCCCCGGCGAGCACCAACAACTGCGTGTCGCGCAGCAAGACGGCGGGGTTGGCCAGCAGTTCCTCGAGCAACGTGATGTGCGGGTCGGCGCCGGCCAACTGCAGGGCCAACGCAACGTCGTGGTCGCGGTTGGTGCCGGGCGCGGCCAGCACCATGGCGCGCGGCCGGCTCATCGTGGGTCTCCGCGGAAGGCGGCTCGAAGCGCATCGACGGGCGTGTCGCTGCCCGCCAGGTGCAGCAGCGGCTCGGCGGTGACGGTGCCCGGGACCGGCATCGTGCTGAACGACGCCATGAACCTGTTCGACCCGCAGCCGGGTTCCGCGAACGAGATCCAGCCGGGCAAGCGCATGCTCTCGTCGATGGCGCCGACGATCCTGTTGCGCGACGGCAAGGTGTCGCTCGTCGCCGGCTCGCCGGGCGGCTCGACGATCATCAGTTCGGTGTTCGAGACCATCGTCAATGTCGTGCACTTCGGACTGACGCCGGAGCAGGCCGTAGAGCTTATGGCTCTTGCGGAATCGGGCGATACCGGCGCCAAGCCGGACACCGGTGGCGCGCCCACGACCACACCTGAACCGACAGAAGCAGCGCCAGCACAACCCGTCAAGGAAGT
>ERZ1026796.2353-NODE-2353-length-11084-cov-4.162453_pt1 | contig 11084 bp, 4 predicted proteins | sample MGYA00520874_ERZ1026796 | MGnify/ENA primary metagenome ERZ1026796 (study PRJEB33270, sample SAMEA104284474) | anaerobic digester metagenome | biome: Anaerobic digester microbiome; feature: mesophilic sludge digester; material: Anaerobic digester biomass | place...
AACATGCAGGCATCGGCCCCGTCGAGAATCGCATTGGCTACGTCGGTGGCTTCGGCTCGGGTGGGAATCCTCGCGTGCGTCATGCTGTCGAGCATCTGGGTGGCGATGATCACCGGCTTGCGCCGCTGGTTGCAGAGGGCGACGATCCGCTTCTGGGCAACGGCCATTTGAGCGATGTCGACCTCGACGCCCAGGTCGCCGCGCGCGACCATGATCCCGTCGGACGACCCGATGATCCCGTCGAGCCGCCTGATCCCCTCCTCGTTCTCGATCTTGGCGATCAGCGCGCACCCCGGCAGGCGCGGGGCGACCTCATCCCTTATCCGCGCCATCGCCCGCGGCGACCGGACGAACGACTGCGCGATCATATCCACCCGCTCCCGAACGCCGAGCCGGATATCGGCGAGGTCTTTCGAGGAGACGTCCGGGATGGAAAGGTGCGCCCCGGGGGCGTTCACCCCCTTGTGCCCCTTCAGGATGCCGGCGGTCACGACCCTGGTCGCGATTTCATCCGCCCGGATCCTCTCCACCCTGAGGCTTATGTTCCCGTCGTCTATGAAGATATGCTCCGCGCCCCGGAGGTCCGTCAGGGGCCCGGCGTATTCGATCGGGATTACGCTTCCCCTCCCCTTGAATCGCCCGGCCCTGAGGCGGAGCGCCTGCGACTTCTTCAGGGGGATCGGCCGCCCGCCCTCGAGGTCCCCGACGCGAATGCGCGGCCCCTCAAGGTCGAGAAGGACGCGTATCCGCCGCCGCATCTTCCTGTTGAGCGCCCGGACCATCGCGACGGATGAGACAACGGCGGCATGGCCGGCGTGCGAGCAGTTGATGCGGACGACGTCCATCCCCGCGCGGATCATGCCGCGGAGGATATTCTCCGACATGCTCGCGGGCCCCAGCGTGCATATGATCCTCGTGCGCGGCCTCACGAATTCTCCTTTTGCGCGGACGGATCGCCGTTCCGGGCCTCCCCCCCAAAGCCTGTCCGCGGCCGGGCGACCGGCTGGGCGCGAGAGGGATGCCGGGCCGGTTTGAGGGGAATGTCAACCCATGCGCCGCAACTCTTCAACGAAGGCAAAGCCCTGCCCCCACGGGCCGAAGCCGCTCCGCGGCTCGATATGGCCCGCGTTCTGCAGTTCCGTGAGGCGGCTGCCCCAGGCGGCCCCGAACGCCCGCGCGCGCGACGGGGTGACGGTCGGATCATTGGAACTGTACACGAGATGCGTGGGGAAGGGCAGCCTGGCCAGTGGAACCGGGGCGAAGCCGGATGGGCCCTTCGGATAACCGGGCGCCTCGGGATCGCTTGGGGCGACCAGGAGCGCCGCCCTTACCGCACCGACGGACGGGGCATCTGAGTTCAGGGCCCAATGGGCCACCATCACGCAGGCGGAACTGTGGGCTGAAATTACAAATTGGCCCCCGCGGTTCGAGAGAAACTCCTCCAGGCGGGAGACCCAGTCGCGGCATTTCGGGGATCTCCACTCATCCTGGATCAGGCGGATCGCGCCGCGATCGCGCCTTTCCCAGTGCGTCTGCCAATGATCTTCCCCGGAGTTGCCCAATCCGGGCAGGTTCAGGAGAACGGCGCCAGTCGTCATTCTTCCGCCTTCGCGCGGCGAGTCCGAGCGGCCGCGCCGCGCTTCCGGCAGCCGCCAGGGATCCGTCCGGCGCGACCCCCGCGGCGCACCATCCGCATAAAACCCGCCGCCAAACACGCCCCCCCGCCCCGTGGCGCGGGTCTTCCCCACGGCGCGGGGGCCTTAAAAACACACGGGCCGTGATGTCTTCACGGCCCGCGCGGATTTAATCCCGGCAACGACCTGCTCTCCCACCCTTTGGAGGTAGTACCATCGGCGCTGGAGGGCTTAACGACTCTGTTCGGAATGGGAAGAGGTGTGGCCCCTCCGCCATGGTCACCGGGAATACGGCCCTCGACCGAAGGGCAATGCGCCGGCCTCCGGTCAGAAAACGCAATCGGATAGAGAACTTCAATATGCCGAGAAGATATTGGTTAAGCCGATGGACCGATTAGTACCGGTAAGCTGAAGCCCTCGCGGGCCTTACACCCCCGGCCTATCAACCTCGTAGTCTGCGAGTGGTCTCATGGGGATATCTAATCTTGGAGGGGGCTTGGCGCTTAGATGCTTTCAGCGCTTATCCTTTCCGGACATAGCTACCCAGCAATGCCCCTGGCGGGACAACTGGAACACCAGAGGTCCGTCAATCCCGGTCCTCTCGTACTAGGGACCGACCTCCTCAGATATCCTGCGCCCACGGAAGATAGGGACCGAACTGTCTCACGACGTTCTAAACCCAGCTCACGTACCACTTTAATCGGCGAACAGACGAACCCTTGGGACCTTCTCCAGCCCCAGGATATGATGAGCCGACATCGAGGTGCCAAACCGCTCCGTCGATATGAACTCTTGGGAGCGATAAGCCTGTTATCCCCGGAGTACCTTTTGTCCGATGAGCGACGGCAATTCCACATTCAACCGCCGGATCACTAAGACCTGCTTTCGCACCTGCTCGTCTTGTATGACTCGCAGTCAAGCTCCCTTGTACCTTTACGCTCTGCGCACGATTGCCGACCGTGCTGAGGGAACCTTTGTGCTCCTCCGTTACACTTTAGGAGGAAACCGCCCCAGTCAAACTGCCCGCCTGACAATGTCCCCCGGCCGGATTCACGACACGGGGTTAGAATTCCAATGCGAAGAGAGTGGTATTTCAAGGACGGCTCCACCGACGCTAGCGCGCCGGTCTCAAAGCCTCCCACCTATCCTACACAGATCGAATCGAAATCCAATATCAGGCTACAGTAAAGGTTCACGGGGTCTTTCCGTCTTTCCGCGGGTAAGCGGAGTCTTCACCGCTACCTCAATTTCGCCGAGCCCCTCGTCGAGACAGCGTCCAGATCGTTACAAGATTCGTGCAGGTCGGAACTTACCCGACAAGGAATTTCGCTACCTTAGGACCGTTATAGTTACGGCCGACATTCACCGGGGCTTCGGCTCGGAGCTTCGCCCTTGATATAATCTTAGGCTGACCCCTCACCTTAACCTTTCGGCATTGGTCACTTGTCAGTCTCTATACATCGTCTTTCGACTTGGCAGAGACCTGTGTTTTTAGTAAACAGTCGCCTGGACCCTTTCACTGCGGCCCCTCTTCGCTCCATCCGCTGGGACTTCACGAAAAAGGGCACCCCTTCTTCCGAAGTTACGGGGCTAGATTGCCGAGTTCCTTAACGAGGGTTCTCTCGAGCGCCTTAGGATATTCACCCCACCCACCTGTGTCGGTTTACGGTACGATTACCCTGACGACATACATAGAAGCCATTTCTTGGCAGCGTGGCATCGATCAATCCGCTTCACCCGTAGGTTCCGCGTCCCGTCACCCCTTGAGGTTGATGCCCCGGCGGATTTGCCTACCGGGACCCTCTACAGGCTTGGACCCCCACTTCCGATCGGGGGCTGACCCAGCCTCCTGCGCGACTCCCTAGCACTGCCGGGCTTGCGCCCGACAACGCCGTCAAGGTAGTAGCCGAATATTAACGGCTCGTCCATCATCTACGCCTTTCGGCCTCGACTTAGGTATCGACTAACCCTGGGCGGATTAACCTTCCCCAGGAAACCTTGGGTTTTCGGCGTCCCGTTTTCTCAACGGGATTATCGCTACTCATGCCGGCATAATCACTTCTGCACACTCCACCGCTCCTCACGGTACGGCTTCAACGCGTGCAGAATGCTCCCCTACCACACCGATGCCCCGCATCGAAACGGCAAAATCCAGACGCCGAGCGTCTGAAGGCGATTTGTCATTTCGATGCGAGGCGTCGATATCCGTAGCTTCGGCAACGGGCTTGAGTCCCGAGCATTATCGGCGCGGAATTACTCGACTAGTGAGCTGTTACGCACTCTTTAAATGATGGCTGCTTCTAAGCCAACATCCTAGCTGTTTTAGCAATTCCACATCCTTACGCACTTAGCCCGTATTTCGGGGCCTTAGCTGACGATCTGGGCTGTTTCCCTCTCGACAACGAAGCTTATCCCCCGCTGTCTGACTCCCGTAATAAGGTGCAACGGAATTCGGAGTTTGATTGGGTTTGGTAGTCCGGTAAGACCCCTAGACCATTCAGTGCTCTACCTCCGCTGTCCATTTTACGAGGCTAGCCCTCAAGCTATTTCGGGGAGAACCAGCTATCACCGAGTTCGATTAGCTTTTCACTCCGACCCACAGCTCATCCAGGCACTTTTCAACGTGCAAAGGTTCGGGCCTCCCCTTCGTGTTACCGAAGTTTCACCCTGGCCATGGGTAGATCACTCGGCTTCGGGTCTACTCCGCGCGACTATGTTCGCCCTATTCGGACTCGCTTTCGCTGCGGCTTCCCCTTGCGGGTTAGCCTTGCCGCGCATAGTAACTCGCCGGCTCATTAAGCAAAAGGCACGCCGTCACACATGGCCCGGCGCTTGCGCGCCGGACTATAGTGCTTCGACTGCTTGTAAGCTCACGGTTTCAGGTACTATTTCACTCCCCTCACCGGGGTGCTTTTCACCTTTCCCTCACGGTACTTGTTCACTATCGGTCAGCAATTAGTATTTAGCCTTAGGCCGTGGTCGGCCCGGATTCACACGGAATTTCACGTGTCCCGTGTTACTTGGGTGGCTGGTCCAGCCTGCCTCGCCCGTTTCGCCTACAGGATTATCACCTTCTTTGATTCCCCTTTCCAGAGGATTCGGCTACGGGTTCGGTTTTTGACAGGCCCTCTGGTCTGCACCACAGGGCGACCAACTCCCTCAACCCCCCGCGCGGGAACGCGTGCAGGCTATGCCCCACGCGGGGTTTAGGCTGTTCCCGTTTCGCTCGCCACTACTCAGGGAATACCTTTCGGTTTCTCTTCCTTGGGTTACTGAGATGTTTCACTTCTCCCAGTGTCGCCTCCCGCCGAAGCGGGATTCCCGGACATTACTCCGGGCGGGTTGCCCCATTCGGAGATCCCCGGATCAAAGCCTGCTTGCGGCTCCCCGAGGCTTATCGCAGCTTGCCGCGTCCTTCGTCGCCTATTGCTGCCAAGGCATCCACCGTAAGCTCTTAGTAGCTTAACCAAATGTTCTTCTCGGCAAATTGAAGTTCTCTATCCAATTGTCAAAGATCTGATCTATCTGAACCCGCCGCGTGGCGGCGGATTGCATTCGATCCTGATCGTCGCGCGGACTCGGTATTGGTGGAGCTGAGGGGATTTGAACCCCTGACATCCAGCTTGCAAAGCTGGCGCTCTCCCAACTGAGCTACAGCCCCTCGATCAGCCGCGGGCGGCAGGCCGTTGACGCCATACCTGCCGCTTACGGCTCATGGCTTGATATGGTGGGCCTGGGTAGAATCGAACTACCGACCTCACCCTTATCAGGGGTGCGCTCTAGCCATCTGAGCTACAGGCCCGACCACGGTGTCTCGTTTCTCGTTTCTCGCGGCGCATCGCCACTCGCTGAAAACGATCCACCAGAAACCATCAACCGTAGTTCAGATCCGCGCAGTCAAAGAACGCGCTCGTTGAAAACCGGATAGTGCGATGCGTCAAGAAGCCTTGCCACCGTCTGTCGTCCTTAGAAAGGAGGTGATCCAGCCGCACCTTCCGATACGGCTACCTTGTTACGACTTCATCCCAATCACTGACCATACCTTCGGCGCCTGCCCCCCTTGCGGGTCGGTACGGCGACTTCGGGTACAGCCAGCTTTCGTGATGTGACGGGCGGTGTGTACAAGGCCCGGGAACGTATTCACGGCGGCGTAGCTGATCCGCCATTACTAGCGATTCCAGCTTCATGAAGTCGAGTTGCAGACTTCAATCCGAACTGAGACCGGTTTTGGAGATTTGCTCCACCTCGCGGTGTCGCTACTCGCTGTACCGGCCATTGTAGCACGTGTGCAGCCCGGGATATAAGGGCCATGATGACTTGACGTCATCCCCACCTTCCTCCCCATTGACTGGGGCAGTCTCCTTAGAGTGCTCACCTTTCGTGTTAGCAACTAAGGACAAGGGTTGCGCTCGTTGCGGGACTTAACCCAACACCTCACGGCACGAGCTGACGACAGCCATGCAGCACCTGTGCCTCACCCTCGAAGGAGTCCTGCTTTCGCAGGATTAGCAGAGGCATGTCAAACCCCGGTAAGGTTCTTCGCGTTGCGTCGAATTAAGCCACATGCTCCACCGCTTGTGCGGGCCCCCGTCAATTCCTTTGAGTTTCAACCTTGCGGTCGTACTCCCCAGGCGGTGCACTTAATGCGTTAGCTTCGGCACTGAGCCTCGCGGCCCAACACCAAGTGCACATCGTTTATGGCCAGGACTACCGGGGTATCTAATCCCGTTCGCTCCCCTGGCTTTCGCATCTCAGCGTCAGTGTCAGGATAGAGAGCCGCTTACGCCGCTGGTGTTCTTCTCGATATCTACGCATTTCACCGCTACACCGAGAATTCCGCTCTCTTCCCCTGCACTCAAGCCTTGCAGTTACGAATGCCGTTCCATCTTTGAGTAATGGGATTTCACATCCGACTTGCAAAGCCGCCTACATGCCCTTTACGCCCAATGATTCCGAACAACGCTCGCTCCCTCCGTATTACCGCGGCTGCTGGCACGGAGTTAGCCGGAGCTTCCTCTGCCTGTACGGTCAATCCACATTGCTGCAGATTTTCTTCCAGACTGACAGGAGTTTACGACCCGAAGGCCTTCATCCTCCACGCGGCGTCGCTCCGTCAGGGTTTCCCCCATTGCGGAAGATCCTCGACTGCAGCCTCCCGTAGGAGTCTGGGCAGTGTCTCAGTCCCAATGTGGCCGGTCACCCTCTCAGGCCGGCTACCCGTCATCGCCTTGGTGGGCCGTTACCTCACCAACTAGCTGATAGGCCGCGGGCTCATCCCCGAGCGGCGCCCTTGCGGACACCTTTCGCCGCCCCCCCATGCGGGGGCGCGGCGTCATCCGGTATTAGCTTCGGTTTCCCGAGGTTATTCCCGTCTCGGGGGCAGATTGCCCACGTGTTACTCACCCTTTCGCCACTATCAGTCGCTTGCGCGCCTGATCGTTCGACTTGCATGCCTAATCCACGCCGCCAGCGTTCGTTCTGAGCCAGGATCAAACTCTCCGTAGAGAGCCTGTGACATTCCCGGCGTTCCCGGAGTGACCCGGGCCCGCCGGGCGTGCTTGACGTTGGCTCGACTTCCGGCGCATCGCACTATCCAGTTTTCAAAGAGCCCCCGCCCCGCCTCGCGGGGCGACAAAAAAGGACATCGTGACGATGTCCTCGTCATCGGCTCAAAGAACATCCCTGAAGAACCTTCAGGCGCTATCGGGCATTTGTACCTCGCATCGCCGCCGCGGACACAGATCCCAATTTTGCTGCTGCCATTATACCGGCGGCCGGAGATACTGTCAACAGCAAAAATCGCCCGGGGATGAAAATATTTTCACGCCCCCCCCGGCGCTCTTTCCGAAACGATCCGGGCGAACTTCCTTCTTCCGAGCCTGAGGATGCGCTCCTCGCCTGCCGCCCCGACCGAAAGCTTTTCGCCCTCGTCCGAGACCTTCCTCCCGTCTATCCTTACCGCCCCTTCTCTGATCTTACGCCTTGCCTCGGAACCGGTTGCTGCGAGGCCCGAATCCCTGAGCAGGGCGATCAAGGGATACTCCCCGGGGGATAGACGGACCACCTTGACCCAATCCCCGTCCGACGGCACCCCACCCTTCCCGAAGGCGACGGCGAAGTTCTCTTCCGCGGAGGCGGCCGCCCCCTCCCCGTGGAACCTCGCCACGATCCCCCGGGCCAGCCGCATCTTGAGGTCGCGGGGATGCGGTATTTCCTTCCGGAGCGCCTCGAAATCGAGCTCGGTCAGGAGGCCGAAGTAACGGGGCATCAGCGCGTCCGGGATGCTCATTACTTTCCCGTATATCTCGAAAGGCGGCTCCGCGATCCCGATATGGTTGCCGAGGGACTTGCTCATCTTCTCCACGCCGTCGAGCCCCTCGAGGAGCGGCATGGTGAGGACGACCTGCGGCCGCTGGCCGTACGCGCGCTGCATCTCCCGGCCGAGGAGCAGATTGAACGTCTGGTCGGTCCCGCCGACCTCGACGTCGGCCCGCACTTCGATCGAATCGTACGCCTGCGCGAGCGGGTAGAGGAACTCGTGGAGCGAGATCGGGGTTCCCGCGGCGTAGCGTTTGGCGTAGTCGTCGCGCTGCAGCATCTGCGCGACCGTCGTCTTCGAGGCGAGGCGGACCAGCTCCGCGAAGGAGAGGCGGTCGAGCCAGCGGCTGTTGAAGAGCACCTCGGTTCTCTTCGGGTCGAGGATCGTGAAGACCTGCCTCGTGTACGTCTCCGCGTTCCGCTCCACCTCTTCCCGCGAGAGCCGGGGCCGCGTTTTCGATCGGCCGCTCGGGTCCCCGATGCGCGCGGTGAAATCCCCGACGATGAAGAGTACCGTGTGGCCGAGATCCTGGAAGGCGCGGAGCTTGGCGAGGGCGACCGCATGGCCGAGATGGATGTCAGGGGCGCTCGGGTCCGCCCCTAGCTTGACGCGGAGCGGACGGCCCTCGCGAAGGCGGTCCTCTAGTTCCCGCGCGGTCTCGAGCGTGACCGTCCCCTTCGCGATGCGCTCGACCTGCTCGCGGACCGCGTCAGCGGATGCCATTATCCACCCTCACGCCCGGCGTAGGCCATGCGCCCGGGGCGCGGCCGCCGCACGGTCCCCGTCCCATCCCCGCCCCCGGGGTCAATCAGGGCTTCGTATCGCCGGCCCCCGCGCCGTCGATGTCGGAGAGGGATATGTCCTCGGAGAGGACCGGGTTGTGCAGCGCCGCCTCGGGCCGCGCCGGGCGCCCCGTTTCTTCCCTCTCCCGCCCCTGGCCCCGGTCAGGCGGTTCGATATAATCCTTGATGCTGAGGCCGATCTTGCGCTCCACCGGATCGATCCGCAGGATCCGGGCGTTGACCCTGTCGCCCACCTTGTAGGCGGCCTTTATATCCTCGTCCGGCTTTTTCTCCACCTGGGAGATGTGAACCAGCCCCTCGATCCCGTCCCCCAGCTCCACGAAAAGGCCGAAACCGGTGATGTTGCTGATGGTGCCGGCGACGCTGTCCCCGACATGGAAGCGCCGGTCTATCCCGTCCCAGGGGTTGCCCTTCAGCTGCTTGATGCCGAGGGAGATCTTCTTGTTCTCCTGGTCCACGGATAGGATCTTCGCCTCCACGATCTCGCCGCGCTTCAGCACTTCCGACGGGTGGCTCAGCTTCCTCGTCCAGGATATATCCGAGATGTGTATCAGCCCCTCCAATCCCTCCTCGAGCTCGATGAACGCCCCGTACGGGACGATATTCCGGATCTTTCCCTTGATCACGGCCCCCACGGGGTATTTTTCATCGACGACCGTCCATGGGTTGGTCTCCGTCTGGCGGAGTCCGAGGGAGATCTTCTGCGCCTCGGAGTCGGTGTTGAGCACCATCGCCTCGACCGTGTCGCCGATCCCGAGGACCTCGGACGGGTGGCCGACCTTCCGCGTCCAGGACAACTCGGAGATGTGGACGAGCCCCTCGATCCCCTTCTCCAGCTCGACGAAGGCCCCGTAGGCGACGATGTTGGTCACGCGCCCCTTCACCCTGGAGCCGATCTGGTACCGCTCGGAGATGGTGTCCCATGGGTTCGGGAGGAGCTGCTTCAGGCCCAGGGAGATCCGCTCGCGTTCCTTGTCGAACTCGAGGACCTTGACCTTGACCTTGTCGCCCACCGCCACGACCTCCGACGGATGGCTCACGCGCCCCCACGACATGTCGGTGATGTGCAGGAGGCCGTCGATCCCGTTGAGGTCGATGAAGGCGCCGAAGTCGGTGATGTTCTTTACGAGCCCCTCGATGATGTCCCCGACCTTGACGGTCGCGAAGACGCGCTCCCGCTGCCGTTTCCGCTCCTCCTCGAGGAGGACGCGGCGCGAGAGGACGACATTCCTCCTCTCGGGGTTGATCTTGATGACCTTGAACTCCAGTTCCTTCCCGAGGAAACTCTCCATGTTCTTGACGTGGCGCAGCCCGATGTGGGACGCGGGCAGGAAGGCCTCCAGGCCGATGTCGACCATGAGGCCGCCCTTGACCTTCCGGAGGACCCGGCCCTTGACGATCTTGCCCTCCTTGCAGAGGGCGACCGTCTCCTCCCAGTGGCTCATCTTGTCGGCCTTGATCTTCGAGAGGACCACGACGCCATCCTGGTCCTCCTTGGACTCCAGGAGCACCTGCACCTTGTCGCCCGCTTTTATGGTGTCCTTGTTCCTGAACTCCTCGATCGGGACGGCCCCCTCGGACTTGTATCCGATGTCCACGAGCACGACGCCCTTGTCGACCCCGAGTACGGTGCCCTCCACTATCTTGCCGACGTGGACGTCCTTGATCGATTCGGCGTAGAGCTTGCGCAGCTCCTCGCGCGCCTGCTCCCGCCTCTCGCGCTCCTCCCTGCCCTTGTCGAGCAGGGACGCATCCAGGTGCTTGTCGATGCTCATCGCTCTCTGTTCTCCTCGCTCCGCCCCCCTTGCGGGGGCGCGGGCCGCCGGGCAACACATTCAGCCCAAGCGCAAGGCCGGTAACATATCAGAACAGGCGCGCGGCGTCAATTGGGATTTGGCGGGGGATCGAAGGGCGGGGGAGGAACGGCATCGCCATTCCCTTCATCGCCCCCGCGATCACGCCCGGTTGAACCTGCGGCGGAGGGCGGAAGCGCGGGAGAGGAGGGCGCGGAGGGCTTCGCCGTCCTCGCCGCGGAGGGCCTTCTTGAGGGAGGAGAGCTGCCTCTCGAGGGCGGCTACGGCGCGGAGGATCTCCACGGCGTTCTCCGCGGCGATCTCCGCCCATATCCCCGCCCCGCCCGCTGCGACGCGGGTGGTGTCGCGGAAGCCGCTCCCCGCGTAACCGAGGGCGGTCTTCTCGCCGATCAGCCCGGCGGAGGCGTTGACGAGGGAGGCGGCCAGCAGGTGGGGCAGATGGCTGATCGCGGCGACGACGCGGTCGTGCCCGCGGGGGCTCATCACGCTCACGCGCGCCCCGAGGGCCTTCCAG
>ERZ1026796.2355-NODE-2355-length-11079-cov-3.705990_pt1 | contig 11079 bp, 8 predicted proteins | sample MGYA00520874_ERZ1026796 | MGnify/ENA primary metagenome ERZ1026796 (study PRJEB33270, sample SAMEA104284474) | anaerobic digester metagenome | biome: Anaerobic digester microbiome; feature: mesophilic sludge digester; material: Anaerobic digester biomass | place...
GTCTTAACTACTGAAATTAATTATATTTGTCGCTCCGGTCCCGCCGGCAATGGGGAAAAAACCGGATTCTGTTGGTTTTGAGAACAATTGAAAAAATAAAAATTATTCTCATCGGCTTAATTTTTTGTGTCCCGGCTGTTTTACCGGCACAGGATTCAATTGTTGTTGCAAAGCCGGCCAGAAGAGTATTCCGCCCCGAACCGATGAAAGCGACAATGCTTGCAGTTGCTTTCCCGGGCTTCGGCCAGGTTTACAACAGGAAATACTGGAAGATACCGTTTGTTTACGCCGGATTCGGCGGACTGGCCTATAGCGTGGGTTTTAACACCGGCAAATACAATGAGATGATGAAGGCATATCAGGATTTCACAGATAAAATACCTGAAACCGACAGCTATATCGGACTGATAAAGGGAGCTGATCCCTCTGAGTATGACCCTGTCCTTCACCCCGATACCTATAACCCGTCTTCCAAATCGTGGGTTGAAGATAACCTCCTCAGAGCCGTGGATTATTATAAAAAATACCGCGATCTCAGCTATATCGGCGTAGCTGTATGGTACCTGATAACCGTCCTTGATGCAAATGTCGATGCCAGCCTGGCAAACTTCGACGTTTCCGATCAGCTCGACCTCCAGATTGCCCCCCTGGGGATGCCTGTTCCCGGTGTTTACGGTGCAGGCATTAACATGAGTCTTGTTTATAATTTTTAATTCAAATGACCGGAAAAAAGATGATATTTAAGAAATCAGTTGTCGGATTCCTCCTGACTCTCCTGTTAACGAACCTGTACGCGATAAACGACACCATAATACTGAAATCAGAAATATACACCGAAAAAATTTCCGCCGACCTCGACAGCCTCGTCAACAGCTGGTACGTCAGACTGGCAATGGAGGGACATATAGATGACTTCATCAGTGATTCAGTGGGAATAGAATATCCCGATACCGTGTACAAGGAGAGAATAGGCAAAATCTATTCCCTGATGAAACTTCCCTACAATAGCATAATCAGAAATCATATTCATGTTTATACCATAAAGCAGAGGAAACAGTTCAGCGCCGTTCTTGGCCTGTCCGATTATTACTTTCCCCGGATAGAGGATATCTTTGATTCCTACGGCCTTCCCGCCGAGTTGAAATATATGGCAGTCATTGAATCAGCCCTTAATCCGAACGCTGTCTCACGAGCTGGAGCCACCGGCCTGTGGCAGTTCATGTACAGCACGGGGAGAAGCTACGGACTGACCATCAACTCGCTGGTCGACGAGAGACGCGACCCGATAAAGGCCACTCATGCAGCTGCAAAATACATAAAGGATCTATATCAGATTTACAACGACTGGATACTGGTTATAGCAGCCTACAACTGCGGTCCAGGAAACGTGAACAAGGCTATCAGACGTTCGGGAAACAAAAAGGATTACTGGGCTATCTACTACAGGCTTCCGCGCGAGACAAGAGGCTATATCCCGCAGTACGTGGCCGCCGCCTATGCTATGAATTACTATGCAGAACACAAAATCAAGCCTCTGCCACTGAACATTCCCGTTGCAACCGACACTATAATGGTAAGTACCGATATACACCTTACCCAGATATCGGAGGTAATGGGAATTCCCATAGGTGAACTGAGAGCCCTCAATCCACAGTACCGGACAGGACTTGTACCCGGTTCTTCAAAACCTTTCTCACTGACACTTCCGATGAATCACCTGGGCGATTTTATCGACCTTAATGATACCATCAGAAACTATAAAGCCGATGTGTACCTGACACGGGTCAACCAAACGGCCGACCCCTCACGCTCAACATATGTTCCCCCTGATGTAAAGGGGAAAACCCGGCTGATATACACTGTAAAGGACGGAGATAACCTGGGATTCATCGCGGAATGGTATAGGGTCAGCCTGTCCGACCTCAGGTACTGGAACAATATCTACAGGAATCTGATCAGGGTGGGCCAGAAACTGTCAATCTATGTCGATCCTTCCAGGGCAAGCCAGTACGAGAAAATCAATGACATGACTTTCGCACAGAAACAGGCGATGATAGGAAAAACAAGTCCTTCAGCCCCGACGGCCAGTATCATGCAGCCGGTACAGGACGGGGATTTTATCACATACACTGTCAGACCGGGTGATACGATATGGGAAATAGTAAAGAAGTACGATAACGTCAGCACAACAGACGTGCTTCAGTTGAACAATATCAGCGATCCGTCGAGGATAAAAGTCGGACAAGTGTTGAAAATTAAGAAGAAGAGCTGATCTATATCCCCAGATGCGTCCATTAAGGTCATTTTTGCTTTTGCTGATATATCTGATCTGTTTTACAGGTCTGGCCTGGATTTTGCCCTGGAACCCCGGCTTCCCCACTATCAGTAACTTCCTGCCGGAGAAGCTTTTTCAGCCTGCTTCAAATGACCTGCCTGAGCTTAACGGAGATGTAAATGACGATTATCATGATACTGTTATCGCTCCTCCGCTGATCACAGTTGAAGCCGATTCCTCAGCAGCCGATACCATAGCCCCGCCACGCGATCCGATGTCGGTGTTCTTCGACGGACTGAAGCGTTCTCGTGCAGAACAGATCAGAATACTTTACTACGGTGATTCCCAGATAGAAGGCGACAGAATAACTTCAAGCATAAGGAGATACCTGAGAAGGGAACATGGTGGAACAGGCCCCGGACTGATGCTTCCCGTAATGCCGGTAAGCTATACCCGGTCATTCTATATCAGGGCTTCATCGAACTGGAAAAGATACAATTACCTTTCATACCGTAACGCTGAGATAAGTCATAAGGACCTTGGCCCTTTCATGGCCTTCTGCAGGTACATGCCCGAAGGATCAGTATCAGCATCAAAGGTTAAATCGTGGATAAGAATAGTTCCCTCTGTCCTTGCCGATCCTGCCGAATCGCAGTTCGAATATCTTAGAATATTTTACAGGAACAGCCAGGGCGATGTGAGTATTGGGGTAAAAGCCGGTGACAACCCCCTCATCTCAGATACATTAAAATCGTCCGGAGAACTTATGGAGTATGTATGCCCTCTCAACAATGCATCCAATATCCTTATCGATTTCTCCGGCAATACAAGTCCCGATATTTACGGCATCAGCATCGAAAGCAAGACAGGAGTCGTGGTCGACAATATCCCGCAGAGGGGCAGTGCCGGGCTTGAGTTTACAATGGTGGATAAGAACAACATCGGGAAAGCCTTTGAACTCCTGAAACCCGACTTGGTTGTAGTGCACTATGGCCTGAACCTGGCAACAACAATCAGGAGCGATTATTCATACTATGAAAAGGGTCTTGCCAGACAGCTGGATCTTATCAGGGAGATATCGCCGGAAGCCGGCCTGCTGGTCATCGGTATGACCGATATGGCCCGTCAGGTTGATGGCCAGGTAAAGTCATATCCCAATATCCCAAAGATTATCAATGCACAGAGAAATGCTGCTGCCGGATCGGGAGCTGTTTTCTGGGATGCCAGAAAAGCTATGGGAGGACAGTCATCCATTGTGCATTGGTTCAATATGAATCCTCCCCTGGCCAAACCCGACTATGTTCATCTTACCGACCTGGGCGCCGACAGACTTGCACAACTGATGGTAAATGACCTGTTTACACCGGAAACTCCCGATCCGGTGGTAATGACACCTCCTATGGTGCAGATCGATACATCTGCCCTTGAAAAGGCCGAAACAGTTGTCTCTGCTGTTGAACCCCAGCCTCAGCAATCAATTGTAAAGACTGTTGTCTCTGAAATTTTCAGCTACGATCCTGACAGGATATTCGTTTTTACTTCAGCGGCTTTCTGGATTTTCTTCCTTGTGGTACTGGCAGGTTTCAGCCTGTTTTACAGGAAATTGTTTGCAAGGAACTTCTACCTCCTGCTGATGAGCCTGTTCTTCTACTACAAAGCCGGAGGTCTTTTTCTCTTCGTTCTGGTTTTTGTTACCATTATCGATTATACCTGTGGCCGCCTGATCCACAGGTCGGATACAAAGGCCGGAAAACGCTTCTTTCTTATCCTGAGCATCATTTCCAACATAGGGCTCCTTGTTTATTTCAAGTACACCGGTTTTATTGTTCAGATAATAAATGATCTGTTTGGCACTGAGATCATTGTCAGGGATGTGCTTGGCGCCCTCTCCAACAGTCTTCTCGGAACAGATTTCAATATAGACTCAATCGTTCTTCCGGTAGGAATCTCTTTCTTCACCTTCCAGTCGCTCAGTTATACAATCGACATGTACAGGATGAAACTTGAGCCGGTTAGGAATATATTGGATTTCGGATTTTATGTCTCATTCTTTCCGCAACTTGTTGCAGGCCCAATTGTGAGGGCATCGGAGTTTATACCACAGCTTTACAGGGAATACAACGTTTCAGCAAGGGAGTTCAGCCATGCCGTGTTCCTGATAATTAAGGGACTTATTAAAAAGATAATAATCTCCGATTTCATTGCTGTCAATTTCATCGACAGGGTATTTGAGGTTCCCACCGTTTACTCGGGATTCGAAAACCTGATGGCTGTTTACGGATACGGCCTTCAGATCTACTGCGACTTCTCGGGATACACCGATATAGCAATAGGATTAGGGCTTATCCTCGGATTCAGGCTTCCTTTCAATTTCAATTCACCTTACAAGGCAACTGATCTTTCCGATTTCTGGCGGAGATGGCATATTTCCCTCTCACGATGGCTCAGGGACTATCTCTATATACCTCTTGGAGGAAACAGGAAAGGCAAGTTTAGAACCATCTTCAACCTCTTGGTTACCATGCTTGTAGGAGGCCTGTGGCATGGAGCAAACATGAGATTCGTGATATGGGGCGGACTCCATGGCATCGGATTGACCATAAACAAAATAAAGGATTACATCTTTAGAAAACCTATCCGTAAAAGCCGGTTGGCAACAGCGCTTTCAGTTTTCCTGACTTTCAATTTCGTAAGCTTCTGCTGGATATTCTTCCGGGCCCGGGATATGCACAGCGTTGAACTGATGCTGCGGCAGATATTCAACGATTTCGTGCCGGCTTCATTTGAAACGGTCTTAAGTGCATACAGCGGAGCCTTTGCCCTGATGGCTGCAGGGTACATAATGCATTTTCTGCCCGCTAAATTCAAGGAATGGTACAGGGGAATATTCATCAACACCCCGCTTGTCATTCAGTTTATCCTGGTTCTGATTGCCGGATTTCTTATTTTCAGGATGAGCAGTTTTGCCAGCATGCCGTTTATCTACTTCAGATTTTAAGCCGGACTGAATAAGGAAAGAACAATGCTATAGTATGTTTGATCCTGAAACCGGACGGGCATAAGCCAGTACGTCGGCGCCTGTTATTTCATCCCTGCACAGGATGATAAGCCTCTCCAGTACATTCCTGAATTCCCTTATGTTCCCTGTCCATTCAATCTTCTGCAGTTCAGCGATCGCATCCCTGGTTATAGTTTTCTTGCTCATGCCGTACTCTCTGCATATCATGGTGTTGAAATGTTCGGCAAGGATGGGGATATCATCCACACGCTCGTTGAGGGTCGGGACATGTATTATTATCACGCTCAGCCTGTGATACAGGTCCTCCCTGAAGGTGTTGCCCTCTATTTCCTTCCTTATGTTCTTGTTGGTTGCTGCTATAACTCTTACATTGACATGTATATCCTTGTCGGATCCCACCCGGGTGATCTTGTTCTCCTGAAGGGCCCTCAGCACTTTGGCCTGGGCGGAAAGACTCATGTCGCCGATTTCATCCAGGAACAAAGTGCCACCGTTTGCCTGTTCGAACTTGCCTATTCTTTGCTTGATGGCCGAGGTAAACGATCCCTTTTCGTGTCCAAACAGTTCACTCTCAATAAGTTCTGAGGGTATTGCCGCACAGTTCACCTCCACAAAGGGGCCTTTTGCCCGGTTGCTCTTCTCGTGTATCTGGTGAGCAACAAGCTCCTTTCCTGTTCCGTTTGCGCCGGTAATCAGCACCCTGGCTTCAGTGGGCGCTACACGGTCGATCATCTCCTTTACTTTCATGACAGGCTCCGATTCACCAACTATCTCATACATCTTGCTTACCTTGTTCTTAAGCGCCTGTGTCTGCGTGATCAGAGTAGACTTGTCGGTGGCATTGCGAATGGTGATCAGTAGCCTGTTCAGGTCAAGGGGCTTTTCCAGAAAATCGTAGGCACCTTTCTTTATGGCATCAACAGCCGTGTCGATATTGCCATGACCCGATATCATTATAACCGGAACATCGGAAGAGGTCTCAAATATTTTCTGAAGTACCTCAATGCCGTCCATCTTTGCCATCTTGATGTCGCACAGCACAATATCGTATGAATTGCTGCCGAACATCTCAAGCCCCGCCGGCCCGTCCTCTGCAAGGTCGACCTCATGTTTTTCATATTCCAGAACTTCTTTCAGGGTGTTCCTTATCGCCCTTTCATCATCAATAACCAGAATTTTTGACATAACTTGTATTATTTGCGGTTCCGGTGCGTACAGCCGGACTTTCTTTTACCACTGTGTTTTTCAGCTGCCCAAACCAGTTTAACCCGAGTATCTCAGCCATTTCCACATCTCCTTCCAGGATGTTTTCTTCCCGTACATCAGGATGCCCGTCCGGTAGATCTTGGCTGCCATCCAGACGAAAGCAATGAAGGTAACAACCATCAGCGCCATTGAAAGGATTAGCTGCCAGGCCGGAACCCCGAAGGGGATCCTTGCCGCCATTACTATTGGTGAAGTCAGAGGGATTATGGAGCACCAGAACGACAGAGAGCTTTCCGGATTCTGCATGGTGCCGATCGCGACCATCAGGGCCAGGATGATGGGTATGGTCACCGGAAGCATAAATTGCTGGGTTTCAGTTTCGTTATCAACCGCTGATCCTATTGCCGCGAAGATAGAGGCATATAGAAAGTAACCCGTTATAAAATAGAAAATAAATGAGAATATGATCAGTCCCCATGGCTGGTTCATGGCACTTTCAAACATTTTAGTGAACTCCGAAATTTGCGAACTTGTCTGTACCATCTGTTCCTGCACGGCAGCCTGCTGATCCTTATCCATAAGGTTCTGGGGAGCAGTTTGGGAGATCTCAGTGATATTCTTGTCTTTCAGTACGGTCGTTCTTAAAACGCCAACTATTGCAAAAGTCAGCAATACCCAGATAAGGAACTGGGTTAGTCCGACAAGGGCAATGCCTATGATCTTTCCCATCATCAGCTGAACCGGTTTTACAGATGATACTATCACTTCCACTACACGGCTGGTCTTTTCCTCGATTACGCCTCTCATAACCTGAGCGCCGAACATGAATACAAGCATGTACATCAGAAAACCTCCGAAATAAGCAAGAAACATGGCAATTCCGGTGCTGGTGTCCTTGATCTGCCCTGAATCGTCTATCTTCTGCGTCTGGATTGAGACCTTCGTTTCAACCTTCTTCATTATCTCGTCGAGGTTCTCAATGTTGTAAGCCATCAGTTTCTGCTTCTCGATCTCATTCTTGAGCGAGTTCTCCATGTACTGCAGATCAGCTATCGGAGGCTGTTTCTTCGAGATGAGCTGAACGGCATTGGGGGTGTTTACCAGTTCGGATGAAATGTACAGGATGCCATAATATCCCGCTTCTTCGAATGTCTTCTTGAGATCATTCACATTTACACCATCAAGATATACGAACTCAAGGGTTTTGGTGTTCTTCAGGACTCCCCGGAACAGATCGGCTTCATCCCCGATAACCGCGATCTTCTTGTAGTCCATTTCCTGGTTTAGCATCACGACTGTCGGGAGAATGATCAGTGCGGCCATGAGAATGGGGGCAAGGATGGTCATCAGGATAAATGACTTCTTACTGACCCTGGTAATGTATTCCCTGTTTATTATTATGGAAATCTTATTCATGCTTAAGAGGTTAAATCATTGAGTTATTGTCTGGACTTAACTGCGGGTTTCAACTACCCTGATGAAAATGTCGTTCATGGAAGGTAGGGCAGGATTGAATGAAATCACTTTCCCGCGTTTGACTGCTTCCGAAAGGATAAGGTTGGTGTCCTTCTCATGTCCGGCCTTGAATTTTATGGTACTCCTGTTATTTTCAAACTGTCTGTCAAGGATCGAAATATTCCCGTTGCCACTCAGTGTTGCATCCCCTTCGAACACTATCTCGTACTCATCACCTGCCCACTGCATTCTTATGTCATCAACCCTGCCTTCAAGGATGGTTTTTGCCTTGTTTATCAGGGCTATATTGTCGCAAAGTTCCTCAACCGATGCCATGTTGTGCGTTGAAAGAATAACCGTGGCGCCTCTTTCCCTTAGAAAAAGGATCTCATTCTTGATAATATTTGTATTTACCGGGTCGAAGCCTGAAAAAGGTTCATCAAGAATGATCAGCTTCGGTTCATGGAGGATTGTGGTCACAAACTGGACCTTTTGCTGCATACCCTTTGAAAGTTCCTCCACCTTTTTTCCCCACCAGTCGACCATGTCGAGTTTACGGAACCAGTATTTTAGACGTCTCATGGCTTCAGCCTTTGAGAGCCCCTTCAGCCGTGCAAAATAAAGGACCTGCTCTCCGACTTTCATTTTCTTGTACAGACCTCTTTCTTCCGGGAGATAGCCTATTGACAAAACATCTTCCGGCTTTAGTTTTCGTCCGTCAAGGAACAGTTCTCCGGAATCGGGGCCCGTGATATGGTTTATTATCCTGATAAGCGTAGTCTTACCGGCTCCGTTCGGCCCAAGCAACCCGAAGATCGACTGTTCGGGAACCGATATGCTTACTTTGTTTAAAGCATAAAGCGATCCGAACTGCTTTGTGACGTTTCTTGCTTCAAAAAGTGCCATATTAATATGAGGTATGGATAAAACAGAGATGTAAATATAGGAAACTCTCAAGAACTACAGCGGTTTCGGCAAAGCATATTTTAAACAGTGAAAATCTCCTAAAAAATCAGCGTACAGCCGGTGAAACGGGGGCATTCCGTTTATGGACACAGCTTAGCGGCGGCTACTGAAAATAGCCTCTCATCCTTTCAAAGAAACCCTTGTCATCCTTGTCGGGCTTAGGGACAAAAGACTCGCTGTCCTTAAGCTTTTCAATAATTCTCGATTCTTCCCTTGTGATATTTTTCGGGATCCAGACATTGACGTTAACAAGCAGATCGCCTTTCCCGTAGCCGTTTACTTCAGGCAATCCCTTGCCCCTGAGCCTTAGTATTTTCCCGGGCTGGGTGCCGGGCTCAATCTTTATTTTTACCCTGTTATCAACGGTCGGGATTTCCACGTGGGATCCCAGGATTGAATCGGGTATGCTGATAAAGAGATTGTGGATAAGGTCCTTGCCTTCCCTTATGAGTTCGGGGTGTTCTTCCTCGTCGATGACCACGATGAGATCACCGTTGATGCCTCCGCGTCGTGCCGCGTTGCCCTTTCCCTCAAGGTTCATTTGCATACCCCGGGAGACACCGGCAGGGATATTGATTTTTATTATCTCATCCTTCCGGACAATTCCCTCACCGTAGCAAGAAGAACACTTTTTGGTGACGGTCTTTCCCTCGCCGTTGCACGAGGGGCATACCGAGGTGGTTTGCATCTGCCCCAGAAGCGTGTTGGCAATACGGGTGACATGCCCCGATCCGCGGCATGTGGTGCAGGTCGTAATGCTGTTTGCATCGGCCGCACCTGAACCGCCACATTTGTTACAGCTTACATATTTGCTTACCTTAATCTTTTTTTCGGTGCCTGTCGAGATTTCCTTAAGATCGAGTTTTACCCTGACCCTTAAATTGGTGCCTTTGTTTACCCTTCTTCCACTGCTTCTTCTCGAAGATCCGAATCCTGCAAATCCTCCGAAGGCATCACCGAAAATATCCCCGAATGACGAAAAGATATCCTCCATGGTCATACCTCCCGGACCGCCGAATCCATCCCCGGCTCCGCCCACTCCGGCATGTCCGAAGCGATCGTACCTGGCACGCTTTTCATCGTTGCTCAGTACTTCGTATGCAGCTGCAGCCTCCTTGAATTTCTCCTCGGCAGCCTTGTCGCCGGGATTCTTGTCGGGATGATATTTCAATGCCTGCTTGCGGTAGGCTTTCTTTATTTCCTCTTTAGTAGCCTCCTTCGATACACCAAGCACTTCATAATAATCTCTTTTTTCCATCCCAACTCCTTTGTTTCATTTCCTGTTCAACAGGAATTATAACAGCATTACTTATTATTCTCCTATAACAACCTTTGAATGTCTGAGTACCTTATCTTTAAGGTAATAGCCTTTCAAAAGCACTTCCACCACCTTGCCCTTCTTTTCTTCTTCCTCAACCTGGACCTTCGCGGCGGCATCATGAATGTCTACATTGAATACTTCATTCAGCGACTCTATCTCTTTAATTCCCTGGCGCTTCAAGTAATCAATAAATTTATTGTAGATCAGGTCAATGCCTTCCTTGATCCCTTCACAATCAGGAGATGATTCCATGTGCTTCAGAGCCCTGTCGAAATCGTCAATAATCGGAAGGATGTCTTTCATTATTTCTTCTCCGGCATATTTGGAGATATCCATTTTTTCCTTTAGGGTGCGTTTTCTGTAGTTGTCAAACTCGGCTGAAAGCCTCAGATACTTGTCCTGCATCTCTGCCAGTTTTTCCAGCATTACCCTGTCTTCGTCTTTCCTTTTGTCAGCTTCTTCCCTGGCTACAGTTTCCGGCTCAGACTGACCTGCCTTTGGTTCCTCTTCAACGCCTTGCTTTGATGCTTCGGCGGCCTCAGTATCATGAACCTTCGTATTATCTTTGTTCTCAGATGTTTCAGGGTGGGTTATATCTTTATCCTCTCCGTCCTGGATTTTTCTTTTCTTGACCATTAAGCAATAGTTTTTCTAATTTACACTTCTTGTCAACAAATAATCTGCCAACACCCGCTGTTTGCCAATTTGACAGTATAGCTTAAGCGGGAGGTCAGGAAACAATTGTTGTCAGGATGATTTCCCCCCGCCAGTCCTATTAATGTATGCACGGCCGGCGGAAAGAAAAGGGAATTATCTTAGCCCTGAGCTACTATAAAA
>ERZ1026796.2359-NODE-2359-length-11065-cov-3.185226_pt1 | contig 11065 bp, 8 predicted proteins | sample MGYA00520874_ERZ1026796 | MGnify/ENA primary metagenome ERZ1026796 (study PRJEB33270, sample SAMEA104284474) | anaerobic digester metagenome | biome: Anaerobic digester microbiome; feature: mesophilic sludge digester; material: Anaerobic digester biomass | place...
GCCGGGGACCGGGGCGCATCCGTGCGGAGCCGCGAGGAGGATCGCGGGAAGGACAGTCCGCATGAGGGTGCGTGGATTCACGCCGCGTCTCTCCCCCCATACGCCGCTCGTCATGGCGCCGTGCCGGGACCGCTAATGCAGGGTGAAGGAAGCGTCAGCGGTCAGGAACGCGTCGGATTTGTCGGAAATCCTGCCCGCGGCGTCGAAGAAGGCGGCCAGGATCCCGTACTCCCCCGGCGGGGCGCCTTCGGGAATCCGCATGGAGAGGATGGTGAATTCAAACGGGGCCGGGAGGCGCGCCACGCCGGACGCGACGGGCCTCAGGGAGGGGCCGAGCGTAATCGCGTCGAGCATCTCCCCGCCGGGGGTGATGACGGCGGCGTACGCCGTGAACCGCCGCTCGACGGAGTCGTTCAGCTTGAAGACGGCCTTGAGAACGTCCGAATGCCCGAACGCGCCGCCGTTGAGGAGTATCTCGGCGCGGGGCGTAGCTACGGGGGTCGGCGCCGGGGGGGCGGGGGTCTGCGCGGGGGTGCCGACCGCCACCGTGAACTCGTAGGGGCCTTCGGAGCCCGCGGGCCCGTCCACCGCCAGGTAGTAGAGTCCGGGGGCGGCGTTCTTGTACTCAACGTCCCGCCCCCACTTCGCGCATCCCTCGGGGGAGGGGCGCGCGCACAGGAAGATGGAGAGCCCCGGCGACCCGGTGAGGGAGGCGCTGATAGTGCCGGGGACGGGCAGGTAAAAACGGTAGATCGTGTCGGGGCCGTCCTGGCTCCGGGGGCATCCGGCGTAGACGGCGTAGGCGTTCCTGAATCCGGAGGTGTTCGACGAGCCGGAGTAGCCGGCGGGGATGCGCCACGGCCAGTCGAACGACTCCCCCATCGGCTCCCAGAGGGGCGTGGCGGTCGGCGTCGGGGTGGGGGTGCGGTTGGCCGCCTCGTTGGAGTAGCGGCGCTCGTAGCAGACGCTCTTGCGTTTCTCGGTGTGCACCTTCTTCGACGAGACGCGGTAGTAGTAGGTCACGCCGTTCGCCGCCGAGGCGTCGGTGTATCGCGGGACGTCGACATTCGAGACGTTGATCTTGGCGTAGATGCCGGTGGGGTCGCAGCCGGGGTTCGCATGCATCCCGCCGCCCGGATCCCCGCCCCTGATCGTGGAGCGGAAGACGTCGTAACCGTAGGCCCCGGGGACCTCGTCCCACTCCAGGTGCACGCCGGCCGGCGTGGAGCCGGTGACCCGCAGGTTTTGCGGGATGGCGGGGGGCCTGGAGACGAGGTCGCCGGAGGCGCCGGGCGTGGTGGCCTCGTCCACGTAGACGCGCTCGCGCGTTATGTCGTAGTTCCCCAGGTTGTCGCAGGTGACGAGCACCGTCCCGTCGAGATCGTTGCGGTAGACGATCGCCCCCGACTGCCAGATCCTGTGGAGGGCATCGGCCGTCGGATGGGCGTGGGACCCCTTCCCGTAGCCGTACGCCATCTGCGCCACCGCGTAGCGCGCGCCCATCAGGTCGAGAAAGGCCTTGCTGCTCGACGCGGCGCTGCCGTGGTGGTGGACCTTGTAGATGTCGGTCAGGGGGAGGTCGTCTCGGGCGCCGGGGCAGGCGTAATCCGGGTTTTCGTCGAGAATCCCCTTCTCGGGGCCGTCCGACGGGGCGTCGCCGCCGCTCAGGAAGACGCTCTCGCCGCAGCGGAACTGGTGCACGAGGACGTAGTAGTTGTCGTCCCACGGGCCGAAGCTCGCCTTCGCGGCGATGACCTTGTCCTCGACGTACGGGTCGAAGCCGTACGGATGGTTGTCGGGATGGACGTTGCAGCGGGGGCCGCTCAGGTAGTCGCCGTGATCCACCTCGAAATAGCGGCCGGGCGGGGAGCCGGGGCCGCACCCCTCCCTGTCGAGGGCCTCTATAAGCTTCTCGTACGTGCCCTTCTCAGGGACGGTCCAGCGGAAGTTCTGGTAGAAGTTCCTGACATCGTAGCGCGCCAGCACGGACCGGAGGCCGTCGTAATGGTCCTCCCCCGCGGAGGAGTTCGCCATGAACCAGAGGATCCCCCCCTTGCCTATCCTCGAGTCGAGGAACGGGAGCAGGACGTCCGGCGCGTACGCCCCCCTGCCGCCGTCTATCAGGAGGTTCCGGTCGTCGTCCGTATCGAGTACGCCGTCCTCGCCGGGAAACTCGTAATACTGGCATTCGCCGTAAGTCGAGGAGGAGCCCACGGGGACGTACTGTATGTAGTAGACGCGCATGTAGCGGGTCTGCGCGGCGGCGGGCGCGGCGGCCGCGAGTGCCGCGGCGGCCGCGGCCGCGAAGAGCCGGAGCGCGCGTGATGCGATCGTCATGGACATTGCCCCTTCCCGCCCGCGCACTATCCCATGGCCCGGCCGGCGGAATGTCACGCAAATGTAAAATCGGACGCCCATGATAGGCCCGAATATCCAAATTATACCACGCCGCGCGGGGGGGGACAAAGGGGCGCGGCCTTCACCGCAGCAGGGCCAGGTACCAGGCGACGCAGCGCCCCCCCCAGAGGAAGGAGATGAAGGCGCCTAGGCATAGGAACGGCCCGAAGGCGAGCCTCGATTTGAGCCCCGCCTGTTTCATCCCGATGAGGATGAGCCCCGCGATGGAGCCGAGCAGGGAGGCGAAGAAAGTCGTCAGCAGGGCGAGGATCGGCCCGAGGAGCGCCCCGAAGTATCCCATCAGCTTGACGTCGCCGAACCCCATCGCCTCCTCGCCGTAGATTCTTCCGCTGGCCGCCCGGATGGCCCAGAAAAGCCCGCCGCCGACACCCGCCCCGAGGAGCGCGCTGGCGAAGGAGGAGGAGTTGGGGGGGGGGAGGAGCGGGATGCGGGCGGCCGCGGCGGCTATGACGGGGCCCAGGAACGGCGCCTCCATGGAGGAGGCGTGCAGGGAGGGGAGCGCGGCGCTCGCCGCGAGGCCGAAGGCGATCCCGCCGAGGCTGATCTCGTCCGGGATGATCTGGTGCTCGATATCCACGAAGACGACCACCACCAGGCTCGACGCGAAGGCGAGGGCGACCGCGAGCGTGCCGGGGGCGGAGGAGAAGCGGATGAAGAGGCCGAGAAAGAGGAGCGCCGTGAGGAGTTCGACGGCGGGATAGCGCGCCGGTATGCGGCGGCGGCAGGAGCGGCAGCGCCCGCGGAGAAGGACCCACGAGAGGATCGGAACGTTGTCGTACGGCTTGATCGGCGCCAGGCATCGCGGGCAGCGCGACGCCGGGAAGACGACCGACTCGCCGCGCGGGAGCCGGTGGATGCAGACGTTCAGGAAGCTCCCCACGACGGCCCCGAGGGCGAAGATGAAGACGAAGGGCATGCGGGCCACCCAGCGATGGAGGTGGATCAGAAGCGGGGGGCCGCCGTCCGCTTCCTCTGGCGCTGCCGCCAGATGATCCGGTTCATTGCGTTCAGGTACGCCTTGGCGCTCGCCTCGATGACGTCGGTGCTGGTCCCGCGGCCGACCTCGGTGAGGCGCCCTCGCGTAACCTTGACGGTGACCTCGCCGAGGGCGTCGGTCCCGCCGGTGACGGCGCGCAGGGAGTAGTCGGCGAGCCGGCCGTCGATCCCCGTGATGCGCCTGATGGTCTTCAGCGCGGCGTCGACGGGGCCGTCGCCGCAGGCGGCGTCCTGGAGGAGCTTCCCGCCGCGGCGGAGGCGGATGGTCGCGGTGGGGAGGGTGCGGTTCCCGCTCGAGATGCCGATATACTCCAGGCGGAACTCCTCGGGGATCGCGGATATCTCGTCCTCGATCAGGGCGACGAGGTCGTCGTCGAAGACGGACTTCTTCTTGTCGGCGAGGTCCTTGAACGCCGCGAACGCCCGCTCGATCTCCCGGGGCGCGAGCTTGTAGCCGAGCTGCCGCAGCCGCTCGGCGAAGGCGTGGCTCCCCGAGTGCTTCCCCATGACCATGGAGGTGCCGCGCCAGCCGACCGACTCGGGGGTCATTATCTCGTACGTCCGCCTCTCCTTCAGCATGCCGTCCTGGTGGATCCCGGATTCGTGCGCGAAGGCGTTGTCTCCGACGACGGCCTTGTTGGGCTGCACCGGGATCCCGGTGAGGCGGCTCACGAGGCGGCTGGTCTTCCAGATCTGCCGCGTGTTGACCCCCGTCGAGACGCGGTAGATGTCCGGGCGGGTCTTGACCGCCATGACGATCTCCTCGAGCGAGGCGTTCCCGGCGCGCTCGCCGATCCCGTTGACGGTGCACTCGACCTGCCGGGCGCCGGCGGCGATGGCGGCGAGGGAGTTCGCCACGCCGAGGCCGAGATCGTTGTGGCAGTGGACGCTGATGACCGCCTTGGCGATGGAGGGGACCCGCTCCCTCAATGCGCGGATCAGGGCCGCGAACTCCGCGGGCGTCGCGTAGCCGACGGTGTCGGGGATGTTGACGGTGCCGGCCCCGGCCGCTATCACCGCCTCGACGACCTCGGCCAGGAAGAGCGGCTCCGTCCGCGACGCGTCCTCCGGGGAGAACTCGACGTCGTCCACGTGCCTGCGCGCAAGGCGCACGGCGCCCTCCGCCAGCTTCAGGATCTCGCCCTTCGCCTTCTTGAGCTTGTACCGCCGATGGATCCCGGAGGTGGCGAGGAAGACGTGGATCCGGGGCCGCGCCGCCCCCTCCAGGGCGCGGGCCGCCGTCTCTATGTCCTTCTCGAGCGCGCGGGCGAGGGCGGCGATGACCGGGCCCCTCACCGTCTCGGCTATCTTTTTCACGGCCGAGAAGTCGCCGGGGGAGGCGACGGGAAAGCCGGCCTCTATCGCGTCGACGCGGAGCCGGGCGAGCTGGAGGGCCATCTCCACCTTCTCCCGCTCGTTCAGGCTCGCCCCGGGGGATTGCTCCCCGTCGCGAAGCGTCGTGTCGAAGACGATGAGTCGGTCCGTCACCGCCCCCCCCTACGCCGGGGCCCGGGATTCGGGGCCCCCGGTTTCATTTCTTCCCTATCCACGACATCATTCCGCGCAGCTTGGCGCCGACCGTCTCTATCAGGTGGGCCTTCCCGCGGCGGACGAGGGCGTTGTAGACGGGGCGCCCCGCCATGTTCTCGAGGATCCACTCGCGCGCGAACTCCCCGGTCTGGATCTCCCTGAGTATCCGCCTCATCTCGGCGCGCGTCTCGGCGGTGATGATCCTCGAGCCGCGGGTGACGTCGCCGTACTCCGCGGTGTCGCTTATCGAGTGGCGCATGTTCTGGATGCCGTTCTCGTACATCAGGTCCACGATCAGCTTCATCTCGTGGAGGCACTCGAAGTAGGCGATCTCGGGCTGGTAGCCCGCCTCGACGAGCGTGTCGAAGCCGGCGCGGATGAGCTCGGTCAGGCCGCCGCAGAGGACGCACTGCTCGCCGAACAGGTCGGTCTCCGTCTCCTCGGCGAACGTCGTCTCGATGGCGCCCGCCCGCGTGCCGCCGACGCCGCGCGCGTGGGCGAGGGCGAGCTTCTTCGCCTTCCTCGTGGCGTCCTGGTGGACGGCGATGAGGCACGGCACGCCCCTGCCCTCGGCGAATACGCGGCGGACGAGGTGGCCCGGCCCCTTGGGGGCGACCATGTATACGTCCACGTCGCCGGGGGGGACGATGCGCCCGAAGTGGATGTTGAAGCCGTGCGAGAAGGCGAGGGCCATCCCCTTCTTCAGGGCGGGGCGCACCGCCTCCTGGTAGACCTTCGCCTGGACCTCGTCGGGGAGGAGGAAGTGGACGATGTCGGCGTTCTTGGCCGCCTCGGCGGCCCCCAGCGGCTTGAATCCCTCCTTCACCGCCTGGGCGTGGTTGGGGGTGCCCTCGAGCTCGCTCACGATCACCTTGACGCCGCTGTCGCGCAGGTTCTGGGCCTGCGCGTGCCCCTGGCTGCCGTAGCCGAGGATGGCGATCGTCTTCCCGGCGAGGGCGCGGATGTCGGCGTCCTTGTCGTAGTACATTTTGGTCATCTCACCCTCCTTTTACGCGGCGGCCCGGCCCGCGGGCCCCGCGCTCCGTCCCGTTCCTCACTTCCTCGCTATCGCGATCGTGCCTGTCCTGACGACCTCCCTGATGCCGAACGGCTTCAGGAGGCCGAGCATCGCCTCGACCTTGTCCTCGGTCCCCGTGAGCTCCACCGTCACGAACTCGTGCCCGACGTCCACGATCTTCCCGCGGAAGATCGAGACGATCTGCATCACCTCAGAGCGGGTCTGGGCGCCGGTGTGGACCTTGGCGAGGACGAGCTCCCGCTCGAGCGAGTCGCCCTCGGCGTACTCCTGGACCTTGATCACGTCGACGAGCTTGTTGAGCTGTTTCGTTATCTGCTCGATGACGCGGTCGTCGCCGTGGGCGACGATGGTCATGCGCGAGACCGTCGGGTCGATCGTCTCCGCGACGGAGAGGCTGTCGATGTTGTAGCCGCGGCCGCTGAAGAGGCCGGCGATCCGGGCGAGGACCCCGAACTTGTTCTCCACCAGCACGCTGATCGTGTGTTTCATCTCGCGATACCCGTCCTGGAAGTATATCACATAACGGCGCGGGCCCCCGCGGCCGCGCTCAGACCAGCTCCACGCCCTCGATCATCTCCGTCACCGACGCCCCCGCCGGGACCATCGGGAACACGTTCTCCTCGTGGGCGACCTCGAAATCCACGACCACCGGTTTCCTCGTCTTGAACGCGTCGCGGAGGGCCGGGACGACCTCCCCCTCCGTCTTCACGCGCATCCCGGCGGCCCCGTACGCCTCCGCGACCTTGACGAAGTCGGGTATGTAGGGCGGGCACTTCCCCGCCGTGCCGTTGCAGATCGCGGGGCACATCATGTTCCGGGCGAGGCAGGTGGCGGAGTAGCGCTTCCGGTAGAAGAGCTGCTGCCACTGCCGGACCATCCCGAGGTAGTGGTTGTTCAGGATGAGGACCTTCACCGGGAGGTCGCAGTTGACGGCGGTGCTGAGTTCCTGGATGTTCATCTGGAAGCTCCCGTCGCCGGAGATGACGACGACGAGCCGCTTCGGGAACGCCGCCTGGGCCCCGAGCCCCGCAGGGAAGCCGTAGCCCATCGTGCCCAGCCCCCCCGAGGTCAGGAATGTGCGCGGCTTGACGACCTTGCAGTATTGGCCCGCCCACATCTGGTGCTGGCCGACGTCGGTGGCGATGATCGCATCCCCCCCCGTGAGCTCCCTGAGCTTCTCGATGACGAACTGGGGCTTGAGCCCCCCGCCCTTCCGGCTGTAGGAGAGCGGATGCTTCCGTTTCCACTCCTCGATCTTCGCGATCCAGGCCGCGTCGTCGCACTGCTTGACGAGCTTGACGAGCTCCCGCAGGACCTGCTTCACGTCGCCCACGATCGGGACGTCGACCTTGACGTTCTTGTGGACCGAGGTCGGGTCTATGTCCACGTGGATGATGCGCGCCTGGGGGGCGAAGGTGGAGAGCCTGCCGGTGACCCGGTCGTCGAACCGGGCGCCGATGGCGATGATCAGGTCCGCCTCCGCGATCGCGTAGTTGGCGTAGACGGTCCCGTGCATGCCGAGCATGCCGAGGGAGAGGGCGTGCGTCTCGGGGAACGCCCCGAGCCCCATCAGGGTGGTGGTGACGGGGATCCCGCCCTTGACCGCGAGGGCGGCGACCTCCTTGTCGGCGCCCGAGATGATGGCGCCCCCCCCCACGTACATGACCGGCCTTTTCGCCTTCGAGATCTCCGACGCGGCCCGTTTGATCTGCTGGGGGTGCCCCTCGTACGTCGGCTTGTAGCCGCGCAGCTTGACCGTGGAGGGGTAAGGGACCGACGTCTCCGCCCTCAGGATGTCCTTGGGGAGATCTATCAGGACCGGCCCCGGGCGCCCCGTCGTGGCGATGACGAACGCCTCCTTCAGGATGCGCGGCAGGTCCTCGACCCGGTTCACGAGGTAGTTGTGCTTGGTGATGGGCCGCGTGATGCCGACGATGTCGGCCTCCTGGAAGGCGTCGTTCCCGATCATCGGCGTCGAGACCTGGCCGGTGAGGGCGACGAGCGGGATGGAGTCCATGGCGGCGGTGGCGATCCCCGTGACCAGGTTGGTTGCGCCGGGGCCCGAGGTCGCGATGCAGACCCCGGCCCGGCCGCTGGCGCGGGCGTAGCCGTCGGCGGCGTGGGCCGCCGCCTGTTCGTGGCGGGTGAGGATGAACCTGATCGGCGCCTCGTAGAGGGCGTCGAAGATATCCATCACCGAGCCGCCGGGGTATCCGAAGACGACCTCGACCTTTTCCCTGAGCAGCGCGTCGACTACGATCTCGCAGCCTTTCATTTCTTTCCGGACTCCTGTCGGCGGGCCGCGCAATGCGTGCCGGCGGGCGATCGCGGCCCGGGGCCTGCCGCCGCTACACGCAGATGGCCCCCGTCGAGGCGGATGTGACCGATCTGGCGTAACGCGCCAGGTAGCCGCCCGCCGCCTTCGGGGCCGGGGGCTTCCACGCCCTCCGGCGGGCGGAGAGTTCCCGCTCGCCGACGGCGACCCCCAGGGTTCTCCCCGGCATGTCGATCCCGATCCGGTCCCCGTCGCGCACCAGCGCTATCGGGCCGCCCTCCATCGCCTCGGGGGAGACATGCCCTACGCACGGGCCCTGCGTGCCCCCCGAGAACCTCCCGTCGGTGACCAGCGCGACGTCGTCGGCGAGGCCGAGGCCCACGATCGCCGCGGTGAGGGAGAGCATCTCCCGCATGCCCGGGCCGCCTTTCGGGCCCTCGTAGCGGACCACGATCACCGTCCCCGGCCCGATCCGCCCGGCCATGACGGCTTTCATCGCCTGCTCCTCTCCGTCGAAGACCGCCGCGCGCCCCTCGAACCTCCTCAGGGCGGGCTTCACCGCGCTCTGCTTGACGACCGCCCCGTCCGGGGCGATGTTGCCGCGGAGGATCGCGATCCCCCCCTCGGGGCTGTGCGCCTTTTCCAGCGGCCTGATCACCTCGCTGTCGCGGACGACGCCCGAGCGCGCTATCTCGCGTATCCCGCGCCCGCCCACGGTCGGGCTCTCCACGATCATGCCGCCCAGCACGGATAGGACCGCCGGGATCCCGCCCGCGCGATGAAGGTCCTCGAGGCACCAGCGGCCGGACGGAAGCATCTCCGCGATGTGCGGCGTCGACCTCGACAGCCGGTCGAAGATCCCGAGCGGGAGGTCCACCCCCGCCTCGTGCGCGATCGCCGGGAGGTGGAGGACGGTGTTCGTCGAGCCCCCGAGCGCCATGTCCGCGCGGACGGCGGTCGAGAAGGCGGCCGCCCCTGCGACGGCGCGGGCGGCGAGGCCCTCCCGCACGAGCGCGACCGCGCGCTCGCCGCTCTCCTGGGCGATGCGGAGCTTCTCCGCGGCGACGGCGGGCGCGGTGGCGCAGCCGGGGAGCGACAGGCCCATCGCCTCGGTCAGGCAGGCCATCGTGTTCGCCGTGTACATCCCCTGGCAGGAGCCGGGCCCCGGACACGCCCGCATCTCGAGCTCGCGGAGTTCCCCCTCGTCGATCTCGCCCGCCTTGAAGCGCCCGATCGCCTCGAACGTGTCGTTGACGAGGGATAGCCTCCTCCCGCGCCACTCGCCGGCGAGCATCGGGCCGGCGGTGACCGCGATGCCGGGGAGGTCGAGGCGCATGAGGGCCATGAGCATCCCGGGGGTGATCTTGTCGCAGTTCGTCAGCAGGACGAGGCCGTCGAGGGCGTGCGCGCGCGCCACGCACTCCACCGAGTCGGCGATGAGCTCGCGCAGCGGGAGGGAGTAGCGCATCCCCGCGTGCCCCATCGCGATCCCGTCGCAGACGCCCGGGATGCCGAAGAAGAACGGGACGCCGCCCGCGGCGCAGATCCCCCTCTCGATGAACCGCTCGAGGCTGCGCATGTGGACGTGGCCCGGGATGAGGTCGTTCCACGCGGTGGCGACCCCGATGAACGGCTTGCGGAGATCGCCCCTCGAGAGCCCCGTCGCGAAGAGGAGGGCGCGGTGGGGGGTGCGCTCCAGGCCCTCCGTGGCCGCCTCGTGGCGCAGGCGCGCCGCCGCGGGCCGGGCCGGCCCCCGCGTCCGTTTCCTCCCTCCCGTCCCCCTCATTCCCCCCCCTCCTCGTCGCGCCGGGCCTCAAGCAGGCGGACGATCTCCTCGAGGCTGTCGACGGCGGCGTCCATCCGCCGGTGGAACGCCCGGCTTTCGTCGAAGAAGTCCACCGCCTTGAGCGCCGCCATGATCGCCACGAGGTTTTCGTCGCGGATGGCTTCAAGCTCGCGCCAGACACGCTCCATGCCGACCGCGAAGTCGCGGCCTTTTGACGTGGTGGCCCAGTCGGCGGTGAAGACGCCGGGTGCTCCGTTCAGGGCATCGACTGCCAGGCCGGAGTCGTCGGCCAGAGCAACCAGTCCGGAGGCCCGGGCGGCGGCATGGGCCTTCAGGCGCGCATTGCCGATGAAGGTGGTCTCGGTTTCCTCGGGTTCGGGGAGGCCAAGGTCGCCAGCCCCGACAACAGTCATGTCGAAGGGGCCAAGAAGATCGGCGATCTCTTCCAGCTTGCCGGAGCCGACGAAGACCACCTGGTGATCGAGCCCCTGCTCGGCGAACGCTCGGAAGACCCGCGGGAACGCCCACTTGAAGGGGAGCGAGACGTGGTCGCTGAACACCAGGGGGGCGGCCCCCGTGCCACCCTCGCCGCCATCGACCGTCACGAAGTCGACCCCTCGCCCGGTGCGGGCCATCCGCTCGGTGAGGTCGAGCCAGAAGCGCTCCTCGCCCACCGCGGACTTGATCCCCACGGGCAGGCCGGTCGCGCCCGCGATCGTCAACGACCTGGCCCCCGAGCACCTGCGCGGTCGCTACAACGCGGCGCTATCGATGGTGTGGACCACAGCGTCGGTGCTCGGTCCCGCCACCGCCCGGGCGTTGATGTCATCGATGAAGAGTGCGGACAAAATCTGCATGGCTCAGACCGTAGCCGCACGGTCGAATAGGGGCGATGCCAGGCGTTTCGGGTCGACCGAACGAAATCGGGGCGATCATGCACGTGTCAACGCGATGACACCAGAAACGCGCACAAATGTTGGGCACATTGGCGGTCCCGCCGTAACGCTGCGGCAGATAGGAC
>ERZ1026796.2360-NODE-2360-length-11064-cov-3.135595_pt1 | contig 11064 bp, 8 predicted proteins | sample MGYA00520874_ERZ1026796 | MGnify/ENA primary metagenome ERZ1026796 (study PRJEB33270, sample SAMEA104284474) | anaerobic digester metagenome | biome: Anaerobic digester microbiome; feature: mesophilic sludge digester; material: Anaerobic digester biomass | place...
GTGGTATGTTGATTTTGGGCGGCATTTTGTTGGCCTCACGCGCCGAGGCCAGGAACCCTGCGTGACACAAGGATGAAATGAAAAGAGAGCGGCGGACCGCTCTCTTTGTTTGCAGGGCGGCCAACCGGTCGTCCTGCTATTTTATGGGGAATCGCTCTCTTATTCGCCGGGCATTTCTGGCAGGCGGCTGTAGAGGAAGTTCTGCTCGTAGATGGCGCGTTTCAGATCGGGCGTGAGCGCACCGGGCGACATGCGCCAGGACCAATTGCCGCTGGGCTTGCCGGGGAAGTTCATTCGCGCGGCGTTGCCGAGGCGCAGGACATCCTGCATGGGGGCCAGCGTCATGACGGCGACAGATGCCCAGACGGAGCGGATCATATCCCAGGCGATATCCTCACCAGAGCGGGCGAGATAACGGCGGCAAAAATCACGTTCCTTCCCAGGCGCAGTTTCATACCAACCGACCGCTGTGTCATTATCGTGTGTGCCAGTATATGCCACACAATTCACTGGATAATTATGTGGCAGGAAAGGATCATAAGAATCTGTGCTGAAACTGAATTGCAGAATTTTCATTCCTGGCAATTGGAATTGATCCCGCAATTCGATTACATCCGGGGTGATTTCCCCAAGATCCTCCGCAATAATCGGAAGTTTGCCCAATTGACGATCGAGGGAAACAAAGAAATCCGCACCCGGTCCGGTTACCCAGCGACCGATTTCTGCGGTTGGATTTCCAAAAGGAACTTCCCAGTATCCAGCAAATCCGCGGAAGTGATCCAACCGGATGATGTCCACAAGTTTCAATACGGAACGGAGGCGTTCGACCCACCAGGAATAACCTGTTTCCTTGTGATTTTTCCAGCGATACAATGGATTCCCCCAGAGCTGTCCAGTCGGAGAGAAATAGTCGGGTGGAACACCCGCCACCACAGAGGGAATCCCATCCTTATCCATATAGAATAAATCCCGGTGAGACCAGGCATCCGCGCTGTCATAAGAGACAAAAATTGGGATGTCTCCAATAATCAGGATATTATTCTGAGCGGCATAATTTTTAACATTCATCCACTGGCGGTAAAAGAAAAATTGGCGAAAAATATGCCGTTCGATATCATCCTGGTGTTCAGCGCGAAATTCCATTAATGCTGCCTGATCATGATTTCGCAGAGGTTTTGACCAATCACTCCATGCAACCCCGCCCTCGGATTCCTTGATAGCCATAAAGAGAGCGAAATCGTCCAGCCAGTATTTGTTATCGGCTTTAAAAATTTCCAATTCAGATAAAAAAGGATTGGGATTGAGTGCTTTATAACGGGCGAAAGCTTTGTCCAGCAGATTTATTTTCCATTGGATGACCGGACCAAAATCCACCTTATCAATGGGAAAAGCTGGGCGGTCCGAAAAATCCGAACGGGTCAGCAGCCCGTCCTTTTGCAGCAATACCGGGCTGATCAGATAGGGATTGCCGGCAAATGCAGAAAAACATTGATAAGGAGAATCCCCGTAGCCGGTCGGTCCCAGGGGCAGGATTTGCCAAAGACCACAGCCAACCTCTTGCAGGAAATCGATCCAATGAAAGCACTCCGGTCCCAGGTCCCCAATTCCATCCGGTCCGGGAAGGCTGGTGGGGTGAAGAATGATTCCGGACGAGCGTTTATAGTTCATATACTTTCCTCCGGGTTTGCACGTAAGCGCCAGCGGGAAGGATTTTGGAATCGTAATCGGTTTCACATACATCCGTCCAAATGATGCTTCCCGGCTGCACGATCGTCTCTGCTGGAACGATGGAATTTTTGCCCACCATCGTTATGACTACATTGTCCGGTTGTTTACCTCCCAATTTGCTGCCGGAACCGATTTTAACCCGTTTATCAGTAATGCTGCATTGAACCACCGCGGATTCATCCACCAGGGTATCTGTCAACAAAATCGAATCTTCCACCGACGCCCCGGATTTCACAGTTGTGCCAGGACCAAGGACTGACCGGATGACTTTGGCGCCGGGTTCAATGGTACATCCGTCGCAAATAAGACTGTCGGAAATTTCCGAGGCACGATGCATACGGGCGGGTGGGCGTTCCTCTGTCCGGGTGTGAATAACCCACCGTGGATTGTAGAGGTCAAAGGCTGGTGGATTGGTGAGCAGGTCCATATGTGCCTGCCAATAGGAATTGACCGTTCCCACATCCACCCAATAACCATCAAATGGGTAGGCATACACTGGTCCGCTGCTTGCCACCATACTGGGAATGATATCCTTGCCAAAATCGTGGGAGGAATCCCTTCTCTCATGATCCTGCCACAGCAGATGATCCAGGGCTTCCCGGTTGAACACATATACCCCCATATTGGCGAGGTTGGATGGAGGACTGGCGGGTTTTTCGGTAAATGCCGTTACTTTCAAATTGGCATCCACTCCCACAATCCCGAAACGGGGGGCTTCCTCGATTGGAACTTTAATGGTTGCCATTGTCAATTCCGCACCGCATTCAATATGGTAATTAATCATGCTGGAATAATCCATTGAATAAATATGATCCCCCGACAGGATTAATACCAATTCCTTGCTGCCACGTTTGATAAAGGCGAAATTTTGCTGAATGGCATCCGCCGTGCCGATAAACCAGTTGGCGGATGGAGATTTATAAGGAGTAAAGATTCGTACTCCGCCGGTAAAATCCCTGTTTAAATCCCAAGGTCCACCCGCGCCAATGTGCTCAATCAGTGAGTGCGGTCTGTATTGGGCAATAATCATGACATCAAAGAGATTGGAATTGACGCAATTGGATAAGGCAAAGTCAATGATCCGATATTTTCCGGCAAATGGTACAGCCGGTTTTGTTCTTTTGGCGGTTAAAACACCCAGGCGGGTGCCTTCACCGCCAGCTAAAATGACAGCCCTGGTTCTCATGATTTTCCCTCCAATAAATTACAATAAATTTGGGTATAAGCCTGTGCTGATTTTTTCCAGGAGAAATTCTGGGTCATGCTCCTGATTTGCATGGCTTTCCAGGCTGAATGATCAGAAAACAAAGCCAGTGCCCGCAAAAGGGCAACAGTGAAAGCTGCAGGTGAGGTTTCCTTAAACAGGAATCCAGTTCCGCCGCCTGGTTCACGATTATCCTGAATGGTATCCTTCAGTCCGCCAGTCTGACGGGCGACTGGAATACAACCATACCGCATGGCAATCATTTGTGCAAGCCCGCATGGTTCATATCGGGATGGCATCAATAAAACATCACCACCCGCGTACATCCGGCGCGACAGTTGGAGATCAAAACGGATGACTGCCCGGACGCGGTCGGGGAGTTCAACTTCCAGGCTGCGGCAGGCGGTTTCCAACAACGGGTCCCCGGTTCCCAGCAGGATTACCTGCCAGGGCTGATCTGTGACCAGTCGCAGACCTTCGATTGCAAGATCCATCCCTTTTTGATTGTCCATGCGACCGATCATGATTAACAAGGGCGTGGAAGGGTCATAAGGCAATCCAAATTCCTCCACCAGGGATTGTTTGTTGAATTCCCTGTGGGTTAAGTCAATTGATGAATAATTGGAAGTCAGAACAGGATCGGTTAACGGATCCCATGCCTTTTCATCAATTCCATTGAGGATACCGGAGATGGAATCTGCACGTGTTTTTAGGAAATCCTGCAAACCACAACCGAATTCCGGAGTAAGTAATTCCCGGGCATAGGTGGGTGATACAGCCACAATATGATCAGTAGCTGTCAAGCCCAAGGAAAGCGGGAAGGCACGTGCCCAAACCGGCAGGTGTTCGTTTGTGGATGGAGGGATTCCATAAGAACGCACAATACCTTCCGCTTCGCCCCCCATGAAAGGAAGGTTGTGGATGGATAAAACCGAGCGTATATTGTTGAAAGCCGGTTCTTTGCTTCGCCGGATGGCTAATTCATAAGCTCCCAATGCTGTATGCCAGTCATTAAAGTGGATAATATCCGGCTTCCAACCAGGCTGGATGGCAAGTTCCAATGCAGCCAGTGAGAAAAAAACATATTTTTCACCCAGCTCAATGGGATTTGAGCTATAGACAGCTGTGCTGGAGAGAATTGGTGCGCCTTCAATAAGATATACGGGAATATCATTTATTTCCGTCACAAAAACCCGGGCAGGAATGGGACCACAGGGATGGGTGATCTGGTAGGTGGCAAGGAGTTGCAGATTTGGCAGGTGGTGGGTGATGACTGAATGAAACGGTATCACCAGCCGGACATCGAGAGTATATCCGTTTATGTCTTCAGGTAATAAGGCGCGCAATGCCTTTGGCAGGGAACCGGCAACATCCCCCAGACCGCCGACTTTAACCAGCGGGTCTGCTTCAGAAGCAACAAACAGGATATTTATTGTTCGAGGCATGGGATTTCTTTCTATGCGAAATCACTCCGAATCATTTCCAGGTAATCCTGGGTGGTTGCCTGTTGGCTGGATGCGCCCAATAATTGAATTAATTCTACAGCCAATTGGGATTTATTGCGGGCATCCTGGCGACTCCAGGTCCGGCTTTTTATCTCGAGGAAATAGCCTAGGGGCGGTTGACTGACATGATCGAGATTAATGAAAAATTCGGTTTTGTGAAAACGGATCAGGAATCGCCGGCGGTCTTTATCGATTTCATATTCCAGGTTGGGCTTGAAATATTCCCGGTAAAATCGGGCAGTTTGGGTTGCGGGTGCCAGGTAGCGGCTGCGGGAAAGTAAAACCTTTTGTGGAAGTTCAGCTTCACGGGCGGGACCGATATGGGTAAGCCGGCTGCGGGTATTGGTTGTATTTCCTTGTTCGTCGATAAAGTGATCCTCGCGATAACGGATGTAACCCTGGCTGGGATCCAAAAAGCTAAAATAGGTATCATATTGCCGGTAATGCCGCCGCCTTAAAATTTCAATGGAAGGATCCTGTAACGCCTTAAGAATGATCTCAGGGTCTTGAATGGGAACCTTGACCTGGATCTCGTAGGATTCCTCTTCTGTTGCACCACCGATTGCCACCAGTTTGGACAGGACTGAATGTTCCCGAACGTCCAGGAACAAGTCTATCTTCCGGGCAACCTCCTGTCCGCGCTGGAGAAGATCTGCTTCCTCTATGGTTTTTAATTGGTGATCTTGCATCAACCAGCATCCGTTAACCATCACATCCGTTACATCTGTTGCTTTTGTGGCATATACAAGTTGGGCATAGATGCCATTTGTGTCACGGGAGAAATGGGGCATATTATGCAGGGGGGTGATATCCACTATTATGAGGTCAGCCCGTTTGCCGGGAACCAATGAACCAGTGATATCACCGATATGAAGTGCATTGGCACCCATCCGGGTAGCCATCAGGAGCGTCGTGGCAGCCGGCAGAGCGGTTGGATCCCCGCTGGTGCCTTTGGCAAGGAATGTGGTCAACCTGATTTCTTCGAACATATCAAGGTCATTGTTGGATGCAGGACCATCGGTGCCTATACCGACATTCAAGCCCAGGTCAATCATTCGCTTCACCGGTGCCACACCGGAAGCCAGTTTGAGGTTGGAGGATGGGTTGTGAGCAACTCCGGCATTCGAGTGTTTCAATGTCCGGATTTCACCTTCGTCAATATGCACACAATGAGCGGCTATGACTTTGGCTTCAAACAGACCCATTTTTTTAACATATGGCACAACCGGCATGCCCTGTTCTGATCGCATGGTTTCTGCTTCCTGGGCGGTTTCTGAAATATGGATATGCAAGGGCACATCGTATTCCAATGCCAGTTGGGTGCATGCCTGAAGAATTTCCGGTGTGCAGGTGTACGGTGCATGCGGGGCAACCGCCGGTATAATCAGGGGGTGATCCTTCCAACGCTGAATGAATTCCCGGGTGGCAGCGAGTGAATCTTCGAAAAATTGGGCGTCAGGAGTGGGGAATTTAAGGATGGATTGTGCCAGTATACCCCGCAGACCGGCTTTCGCCGTTGCTTTTGCAACATCCTCTTCGTAGTAATACATGTCAGCAAAGCAGGTGATTCCACTGCGAATCATTTCTGCACAGCCCAAATATGTACCAAGTTGGACAAATTCCGGTGAAACAAACTCGCGTTCCACAGGCATCATATATCCGAGCAGCCAAACATCCAAGCGCAGATCATCCGCCAGACCACGCAGAAGTGTCATGGGAACATGCGTGTGCGCATTAATTAAACCAGGCATCAGCACCCTGCCCTTGCAATCGAAGACATTGTGGGCTGAATATTTGGAAAGAATGTCAGCTTCCATCCCGATTGCGATGATGGAATCCCCCTGGACTACCAGAGCACCCGGGTTATATTGTGACATGTTGTCATCCATGGTGAGGATGTGAGCGTTGGAAAGGATCAAATCGTATTTTTTCATCAGATTCACCTTTTCGTTTATCAGGATATGGTATGACGAATGAAATCAAGGCTGGTGTTGACAGCCCAGGTTAATCCCATCTGGGGAGGTCCGCCATAGGATTTATGAATTTCAATGTCCTCTTCAGGTGTATGGAGAAAGGCAAAGAGGTTTTGCTGCCATTGACCTGGAGTGTAATTGACACCTAGAAACAACTGGCAGTTTCCGGATTCCATAAGTTTGTTCAGGATATTATTTAAGTCGACATCCGATTCAAGGGCGGGTTGGATTAGGGCATTGGTGCGGATTCCAGCCTGTTCCAGGCGGCGCACCAGTTCACTGCCCATGCCACATTCCACCACGGTCATGGATTGACCCAGGGACTCCAGCTGCCTGGAAATCAACCCTTCGAGGGTATCCTCATTTTTTCCATAGACAGCCTTGCCGACTCTTTTATAAATATCATTTGCCAGTTTATTGAGCATGTTCCGGGTTTCTTCAATGGATTTGGCTTTGGCTGTAATTCGGATATCTATTTGACCTGCTTTGGCAGACAAACCAACTGTTGGATTGGATAGTTGTTCCATATCTCCAATCAATTCATCCAATTGAGATTCACCAATTCCTGAACAATGAAGCACCCACGTTTGAATTGTGCCTTCCAGCTTGTATTTTTCTTTGAGCCAGGGCAGGATGAAATTTTCCATCAGGAATTCCATTTCTCGGGGAACCCCAGGGAGGCTGATGATGACATGATCGTCCAGCTGAACAATAAATGCCGGAGCTGTACCTACTGGATTTTCAATCGGAATTGCATTCTGGGGAATATAAGCCTGTCGTTTATTATTTTCTGTGGCAAGGCGTCCAAAACGGGCAAATCGTTCCTGAATTTGATCCCATAATTCGGGGCGGTATTCCAGGGGGACATTGACAGCCAGCGCAACAGCCTGGCGGGTTGGGTCATCCACTGTCGGACCGAGTCCGCCGGTGGTAATGATGATTTCGGCGCGTGTGAGGGCTTCCCTCAAGGCTTGGGCAATCCGGTTGGGATTGTCTCCAATGATGGTCGTCCGGTATAAATCGACTCCTGCATCCCGGAGGTGACGGGCAAGAAAGCTGGTGTTGGTATCCTGAATGTCTCCCAACAATAATTCAGTTCCGAGGGCAATAATTTCCGCAGTGGGCATTCATCTCCTTGATACTCAGATTAGTTCAAACAAATATCTACTTCCGAACGGATTATTTTTAATGGCAGGATCAATTGATCCTTTGCACCAATTTCCGAATGATGATCAATTACACGGAAAACACATTGAATCATTTCCTCCGGGGGCATCCCTTTTGAAATAATGATCAAGCTAGGTGATGAATCCACAAAATTGGATTGCATCATGATGACTGTCCTGCCGGAATCAGCTGCCAGTTTGGCAGCTGGAATGGGATCGGTGCGGCAATCCAGATCAATAATTATCGGAATGCTGGTTTCTTGAATGAGCTGCAAATATGCCAGACGGGCGGGTTCTGAAAGTCCCATGGTATCAGCCACAGACCACTGGATCTCATGCTTTCCAATTCGATAATCCTGTTGGTCAATTGACTCGAGTTCATTCCATATGGAAGTGGAAGAAGGGCAGGCTGGGTCTCCGACCGGCATGGCGACCCCCAAGGTAATTGGTTCGTCAGATTCCAACTGGATGCAGCCCAAACTGTCATTACAGGAAGTCGATCGGCAACCTCCAAGCAAGATTGCGAGAATTCCCAAGATTGGAAAAGTCAAACAAATAGTCATCCAAGCTGGTTTACGACTCATAATCATCTGATTTCATAATGAATAGTCTTCCGGTCGCTAAATCTGCCAATAGATTTGTGATAGTGTAGCACAAATCCAATGAAACGTGGCACCAGGCTTGGAATTTCACCCTCGATGTTTTTCGTATAGGTTACAATCAAGGTTATGAACAGGCAAAGACGGATAGGACAATGGGGCGAACAGGTGGCAGCAGAATTCCTGGAGGCGCAGGGATATACGATTTTGAAACGTAATTTACGCACGCCTTATGGTGAAGTGGACTTGGTCGTACAGTCGGGCAACTGGATTGTTTTTGTGGAAGTAAAGGCACGAACCAGCCGGACACACGGATTCCCGGAAGAATCGATTACTCCCCGCAAGAAGGAACATTTTCTCAATGCGGTTACTTACGCAATGGAAGAGCACCAGGAATGGGAAGGGAATTGGCGGGTGGATGTGATAGCAATTGAAGGCACCCCGGAAAGAGGAGAACCCAGGGTGGTGTGGTTTGAAAATGCCTTTGCATAATGGAAAAATCCCTCTCGTTGTAATTCTTGGACCAACTGCGGTTGGTAAAACCGAATTGTCGCTAGAATTAGCCGAGAAGTTCAATGGAGAGATTGTCTCAGCTGATTCACGTCAGCTTTACCGTGGGATGGATATCGGAACAGCCAAACCAACCCTGGAGGAACGCCGGCGGGTCCCGCATCATCTCATTGATGTGGCGGATCCGGATGATGTCTGGAGTCTGGCTGTCTACCAGAATGCTGCCCGGGAAGCCATCCGGGATATTTATCATCGGGGGAGAACTCCATTCCTGGTGGGCGGCACAGGACAGTACATCTGGTCACTGATCCAGGGTTGGCAGCCTCCTGAGTTTGAACCTGATCCTCATATTCGGCAGGTGATGGAAAGATGGGGAAGAAACATCGGGTCTGAAGAATTACATCGTCAACTGGCAGGCTTGGATTCGGATGCAGCAGCCAAAATTGAACCGCGAAATCTACGACGCATACTAAGGGCGTTGGAGGTTATTTTCTTTACGGGCAGGCGGTTTTCAGAACAGAGAAAAAGAGTTGAAAGCATCTATGATCCCCTTTTGATTGGTTTAACCCGCCCGCGGAATGAGTTGTATGCCAGGGTTGATGAAAGGATCGATAAAATGCTGGCAGACGGCTGGGTGGCTGAAGTCAGTGGTTTACTCGCCCAGGGGAATGATGCCAACCTGTCAGCCCTATCCGCCATCGGCTATCGGGAGATTTGTGCTTTTTTATCAGGAAAAACCACGCTGGTGGAAGCTGTTATGAAAATCAAGCGGCAGACCAGGGTGTTTGTTCGCAGGCAATCGAACTGGTTTAAATTGGATGACCCGTCCATTCATTGGTTCATGATGGATGATGAAACAATTCATTCTGTGACCACATTGATCCATGCATTCCTGACAGGAGACAATGGCTGATTGTTTTCACATGATTTTATATATTAATATAAAAAAACAGTGAAGTCCATGGACTTCACTGTTTTGATTGGGTTAATTGTTTTGGGGAACAATCGCCGGGATGCCTGATTTTTTGGGAACAGGAGGTGGAAATAATGCTTCGAATTCATCCCTTGAGAGGGTTTCCACTTCCAGCAATTTATTGGCAACCGTATCCAGTTCCGTCCGATAATTAGTCAGGATGCGGCGGGCTTCGGCATAAGCTTCATTCACCAGGCGGCGAACTTCGTGGTCAATCCGCTCGGCGACTGCCTCTGAATAATCGCGTTGTTCCGATATTTCACGACCCAGGAAGATCAATTCCTCTTTTTGACCATAAACCATCGGACCCAATTGATCGCTCATTCCAAGCCGTGTGACCATGGTTCGAGCCATTTGTGTGACACGTTCGATGTCATTGGAGGCGCCGGATGTGATATCGTCGAATACGATTTCCTCGGCGGCACGCCCGCCCAGCAATCCAATCATTTCAGCCAGCAGTTTCTTGCGCGGCATCAGTGTGCGATCTTCTTGTGGAAGGGCAAGGGTATAACCGCCGGTCATTCCACGAGCGATGATGGATACTTTATGGACCGGGTCGGATTCAGGAAGAACATTCATCACCACGGCATGTCCGGCTTCGTGATAGGCGACGATTCGCTTTTCTTCCGGGTTAATCAACCGGCTCTTGCGTTCCGGTCCGGCAATGACACGTTCAATGGCTTCCTCAAATTCAGATTGACCAATTGCCTTTAAATTCCTCCGGGCAGCAAGAATGGCTGCTTCATTAACCAGATTCTCCAAATCAGCCCCTACGAAACCAGGAGTGGCACGTGCCAGGATCGCCAGATCCACGTTCGGATCCAATGGTTTGCCCCGGACATGAACCTTCAGAATGGCTTCCCTGCCGCGTACATCCGGGCGATCCAGGACGACGCGCCGGTCAAACCTGCCAGGACGGAGCAAGGCGGGATCCAGGATGTCTGGACGGTTTGTAGCAGCCACGATGATGATATTGGTGTCGGTGTTAAAACCATCCATTTCAACCAGCATCTGGTTCAGGGTTTGTTCACGTTCGTCATGACTGCCGCCCAAACCGGCTCCTCGTTGGCGTCCCACTGCATCAATTTCATCGACGAATACAATGCAGGGGGAATGCCGCTTGGCTTGATCGAAGAGATCACGAACACGGCTGGCGCCGACGCCAACGAACATTTCAACGAATTCTGAACCGGAGATGGAGAAGAAGGGCACTCCTGCCTCACCAGATACTGCTTTGGCGAGCAGAGTTTTACCCGTACCGGGAGGACCGACCAGGAGGACACCCTTGGGAATGCGCGCCCCCAGGGAAATGAATTTTTGCGGCTCCCGCAGGAACTCCACCACCTCCTGCAGTTCTTCTTTGGATTCATCCACACCGGCTACATCATCAAAGGTAACAGTGGGAT
>ERZ1026796.2361-NODE-2361-length-11061-cov-2.801994_pt1:0-2500 | contig 11061 bp, 7 predicted proteins | sample MGYA00520874_ERZ1026796 | MGnify/ENA primary metagenome ERZ1026796 (study PRJEB33270, sample SAMEA104284474) | anaerobic digester metagenome | biome: Anaerobic digester microbiome; feature: mesophilic sludge digester; material: Anaerobic digester biomass...
GTACAAGTGCTCTCGTGGAGAGTATCTCAACACCATAAAGTTCCCGGACCCAAAAGATGCGCCAGGACCCAGTATCCGCGCTGGCGATTTTGGAGAAGTGCTGGTTGCCGATTTTCTTGAATACCTGCTTGGCTACTGGGTTCCACGCACTCGCTATGGTGACAAAACCATCCGGAACGAGTCGACAAAAGGCAGTGACATCATCGGCTTCCATATCGTCAAGGATGGCAAAGCCTCTTCGAAGGATAGACTGGCGATCTTTGAAGCGAAGGCGCAATTCTCAGGGAAAAAGGCGAAGGCGAGACTTCAAGATGCTGTAGATGGCTCAGCAAAAGACATCGCACGGAAGGCGGAGTCTTTGAATGCGATCAAGCAAAGGCTGCATGGCCGGAATGAGCTCGATGATGCCGAAAAAATTGAGCGTTTCCAGAACGAAGTAGATCACCCATACAAGGAAGTTTATGGAGCTGTCGCGCTCTTTGAGAATCCGCTTTTTGACGGCCACCTGACATCCTCGACCGATGCCTCCTCTCATCCGCATTCAGGTGACCTTGCGTTAGTGGTCATCAAAGGGGATCAGATGATGGCACTCGTCCACGAGCTCTACAGGAGGGCTGCGGATGAGGCCTGAACAGAAATCCCAACTCCTGCTGGGCGTCACACGGTCAAAGGCCAAGATGCTCGAGTACAGTGTTCCTGAAGAGCATCACATCAAGATCACTCAAGATCCGGCCAAGCTCTTCACTATCTCGATTGGTTTGCTGGGCGATCTTGCCGCCGCTATCAACCGGGACGAGCCAGATCCCGATTCCCTCTCGGAGCTGAGAACCAATCTGCTGTTTTCCGCCCGCTTTTTTGACTCCTACCTCCAGTCAAAGCTGAACGAGACACTTGATCCATACCTCGTGCTTCTGGGCTCCGCCTCCTATTACCTGTGCGATCTTCCCGGAAGCGCGTCGGTATTGGCGAAGCGCATCGATGGTGACTGCCCGGATTTGGATGGCGATAGTTTGGAGGACCTGTTGCTCTGGTTGCTGCAGGCCGATCTGGGAACCTATTTTGATGGAGCTGAGGGGCCGTTCGGAGGATTCATCGACGGGATTTCAAAGTGGATTCTCCAGTTTTTTGAGGATGGGAACGGCGAAGAAAATCTTCTCGATTTGGCCACGAAGCTGCGGGACGCCGTCTATGAATTCGGCACGCCCAGGCAGCTTCTGTTTGGTGATGTGATCGCGGCCGTTCTGAGGAAAAAACTGGAGAATTCCGCCTGGAAGGCTTTGCCGTCATATTCGGGGCTGCCCCGAGACAAATGGCTCCACGCGCTGCAAAAGGATTCGTTCATCAAGGAACTCTGGCCTGCGCAACACCTTTTGGGCAAGGCTGATGTTCTCAAAGGCGAGTCTGCCATCGTTCAAATGCCCACCAGCGCTGGCAAAACGAAGGCAACTGAACTGATCCTTCGAAGCGCGTTTCTGGCCGAGCGCGTGTCACTGGCCATCATCATCGCCCCGTTCAGGGCGCTGTGCCATGAGATCAAGAACAGCCTTGTCGAGGCATTCCACAACGAACCCACCAAGGTGGATGAATTATCCGATGCCCTACAGACCGACTTCGAGATTGCCGAACTCCTGGGGCACCAACAGATCCTGGTTGTAACCCCTGAGAAGCTGCTTTACGTCCTTCGACACGCTCCGGGGCTGGCTGGCCACGTTGGCCTGCTGGTCTTTGATGAAGGCCACCAGTTCGACAGCGGCACCCGAGGCATCACATACGAGCTGCTCCTGACGTCGCTGCGCTCCATGATTCCCGAAGGAACTCAGAAGGTGCTGATCTCAGCGGTCATTAGCAACGCCGAGGCTGTTGGAGAATGGCTCAACGGGGAGCCCAATGTCGTCGAAGGCACAACCCTGATTCCGACTTTCAGGTCGGTCGGGTTCGCGAGCTGGCTCGATCAGTTGGGAAGGATCGAGTACGTCGACAGCCGTGACGCCGAACAAGGCGAGTTTTTCGTTCCGAGGGTGATCGAAAGATTCAATCTCGGAAGGAAGAAGCGGGAAAGGACGGACCGTTTTTTCCCTGAAAAGACAGACGGGCAGGCTATCGCACTTTACCTCGGTCTGAAATTGGTCCCGAATGGCAGTATCGCTCTTTTCTGCGGAAGGAAGTCAACAGCGGCCAGCGTCTGCGAAAAGGCCGTTGATATTATCGAGCGAGGCGCACCCGTGGCCTTACCATCAGATTTTTCTGACGCTCAGGAAGTTGAGCGGCTGACCCATCTGCACGTCGAGAATCTCGGTGCTGACGCTCCGGCGTCCCAGAGCGCGGCACATGGCATTTTCTCCCATCATGGCAATACTCCGCATGGTATCCGGCTGGCGGTGGAGCATGCCATGCGTGACGACCTTGTGCGATTCGTTGTTTGTACATCCACTTTGGCGCAGGGCGTAAACCTTCCGATTCGATACCTCATCGTGACCAGTGTCTACCAGGGCATGGAGCG
>ERZ1026796.2361-NODE-2361-length-11061-cov-2.801994_pt1:7500-11061 | contig 11061 bp, 7 predicted proteins | sample MGYA00520874_ERZ1026796 | MGnify/ENA primary metagenome ERZ1026796 (study PRJEB33270, sample SAMEA104284474) | anaerobic digester metagenome | biome: Anaerobic digester microbiome; feature: mesophilic sludge digester; material: Anaerobic digester...
GAACACTCCGAACATCTCTCCCAGCAGGCTTCCCACGGCCACAAAGACGAGCGCCGCGAAGAGCGCATGGACACCCCCGGCCTGCCCCTTCGGCTCTTTCCCGCCCAGTCCGACGGAAAGAAAGAGCCCGCCGGCGACGTAGGCCGTCGCGATCCAGAAGATGGCGAGCTGCAGGTGCCAGGTGCGGAAGATGTTGCTGGGGAAGAAGCGGGAAAAATCGATCCCGTAGAAGCTTCCCGGGTCTGCGCGGTAGTGCGCCGTCGCCCCGCCCACCAGGGTCTGGGTGAGGAGAAGCAGAACCGCGATGACGAAGAATTTGATCGTCGCCCTCTGGCTTTCCGTGGTCATCCCCGGAAGCATGCCGGGGTGTGCATGCTCGTCCTTTCCTTTCCAGCCGAGGAAGTTGAATCGCCCGAAGGCGAAAAGAACGGCCGCCGTGCCCGCCAACAGGAAGATGAGGCTGATGGCGCTCCACAGGATGGCGCCCGTCGTGAGCGAGTTCCCGACCAGGGGCTCGTAGGGGAAGTTGTTCGTGTAGGAATAGGTCTCTCCGGGGCGGTTGGCCACGGAGGCCCAGGCGGTCCAGGCAAAAAAGGCCGTGAGGTTCCTGATCTCCTGCGGGTCTTGAATATGCGCATACAGAAGGCCGCGATTCACCACGGGGTCGGCAAAATAGTCCGTCCACTTCACGATCTGGCGCCGGTACGACTCCTCCTCGGGCGCCGTGAAGAGCAGGGTGTCCGTCTTCGGATCGTAGCGGTTCTCTTTCAGGATCTCCTGCAGCCGTCCCCGGAGGGCCGACCGTTCCTCGTCCGTGAGTTCCCGGACCCCGCGGCGGTATTGCTGCCGGGCGAGAAACTCTTCCGTGTCGACGGCGAGCGTGTGCAGGTATTCGGCCGAGAAGTCGGGCCCGAGGTAGGCTCCGTGACCCCAGATGGTGCCGTTCTCCATCAGGCCGTACTTGAGGAAGACCTGCTGTCCCGCCAGGATGTCGTCACGGGTGAACATCAGGCGGCCATCCGCGCCCGCGACCCTGCCGGGGATGGGCGGCGCTTCCCGGTAGCTGTTCACCGACAGGCCGATCAGCACGGCGAAACCGGCGATCAGGACCAGGATGACCGTTCTTCTCCACCAGGGGGAGAGTGCTGTCGTGGATTCGGCTGTCCCTGTCATGAGGCTTCCTCCTTTTTTGACTGCAGGCTTGCGGATTTCATGACCCGTTCCGCAGCGACCCGGACTGCGGACCGAAGGATCGGATGACTCAGGACTGCTCCCGGCCGCGTCCGGCCGTTTGCGTCCTGATGGATTTCGACAGGAATGATCGTATCATAACAACATGACGGATCCCGTCAATGGGATATTGAATGCCTGCCGTCCGCGTCGAACCGGAGACCGTCACGGCCACCGGCAGGACGGCCTGCTCAGGCAATCCGGACGGGGGGAAATAAAAATTGAAAAATCATGGCGGATGCGGTAATAAAGCCGGCTAAATACAATAAAGGAGGTAGATCATGTTTGCACCGAAGAACATCCTCGTTCCGACTGATTTCTCCAAATACTCGGACAAGGCGTTAAAAGAGGCGATCGACATTGCCGTTCAGTACGGTTCGAAGATCTATCTCCTCCACGTGATCGATCAGCAGGTCCAGGAATGCGCGATCGACTACTGCCTGAGCTACGAAGTCGTGCAGAGCCTGAAGAAGGAAAGCCTGAAGACCGCCAAAGAGAACCTCGAAAAGGAAGCAAACAGGATCGCCAAAGGCAAGAAGATCAAAGTCGCATTCGATGTCAAGACGGGGATCCCGGCGGAAACGATCCTGAGCGAGCAGAAGGCAAAGAAGATCGACCTGATTGTCATCGCGTCCCACGGAAAGACGGGGTTGCTGAAGCACTTCATGGGCAGTGTCGCGGACAAGGTCGTCAAGGGCGCGAAATGCCGTGTCGTCGTCGTGAAGCCGTAACGGCTGATCGCCTTGTCATCCGGACGAGAGGCCCGACAGGGATTCGATCGAAGACCTCACCCATCGCAGCAGGGGGCGCGGGAAACGCCCCCCTTTCTCACGCATCGTCCACTGCACCGCCCGGCCAGGAGGTCGGGAAATTCCCCTGCGTCGTCTACCGGCCCCCGACCCGCCGCCATCCGGCAGGGGATCCTTGACAAACGGGGCGTCATGCGCGAGGATTTTCGACGCACCCTGACATTCATCAGGCCGTTGTGTTCCCGGAAAGGAGAAGCCTCATGTTCAAGGAGTTCAAGGAATTCGCCATGCGCGGCAACGTGGTGGACATGGCCGTCGGTATCATCATCGGCGCGGCCTTCGGCGCCATCGTCAAGTCCCTCGTCGACGATGTCCTCATGCCGGTCATCGGCCTCCTGATGGGCAACGTCGACTTCTCGAACTTTTTCCTCGTGCTCAAGGCGGGCAAGGTCCCCGGCCCCTACGCGACCCTGGCGGAAGCGAAAGCGGCCACGGCGGTGACGCTGAACTACGGGCTCTTCGTCAACTCCATCGTGACCTTCCTCATCGTGGCCTTTGCGATCTTCATTTTGATCAAGCAGATCAACCGCCTGAAGAGGGAAGAGGCCCCGGCGGCTCCGACGACGAGGGAGTGCCCCTTCTGCCTGTCGACGGTTCCCCTGAAGGCCACCCGCTGCCCCCATTGCACCTCGGAGCTGAAGGCCTGACAGCGTGCCGGGTCGGGGCTGGCAGGAACACGAGAAGGGCGCCGGACAACGGTGCCCTTTTTCGCGGTCATGATGGTGTGAACGTGGAAAGCGGGACGGTTCAGCGGTGGTCGGCCGACGGGGCCATGTCGATGGCAACCTTGCGGCGGACCCAGCCGAGAAACCTCTCGACCGGCCAGGTGACGACCGCAATGACGGCGAGAACGAGTCGTTCGGCCATGGTGTATCTCGGGTAAACGGTCTGCATCGGGTACTCCGGGGAAAATGATCCGCTGAGCGGATTTATTGCAAATTTGCTGCCACGGATGGTCAGGCGGTCCTGGAATTGCCTCTAAAGGATCATCGGTATTTTGCCGAAATATCTTGAGCCCTGGGTCCCGGCGGATGGCACCCGACGGGAATCATTGAATTTTCATGGTATCCTGATTCCCACTGGCAGGGAATCTGCACGTTCTGCTCGGAAGGGACCCCCCGGATCCCTGAACGCCACGGCTGATGGAGAGTGAGACCCATGCGCGTCCTGATCGTGGAAGACGACCTCGTCGGAAGCCGCCTGATGAAAAAGTTTCTCGAGGCCGACTGCTTCTGCCACCTGGCCTTTGACGGAAAGGAGGCCATCGAGGCCTTTGAGGCGGCCCTCCGGGACGGAAAGCCCTATGACCTGCTGTTTCTCGATGTCATGATGCCCGGGGTGAACGGCATCGACGTGCTCAGGACCATCCGGGGCCTGGAGGAACAGAGCGGCGTCGCGGCCGGCAAGGGCGTCAAGGTGATCATGACCACGGCGATGAACGATGCCGACGTCATCCTGGAATCCTTCAATGCCCGGTGCGACGGCTACCTCGTCAAGCCGGTCCGTAAGGAGCAGCTCTTCG
>ERZ1026796.2370-NODE-2370-length-11019-cov-6.207400_pt1 | contig 11019 bp, 7 predicted proteins | sample MGYA00520874_ERZ1026796 | MGnify/ENA primary metagenome ERZ1026796 (study PRJEB33270, sample SAMEA104284474) | anaerobic digester metagenome | biome: Anaerobic digester microbiome; feature: mesophilic sludge digester; material: Anaerobic digester biomass | place...
CTGTAAGACCAAAGAACGCTGGATCTCACGGCTGCTCAATACGATCCTCTCTTCCATGTCCCCCTCCCTTCGAAAGGGGACATTTTACCTTGGCAGTTAAAGGGGACATTTTCGCTTTGCTATCACAGAGCGTTCCGCGGACCTTTTCCTTTCCGGCCGTTTGTGTTACCTTTGGTTTTCGACAACCGCTCATTCTGAAGCGAACGCCCGCCGCCCGGAAGGAGAAAGAGATGCTCGACACGACTCATTTTCCCAAGGCAAAAAAATATTGGCTGATGGGAAAGCTCTATCCCTGGTCCGAACGCCCCTTGCACCCGATGGTCCACGCCCTTCATTACGGGACCTCGGTTTTTGAAGGCATCCGGGCTTACGGGACGTCCTCCGGGCCAAAGATTTTCCGCCTTCCCGAACACGTCGAGCGGTTTTTCGTCTCGGCGGATGTCGTCAAGATGAAAGTCCCCTATACCCCGGAGGAAGTGACCGCGGCGATCAAGCAGACCGTCCGGGAAAACGAAATGGAGTCCTGCTATATCCGGCCGCTTTTCTACTACGCGTACGGAAACCTCGGGTTGATCCCCAAAGCCTCCCCGGTGGAGCTCGTCATCGCCGCCTGGGAATGGGGATCCTATATGGGCGAGACGGCGGTCAACGGCATCCGGGTTTATCTCGGCCCTTGGCGGCGGACCCATCACAGCCAAGTCGACATGCGGGCCAAGCTCGGCGGAGCGTATGTCCAATCGACCATCTCCGGGCTCGAGGCCCGGGCCATCGGCGCCGACGAGGCTCTTTTCCTCAACATCGAGGGCCGGATCGCCGAGGGCCCCGGAGAAAATCTCTTCGTCGTTAAAAACGGGGTCATCCGGACCAACGCGCTTTCCGAATCCATCCTCGAGGGGATCACCCGGACGAGCATTCTCGAAATCGCCCGGGATCTCGGGATCAAGACGGAAATCGGGCCGATTTCGACCGGCGACCTGACCGGAGCCGACGAAGCTTTTTTCACCGGGACGGCCGTGGAAGTCATCCCGATCATCCAGCTCATCGACGGCTCGGACCGAAACACCCCGCGGCGCGAAACCGTCATCGGGCAAGGCAAGCCGGGACCGGTCAGCCTGCGGCTCCGCCAGGCCTACCTGGACATCGTCCGCGGAAAAAATCCGAAATACGAAAAATGGCTTTCGCCCCTGGACTGACGGTCCCCGCCTGACCGTCGACGGGAATGGCGCGCGTCCGCCCGTCCCCCCCGGGACGCGATTTCCGGACGCATCATCTTCGGCATCGGGAGGTCCGCCCATGATCCGATTTTCGGCCAAGCTTCCGGCCGGATGCCTCATTCTCGCCCTGGCCGTCACCCTGGCCCCGGCATCCGACATCTTCCCCTATCCCTTCCGCATCGAACAACTGGACAACGGGTTGAAGATCGTCTCCATCCCGCTCGAAAATCCGGACATCATCGCGTATTACACCATCGTCCGCTCGGGTTCGCGCAACGAGGTCGAGCCCGGCAAGTCCGGGTTCGCCCACTTTTTCGAGCACATGATGTTCAAGGGGACCAAGCAAGTCCCCCGCCCTGCCTATGACGATTTCCTCACCCGGCTGGGCGCCGGAACGAACGGCTACACGACGGACGACTACACGTGCTACTACGTCGTCTTCGCCGGCCGGGACAACTTGGAAGAAGTCGTCCGAACCGAGGCCGACCGCTTCCTCAACCTTTACTACGACGAGGAGATGATCAAGACGGAAGCGCCGGTGATCGAGGGCGAATACCTGGCCAGCGTGTCCAACCCGGGCCGGCGGCTGAACGAGCTGCTCCGCGACACCGCCTTCGAAGCCCATTCCTACAAGCATACGACCTTGGGCTACCTGCGGGACATCCAGGACATGCCCAACCAATATGCTTACAGCCAGCTCTATAAGAAGCGCTTTTACGCCCCGGACAACACTCTCCTTCTCGTCGCCGGGGACTTCGACCACGCCCGGCTGATGGAGCTAGTCCGAGCCAACTACGGCGCCTGGGAGAAATCGAATTATGAGCTCGTCACCCCCGTCGAGCCTCCGCAAAAGGCGCCCAAGCGGGCCCACCTGCCTTGGCCGGGCCCGACGCTTGCCCGCTTGGCCGTCGGCTTCCACGGGCCGGCTTTTTCCGACGCTGTTTCGGACAAAGCCGCCCTGGATCTTTTGGCCGCGGTCGCCTTCGACTCCTCCTCTCCTCTGGTCCAGCGGCTGGTCCGGGAAGAGCAGAAATGCCTGAGCCTCAACGCCCGCTTCGGCGACAACCGCGATCCGGGCCTTCTCCTCTTCAGCGCCGTTGTCAAAAACGACGACGATCTGGCGTATGTCGAAGCCGAGATTCTCCGGGAACTGGAACGGTTGAAAAAAGAGCCGGTCTCGGAGGAGGACCTGGCCCGGATCAAGTCGAACATGAAATATTCCCTAGCCGACGCCCTGGGCACCACGGACGGAGTCGCCGGAACCCTGGCCTTCTATATCAATTTGACCGGGGATCCCGGGACGCTCAACCGGTTGTTCGCCCTGTACGATCGGATCACGCCGGCCGACATCCGGGCGGCCGCGGCGAAGTTCTTCCGGCCGGAAAATTCAACGACCGTCACCTTGACGGGAGGAGGCGCCCGATGAAAGCACGGTCGACGAAAACCGCGTGGCTGGGATCGGCCGTCCTGGCGGGAACGGTGTTTCTGGCCGCCTGCGGCGATTCCTCCGGACCGGACCGCCTGACGACCGAGCTGCTTCCCGTCCCCGGCAATCCCCTTGTCGCCTTCCGCATTCTGACCAAAATCGGAACAGCCGAGGATCCCACCGGCAAAGACGGCTTGTGCCGCCTGACCTGGAACCTGCTGGCCGAGGGCGGCAGCCGCTCTCGCACGGCCGAGGATATCAGCCGGGCCTTTTTCCCGATGGCCGCCTCCGTCTCCCTGAGCCTGGACAAGGAAACGGCCGTATTTTCGGCGACCATCCACCGGGACAACCTGGCCGCTTTTTACGCTCTCTTCAAGGAAATGCTCCTCGATCCGGGATTCCGGGAAGAGGACTTCAACCGGCTGAAGGCGGCCCAACTGGCCTTCGTCGAAAAAACCTTGACCGGCAACATGGACGAACAGTTCGGCAAGGAGATCCTGGGCCTGATGTTATACGAGGGGCATCCCTTCGGCCGGACCGACGCCGGGACGGTCGAGACCGTCGGCGGGCTGACTCTCGACGACGTGAAGGCCTTCTACCGGGAGCACTTCGTCCGGGGGAACATCACCATCGGCCTGGCCGGGGGATACCCGGAGGGATTCCCGGAGGAGGTCCGGCGGGACTTCGAGAAGCTCCCGGAAGGATTCACTCCCCGGCTGGCTCTTCCGCCGGCCTCCATGCCCAAGGGCCTTCAATTCGTCCTGGCCGAAAAGGACACGCCCGGGACGGCCATCTCCATGGGCTTTCCCGTCTCGCTCACGAAATCCGACAAGGATTTCTTCGCCCTCTGGGTCGCCGGCGCCCATTTCGGCGAGCATCGCCAGCACGTCTCCCTCCTGTTCCAGAAAATCCGCGAGGAGCGCGGGCAGAACTACGGGGATTACGCCTACATCGAACACTTCGTCGAGGGCCGCGACAAGTTCCCGGCCCCCGGTCACGCCCGCCGGCAGCAGTATTTTTCGATTTGGATCCGGCCTTTGCCCAACTCCAACCGCCATTTCGTCATCCGCCAGACGCTCCGCGAGCTGAAGCGGCTCGTGGAGGACGGGCTCTCGGAGGAGCGGTTTGAGCTCGTCCGGACCTACCTTCTCAATTACACCAAGCTTTACGCCCAGACCCTGGATGAACGGCTCGGCTGGCGGATGGATTCCCGTTTCTACGGGTACGAGGACTTTCTGGCCGAAGCCGCCCGGATTCTCCCCCGGTTGACGCGGAACGACGTGAACGCCGCCGTGAAAAAGTATCTCCAGGCGTCCGACGTCTGCATCGCCGTGATCACTCCGGACGCCGGACAATTGCGGGACGATCTCGTCTCCAACAAGCCGTCGCCGATCCGCTATGCCAACCCGAACATGCCGGCCGGCGTGATCAACGAGGACACGGTCATCCAGATCTACTCCCTGGACGTCCGGCCGGAAAACGTCCGGATCGTTCCCGCCGGGGAATTTTTCCGCCGGCCTGGAATCCCCGCCGGCAGATGAGCCGAGGCCGCCCGGCGGGAAAAGGCGCGGACACGCGCCGAGGCCGGGCTTCTCCGCCGACAAGCGGCGGTGAGGCCGACTGGACGCCGGCTGAGCGAAGGCTCCTGGCTTCCCTCGGCCCGCCGGAGAAAATCCAGTTTTTTCTCAACCGCCTCGCCTACGACCCGGCGCCGGGGACGGCGTCCCCCCGGCGCGTTCTCCGGGAGCGGAAAGCCAACTGCTTCGAGGGGGCGCTCTTGGCCGCCGCCGCCTTCCGGTATCACGGCCGGCCGCCGCTTTTAGTCGATATGCGCTCCTGGAACGACGACGACCATGTCTTGGCCGTTTTCCAGCGCGACGGAGCCTGGGGCTGCGTCGCCAAATCGAATTACACCGTTCTCCGCTTCCGGGAGCCCGTCTACCGGACGATCCGGGAGCTGATGATGTCCTTCTTCGACATCTTCTTCAACGCGATCGGGCAGAAAACGCTCCGCCAGTATTCCGTCCCCTTCGACCTCCGCCGGTTCGACTCCCGCCGCTGGATGACCACGCCCGACGACATCAGCTGGATCGGCGACGCCCTCGACCGGGCCCGCCATTACCGGGTTCTCACCCCCGCCCAAATCCGGGGCCTCCACCGGGCCGATCCGGTCCTGGTCAAAGCCGGGCTGTTGGGCGCGGATCCCTCGGGCCTGTTTAAGCCGAAATAATCCCGGCGGCGGTCGTGCGGATCAGCTCCCAAGCCCGGCGGACGTGCCGTTCCTCGGTCAGCCGCGAGCCGATCACCAGGCGCAGGGTGAATTTTCCCCCCAAGACCGTATGAGTCAGGCCGATCTCCCCCGAGGCGTTCAGCCGGTCCATCAAAGCCTTGTTGATCCGCGCGGATTCCTCCTCGTTCCGCCCGCCGTTCCAGCGGAAGCAAACCAGCCCGAAATGCACCGGCGCTGGAACCTCGAATCCCGGTTCGGCCGCGACCCAGTCCCGGAACAGGCGGGCCAAGCGGAGATGTTCGCGGACAAAAGCCCGGAGGCCGGCGGTCCCGTACGACCGGATGACGAACCAAAGCTTCAGCGCCCGGAAGCGACGGCCCAAGGGAATTCCCCAGTCCCGGTAATTCTTGACATAGGGATCCGCGCCTGTCTTGAGATACTCGGGATGGATTTCGAACGTCCGGATCAGGGCGCCCGGATCGCGGATGAAATACGCCGAACAATCAAAGTTCGTCAACATCCACTTGTGGGGATTGAAGACAAACGAATCGAGATATTCCGCCCCGTCCAGGATCCAGCGGTTCTCGGGGCAGACGGCCGCCGTGCCGGCGTAGGCCGCATCCACGTGAAGCCACACGCCGTGGCGGGCGCAGATTTCCCCGATCGGCCGGAGAGGATCGACGGCCCCGGAGGACGTCGTTCCCAACGTGGCTACGGCGACCGCCGGCTGGAAGCCGGCCGCCTTGTCGGCCCGGATCGCCTCCTCGAGCTTATCCGGCCGCATGGCGAAGGCGGCGTCCGTCGGGATGACGCGGAGGTTTTGACGGCCGTAGCCGGCGATCTTGACGCCCTTCTCGATGCTCGAATGCGTCTCGGTCGAGGCATACGCGATCAGGGGACGCCGCAGCCCGGATTCGTTCGATTCGAAATCCGTCGCCCGTTCGCGGGCCGAGATCAGGGCGGCCAGGGTGGCCGTGGAGGCGGTGTCCTGGATTACACCCTGGAGGCCGGCCGGCAAACCGAGCATCCCCCGGAGCCACTCCATGACCAAGTCCTCCAGCTCCGTGGCCGCCGGCGACGTCAGCCAGCTCATCCCCTGAGCCCCCAGGCCGGCCATGAGCATTTCCCCGAGAATGGATTCCGGGCTGTTGTTGGCCGGGAAATAGGCATGCCAGCCGGGATGTTGCCAATGGGTCATCCCCGGAAGAAGGATCTCCTTGAAGTCGGCGAAAATACGTTCCATCGGCTCGCCTTCCTCGGGCGGCGAGGCGGGCAGCTTCGACCGGATCTCGCCGGGTTTGACCCGGGACATGACCGGAAAGCGCTCGATATTTTCGAGATAATCGGCGATCCAGTCGACGAATTCATGGGCGTGACGGCGAAAACTCTCATGATCCATGGATTTTCTCCCGAATAGAAACAAGAACATTCTAAACAAAGCCTTCCCTCCGGTCAAAAGGACTGTTTTCCAGGCTGTTTTCGGGACATTCGAGCCGGATATTTGCATTTAAAGCCGCCGAAGCGCGGTTTCACACGTCGCCATCGAGTCATATTCATCGAAAATGCGGATATTGGAAAAAAGATATTGCCTTGTGATCGATGATGTGATATAATAAAAAAAGTAGGAAAAAGGGGAGGCTGTAATTCCTTTAAAATCAGACGGTTAGTTGTTTTATATCTCATCTCTCTCCTGAAAAATCCTGCGGGCTGTTTTTGTCTCCGCAGTCTTCACGCGAACCTCTTATCGCCCATTGCAACGATCCGCCGGCCCGGATCGTACTAATCAATGGAATGAAGAACAGACGTTACCTCCTTTCCCCTCCTCCTCTCCTTTTTTAGTTTTTTTCTTTTTTCCCCAGGCGGCCCGGTCGCGAAAGCGCCCGGGCCGCCTTCGTTATCTCTCCCTTCCCTCCCTCCGGTCCGCGGCCCGCTTTTTCATGAAATCCGCCGGCCTCGACATCGTAAAAGGCCGGATTTTCTCGCCCTCGCAAGTCCGGCGATGCCGATTCGATCCGGCGTCTCTCCGCGTCCTTCCGTCGCAAAGATCCATTCCCCCGACTCTTACCGCTGTCGGGCCGCGGTTTTCCAACGCCTTGAATTCCTCCGCCCGGAATCATAAGATAATTAAAAAGGAAGGGTTTTATGAGCAAATCGTTCGATCAGGGGAAGGACGAAGTCGCCAAGCTGTGCCGTTTCTTCGAGACGAACGAGCTGGAATTCCGGGCTCCCGGCGTCAAAGAAGCCCATATCCGCCAACAGCTGATCGACCCGTTTTTCATTTCGCTGGGCTGGGACGTGCGCAACGCCGCGATGATCGCTCCGCAGTACCGCGAAGTCGTCCCTGAAGACAGTTTGGAGATCGAAGGCCGGCAGAAAGCCCCCGATTACACCTTCCGGGTCGGCGCCCAGCCGAAATTCTTCGCCGAGGCTAAAAAATGCGGCATCAATATCAACCTCGATCCCGGGCCGGCCTACCAGCTCCGCCGGTACGGCTTCAGCGCGAGGGTCGCCCTCTCCATCCTGACGGATTTTGAGGAGCTGGGCGTCTATGATTGCGGCCCGCGGCCGAAACCGGGCGAGAAGGCGTCTTACTCCCGCATCCAGTATTTCCGGGCGGAAGAATACCCCGACCGCTTCCGGGAGCTGTGGGACGTGTTCTCCCGCGAGGCGGTCTGGTCGGGAGCGTTCGACCAGTACGCGGCCTCCAAGCGGAAGCGCGGCACGTCGGAGGTGGACTCCGAATTCCTGAAGGAAATCGAAGGCTGGCGCGACGTCCTGGCCCGCAACATCGCCCTCCGCAATCCCGGCCTGTCCCTGGACGACTTGAACCTCGCGGTTCAATTGACCATCGACCGGATCGTCTTTCTTCGGATGGCCGAGGACCGGGGCATCGAGCCCTTCGAGCAATTGCTGAAGCTCTGCGAGCGGACGGAAATCTACGCTCATTTCGTCCGCGTCCTCTGCCGGAAGGCGGATGACAAGTACAACTCGGGCCTGTTCCACTTCGAGCGGGAGCCGGGAGTAGCCGAGGCGCCCGACCGGCTCACGCCGTGCCTGAAAATCGACGACAAGGCGATCAAACCGATCCTCCAGAGCCTCTATTTTGAATACGGATCGCCCTACCAATTCGGCGTCATGCCCGTCGAAATATTGGGCACGGTTTACGAACGGTTCCTGGGCAAGGTCATCCGCCTGACCGAAGGCCACCAGGCCAAAATCGAGGAGAAGCCCGAAGTGCGGAAAGCCGGCGGCGTTTATTACACGCCGGCCTACATCGTGGACTATATCGTCAAAAACACGGTCGGAAAAAAGATCGAAGACAAAAGCCCGGCCCAGTTGGCCGGCGGGAAAAACGGGCCGCCGCTTCGGGTTTTGGACATGGCCTGCGGAAGCGGCTCGTTTCTCCTGGGGGCATACCAGCGGCTGCTCGACCACTGCTTGACGTGGTACCAGGGCCACAAGCCGGAATCCCATAAAAAGGCGGTTTATCAGGACAGCCGCAAGGGCGATTGGCGGTTGACCATCGAGGAAAAGAAGCGGATTTTGACGACGCACGTCTTCGGCGTGGACATCGATCCCCAGGCCGTCGAAGTCACGAAGCTCTCGCTTCTGCTCAAAGTCCTGGAAGGGGAGACCGACCAGACCTTCGGCGACCAAATGAAGCTTTTCCAAACACGGGCCTTGCCGAACCTGTCCAACAACATCAAATGCGGCAACTCGCTGATCGGCCCGGATTATTTCAGCGGAAGGCTGATCCCTGATCCGGAAGAATTGAAGAGGGTGAATCCGTTCGATTGGAACGCGGGCTTCCCGGAAGCCATGAAAGCCGGCGGCTTCGACTGCGTGATCGGCAATCCGCCGTATGTCCGGCAGGAAATTCTCGGCCCTCGGTTCAAGGAATATGCCCAAAACGCGTATGCGAGCTATGCCGGAACCGCGGATCTTTATACGTATTTCATTGAAAAATCGCATTTGCTGCTTAAAAAGGGCGGATCGTTCGGAATGATTTGTTCTAATAAATTCATGCGGGCGAATTATGGAAACGCGCTTCGTTCATTTATCTCCAAGCATACGACAATCGAGCAGATTATAGATTTTGGCGAACTGCCTGTTTTTGAAGGGGCCGCGACGTTCCCGGCGATTATTTTAACGACAAATTTGGAACCTGATAGACAAAAATTCATTTACGCGCCTATAAAAAGGCTCGATTTTCAATCGCTGGAAAAAGAAGTTAAAGAAATTGGGATTGCGCTTGACGAGAGATCTTTGGCCGGGGACAACTGGACGTTGGCCAAAGCGGAAGAAATCGAAGTCTTTGAAAAAATCAAGAAAATGGGCATCCCCCTTGGAGATTATGTTAAAGGGAAAATTTATCGGGGTATATTAACAGGGCTTAATGAAGCATTCGTTATTGATAAAGCCACCCGGGATCGGCTTATCAGGGAAGATAAAAAAAGCGCCGAACTCATCAAACCCTTCGTTGTCGGTGATGATATCAGGAAATATCGAATTAATTTTAAGGAAATATTCCTTATTTTCATTCCCAAGGGATGGACACGCTCTATGATGACTGGAAATGATGACGCTTGGAATTGGTTTTTAAAAAGTTTTAATAGCATTGCTAAGTATTTGGAACCTTATAAAGAAAAGGCCAAGAGGCGCTGTGATAAGGGTGAATATTGGTGGGAACTAAGAGCGTGTGATTATTATGACGAAATTGTAAAACCCAAAATAATCTGGCCTGAAATCGCAAAAGAGAGCCGATTTGCAATCGATAATGGAGAATATTATCTAAATAAGACTTGTTTTTTTACCCCTTTCAATGATTTGTATTTACTCGGACTGTTGAATTCGAAATTGATTTGGTATTACTTGAAAAAAATATGTTCTGTCCTTGGAGATGCGGAAAAAGGAGGTCGACTTCTTCAACAAAAGATTTACTTAGAAACCGTTCCTATTATTGAGAAGGAAAAGATGGATTCATCACAACAGAAAATTATTGAAGAAATAAAGAGTTCTGTTAGATCAATTATCTCGATTAATAAGCATTTATTGGAATTGAAATCCGATACTCAAAAATCAATCCTCCAGCGCCAAATCGAGGCCACCGACCGGGAAATCGATCAGCTTGTCTATGAGCTCTATGGTCTGACCGAAGAAGAGATTAAAATTGTCGAAGGGGAGACGAAATGAAGCAGAAACGCCGGTCAAATGCCGGTCTTGTCATTGAGCATTTGGAAGGGATAGCCCGATCGGCGATCCGGCGTTACCCGGATATTATAACGGAGTTTGCTAAAGGTCGAAGCGGGGTTTATGCGCTCTATAAAGGGAAAGATCTCTATTATGTAGGCCTAGCGAAAAACCTTCGTTAAAGATTACGCGGGCACCTGCGCGACAGGCACGCTGAAGCTTGGGATCGTTTCAATATTTATCTCACTCAAGGAGATGAGCATTTAAAGGAGCTGGAATCCCTTGTTCTCAGAATCGCTTCACCCAAGGGGAACCGCGTGGCTGGTAAATTCGCGGAGTCCAGTGACCTTTTCGGCATATTTCGTCAACGGATTATCGATTCGCAAAAACGAGAATTAGTAGATATCACGCTCCCTGATGCCCCTCGTGTTTCAAAAGATACATCTCTCCGCCGGAAACGCGGTGAATACGACACGATTGTCTGCCCGGCTCATCGGGAGGGATTTGAAAAAGTATTTCTAGGGAAAAATTGCTGGTACGCGATTCGCATATCAAAAAATGTTATTCCACGACTGAGATATATCGCCGTATATGTCACGTCGCCTATAAATCAGATTTCTCACTATGGCCGAATTAAGGCCATCAAGCCTTGGCGGAACTCGGGAAAATATATTGTCTGGCTGAGAGAAAAGGCCAGGCGAATCGGGCCGATCGAGTTTTCTCCTAAAGTCCATATCCAAGCCCCGCGGTTCGCGCTGATGGCCAGACTCCAACGGGCTCGAACGCTCGCGGATGCCTTGTGAATCAATCATCTGCTTTTTTCTCGATGGGAGAAAGACGAGTTGATTTGTTCGTATATCAGAACAGTCGTCAAATAAGGTCCGCATGATTCTTTTTCATCCAAGAGGATGCGGATTTGTAGAGAAATTCCGCTAACGCGATCATTTCATCAAATTCCG
>ERZ1026796.2379-NODE-2379-length-10969-cov-2.809629_pt1 | contig 10969 bp, 7 predicted proteins | sample MGYA00520874_ERZ1026796 | MGnify/ENA primary metagenome ERZ1026796 (study PRJEB33270, sample SAMEA104284474) | anaerobic digester metagenome | biome: Anaerobic digester microbiome; feature: mesophilic sludge digester; material: Anaerobic digester biomass | place...
GGGTACACACCATCCTGGAGCAGGGCGCCTTCTGCGACGAACGGACAGCCCTGGTCATTGATATGGACAAGACAGCCATTGGCGCGCGCGGCCGCAACAGCCATGTCATTGATGAAGCACGCCTGGCCGGCCTGCGCGTCACCATGATCGAGATGTTGGGCGACAAGTTCAACCAGATCATCTTCGAAGAAGCCTATCGCGAGCTCAACCAACCCAGCCACCATCGCTTCACCGCCGACAACCAGGACTACCTGGCGTACGTCTGCCTGATCATCAGCGCAGGGGTCATTTCGTTACGCGGCCTGTTGGAATGCATCGCGGATGCCCCCAATTACGGTTTCATGCAGTTTGTGCGCTGGGCCGATACGCGCCTGGCCGGCGGCGCCCAGCCAGAACTGGCCGACATGCACTTCAGCTTCTACAAGCGCCTGGAAGCAGACGACCCCACACCCTTCAAGACGTTTCGCCGCCGTGAGTACCTGGCAACCGCAGCCCGCATGGGCAATCTGCCCGACACAACCTCCGTCAGCGATCTGTTGGCGCGGGAGATCTGCCTGACGCGTGAAGTGATGGAGGTCGGCGCCTGGCTCAAACAGCGCGGCGCCGTGGTCATGGTCCTATCCGACAAACCGGATGAGGCCTCCCTGCCAACCCCTGAACAGGCGCAAGAGGGATACCGCCCTCTGCACCGGGTAAAAGCGCATGTGGTGGGCGAGACCATTGCCGGGCAACTGCCCTAGCCGTCTCCCCTCCACGTTTAGCAACCAGAGACGAATGACGACCGCAACTGGCTGAACATGGGGGCGGGCGCCCTTCGTCTTTTGTTTTCGGAGAAATTGCACTCATGCCTGTCCTGCGCCCGTTTCGAGCCTGGCGTTATGCCGATGCTCCGGCCCTGGCCGATCTGCTTGTGCCCCCGTACGACATCATCAGCCCGGCCGCCCAGGCCGCGTCCTACGCCCGCCATCCCGCGAATCTGATTCAGATGGAGCTGGGACTCGAACAGCCGGCCGATGACGACCAAAACAATCGCTATACCCGCGCGGCCGTGGCCCTGAACGATTGGCGCCAGCGTCGCGTGCTGCAGCGTGACCCCTGGCCAACCTTCTACATCTATCAGCAAACCTTCCAGTTGCCGGGCAGCGCCGAACGTCTGCAGCGCACCGGTTTCTTTGGCAGCCTGCGCCTGGCGCCCTGGGGTCAGGGTATCCTGCCGCATGAAAAAACGTTTCCCGGCGCCAAGGCGGACCGCCTGGCCCTCTTACAGGCCACCGCCATGCAGACCGGCGCCATCTTCACCCTCTTCCGCGACCCAAGCGGTGCTGTGCTGAACGCCCTGCGGCCGCTGACCTCCGCCATGCCGATTGCCGCCTTCGTGGCTGACGACGGCATCGAACATCGCCTTTGGCCGCTGCACGACCCCGCGCTCATCACCTACGTGGCCGAGACCCTGGCCGGCCGCACCTTGTACGTGGCGGACGGTCATCATCGGTACGAAACGGCACTCAACTATCAGCAACAACGGGGGGACGGCGGCGGTGAGCAGCCCTGGGATTACGTGCTGACATTCGCCGCCCCCATCGAGGACCCCGGCGTCCGTGTCCTGGCTGCGCATCGCTGCCTGCACGATGTGCCGGGTCTCTGGTCGGAAGATGTGCTGGCCGCGCTGCAATCCGGGTTCGAAATACAACGCTACGCCGCGGCCGACGCGCTGGCCGCGGCGCTGAGGCAAGCCATGCCTGGCGCCGGTTGTTTTGGCCTGCTCTTGCCCGGCACAACCGGCGGCTGGCTCCTGCGACCACAGCCGCACCTCACCCTGCCGGCCGATCTGCCGGCCGAGTTGGCCGATCTCGATGTCATCCGCCTGCAGGAATGGGTGCTGCGCCCCGTTTTGCGCCACATCACCGACGACCTGGCCGATAAACGCTTTGTGGCCTACGAACCGAACCTGGACCAGGTGATCGAGGCTGTACAGCAGGGGCAGATTCAGGCCGCGTTCCTGCTCAACCCCACGGGGCTGCACCAACTGTGCGCCGTGGCCGATGCCGGTCTGGTCATGCCGCAGAAGGCCACCTACTTCTACCCTAAACTCATTTCAGGCATCGTCATGCACGACGTGGCCTCCTAAGAGGAATGAGAATTTTTTAACTGTCCAGTTCCGAGCAAATTCTGAGCATACAGACAGCACCAAAGCGGACACTTATTTAATTCTCATTCCTAACAGAACAAAACACAGAATATGCAACAGATCAAAAACGGTTCAATAGGGTTTTTATGGGTTATCAGAATCAACCAAATCAGCAGAGTCAATCAAATCAGTGGAAACAGCCATCTCCCCAGCCATCATCCGACCCGATGTCGACGCGCGCCGTTGCAGGCAATCCAGGGCCGAAGCGTGACGAGAGCGCCGAACCTCAGGACGTCGCCGTCTTTTTTGATTTCGAGAATATCGTCTATTCGACGCGCAACTGCCTCAACCTGAACCCTGATTTCGGCGTTCTCATGGATTGCTGTCGCAGCTTTGGTCGCGTGGTCATCGCCCGCGCCTATGCCGACTGGCGTCGCCATGCGCCCACCGTGTCATCTATCCTTCATGCGCAAGACATTGACCCGGTCTTCGTGCCCAGCTACCAGTACGGCCGCCCGGGCACCAACAACGGCTCCATCAAGAACAGCGTGGACATGCATCTGTGCGTAGACGCGATGCGTGTGCTCTATCGCTATCCGCATCTCAACGTGTTCGTCCTCATCAGCGGTGATCGTGACTTTATCCCGCTGGTGCGCGCCCTGCGCATGGAAGGCAAAATGGTCATCGGCGTCGGCGTCACCGACACCACCTCGATCTACCTGGGACGTGCCGTAGATCACTTCGTCTTTTACCAGGATTTGCTCACCCGCGCGGGCCAGCCGGCGCGGCCCGCGGTGCGCCTCGAAACCGAAGCCGCGCCGCCCATCACCTCCGAAACAGCCAGCCTCCCGCTCAACTCCAACGGCGCCGGCCGCGCGCCCGCGCCCACCGAGCCGACCCCCGCGCTCGAGCCTGAGGATGACGGCCTCTGGAGCAGCCTGTTGTACGAGGCGGAGGACAATACGTAAGTAGGAAGTAGGAAGTAGGAAGTAGGAAGTAGGAAGTAGGAAGTAGGAAGTAGGAAGTGGGAAGTAGGAAGTAGGAAGTAGGAAGTAGGAAGTGGGAAGTAGGAAGTAGGAAGTAGGAGTTTTCGGGAGGACATCATGACGGCCAAGACAAAAATCATCATCAGCGACCTGCATTTGGGCGCTGGGCTGGAGGGCGCCGGCGGTAATCGCCTCGAAGACTTCATCAGCGACATTGACTTTGTGGAGTGGGTGCATGGCCTGACTGCGGAGAGCAACCGCACCGGCGCTGACATGGAATTCATCATCAATGGCGATTTTATGGAGATGCTGCAGGTGCCTGCGGTCGTGCGCTTTGACCCGACCGAACCCTACCCGCCGGCCGCGTATGCTGCCAACGACGAAGCCTCAGCCCTTCTCAAACTGACGCACATCACGCAGGGCCATCCGGGCCTCTTTGCTGTCCTGGCCGATTTCATCAGCCACCAACCGCGGCGCAACGTCGTCATTCTGCGGGGCAATCACGACCCTGAGCTCTACTGGCCCGGCGTGCAGGATGTCCTGCGCCATCTCCTGGGCGCCACCGGAGAAGTGGTCAACTTGCTCCAGTTCCCGCCGTTGAGCTATCTGACCGACGGCGTCTACGTAGAGCATGGCAATCAGTACACTGAATCGGTCAACCGTTTTCAGAACCCCAGCGCGCCGCTCGACCCGCAGGATCCCACCAGGCTGGAATTGGTGTGGGGATCGCGCTTCGTGTTCGAATACTTCAACCAGATCGAACGTGAGCGTTACTGGGTGGACGGCGTGGCGCCGATGACGGGCCTCATCTGGTATGGCTTGCACTACGATTTCCCCTTTGCGGCCAGGGCGCTCAAACTCCTGCTGGCTGCTGTCCCGCGCCTGGGGCTGCCGCGCGAGGTCTCTCCCAAGCAAATTGACGCCATCTCCGCCCTGGAAGCAGACCTGGCCGATCCCGACGACCTGCCCGCCCTGCAGGCACGCTACGAATCGGACCCCGCCTTCCGTCACGAGTTCGAGGCGCGTGTGCTGGAAGCCTTGCGCGACGTCAGCACGGACGACACCCTCCTGCCCTCCGCACGTGACCTCACGCCGGCCGCTGCCCTGGCGCGCGCGGAACAGTTGGCCGATGAGTATCGGCGGCGCCTGCGCAGCGAAGCCCAGCGCATCGCCACCGAAACCCAGGCGCGCCTGGTGACATTTGGTCATACCCACGTGTCAGAAACTTTCCCCCTGGCGGATGGGGCCACCTACATCAACAGCGGCGCCTGGATCGGCGCGGCTGATTTTTCTCATGCCACCCCGGCGCAGTGGGAAGACCTCTTCCGTCACCCGGATGCCTATGCCAACCAGCGCCAGTTGGCCTTTGTGCGCGTGGACTACGACGCAGCCGGCCAGCTCAGCGCCCGCCTGCTGCATGTGGGCCAGCCAACGCCGCCCGGTGGAACAGGCAGCGGCGGCGTTCACCCGGCGCCCTCGCCGCATAAGGGCTGCCTGCCCGCCCTGCTCCTGCTGCCCTTCCGGCGCTGAACCATCGCCGCCGCGCCTGACGCAGGCTCTCTTTTGATCACTGAACGGTCCATGACCTATGCAACCAACCTCGTATCCGCTTGACCTGCAGATCTTGACCGCGCGCTGGCGCACATTTATCGAAACGCGCGCGCAGCCGGACGCGGTGGACCCGGTGGTGGTCAGTTCCTGGCGCCGCTGTGCTCCCTTGCTCAACCCCTTTGCCCAACCTCAGTTAGCCCGCCTGAATGAACAGGCTCTGCGCCGCCTGCTCATCAGCCAGTTCGATCTCCTGGCCATTGCGCGCCCGGTGATGGAAGACATCTTCCAGGTCATCGAGGGCGACCGCAGTCTGATGGTGCTGCTCGATAGCACCGGCTGCGTTTTGCTCACCCTGGGCGACGCCCACATGGAAGAAGAGGCCACCCGCCTGGGGCTGACTCCCGGCACCTACTGGGATGAGGGGCGCGTGGGCACCAACGCCTTCGCCCTGGCCCTGGCCGAACGTATGCCGGCGCAGGTGGTCGGCGCGGAGCATTTCCTGGCCTGCTTTCATCATCTCGTGGATGCGGCCGCGCCCATTTTTCAGCCCAGTGGACGCCCCATCGGCGTGTTGGGCATCCTCGGTCTGGGCAGCATGAGTCATTCCCATGCGACCGGCATCGTCGTGGCCGGCGCGCGCGCCCTGGAAAACCAGTTGGCCGCCGACGTGATGCACCTGGATGCCAACGCCCACTTGACCCTGCTCAATGCGACGATGGAATCCATCGCGGAAGGGGTGCTGGCTTGGGATCGCGACGGCATCGTCACGCAGATGAATCGGCAAGCGGCCGAGCTGCTGACCCTCAACCCGCGCCTCGTCGTGGGGCACCCCTTGCAGCGCTATGTGCAGGCGCCGGCCGACCTACGCGAAGCGATGGAGCTTGGCAAGCCGTTGCGCGATGTCGAGGCTCATCTGCTGGTCAACGGACGCCCGGTCTACTGCATGTTGAATCTGAAGCCAATTCGCATTGGCGACGCGCCACCGATCGGCTTTCTGGCGACGCTGCAGCCCATTCAGCAGATTCACCAGATCTTCTATCGCCTGTCCGGCGCGCAGGCCGCGATGACCTTCGACGATCTCAAGGGCAAATCGGCCGACATCCAGCGCGTGCGCAATCAGGCGCGCGGCGCCGCACGCGGCCGCGGCAACGTCCTGTTGCAGGGCGAGTCAGGGGTGGGTAAACACGTCGTGGCGCGCGCCATCCACAACGCCAGCAGCCGCGCCAACGGGCCTTTCATTGCCGTCAACTGCCGGGCCTTCCCGCGTGACCTGTTTCTGAGTGAGTTCCTCGGTTATGAAAGCGGCGCCTTCAGCGGCGCACGCGTCGAAGGGCGCCCCAGTAAGTTCGAGCTGGCCTTCGGCGGCACCCTGTTCCTGGACGAAGTAGAGACGATCCCGCTCGAATTCCATTCCGTGCTCGGCCGCGTGATCGAAACCGGCGAGGTGATGCGCCTGGGCGGCACCCGCGTCATTCCGGTCAATGTGCGCGTGATTTCCTCCACCGACACCGATCTGGACAGCCTGGTGGCCGAGGGCGCGTTTCAGGCCAACCTGGTCTATCGCCTGAGCTCGATCGTGATTGACATGCCGCCACTGCGCCAGCGGCGTGAGGATCTACCCGAACTGATAGACACCATCCTGGGCCGCATGCATGCCAGTCAGCCGGCCAATGCGGCCACGGTCACGCCGGAGGCGCTGCACCTGATGAAGAAGTATCCCTGGCCAGGCAACATTCGCGAACTGGAGAGCGCCCTGGAGCGCGCCAGCAGCCTGGTAGCCAGCGGTCAGCCCATTGACGTGGCCCATTTACCGGAGAGCGTCCGCCGCGGCGCGGTCATCGTGCCCACGCGTGAAAAGGCCGAACCAGTACTCAACATGGATGAATGGAACCGCGAGGCGCTCATTCGCGCCGGCTGGGCCACGCACGGCAATCTGACCGAAATGGCGCACCTGCTCGGCATCAGCCGCACCACGTTATGGCGCAAGATGCGCTTCTTCAACCTGACCGCGCACCACTTTCAACCCGATGGGTAATTGGTACCACCCCTCTGTTTCAGAATTGAACAGTTGTCGCAATTTCCGTTTCACCTTGAAACAAAAATTATCCAATTGATTGACACTGCGGTCACGCTGTGCTAATCTGATCTTGTGTGATTTTTTCGGAAACCGCTTAAGGCATGGGCTGGGTCATACCGGCAAAGTGACATGCATCCCAGGCGGTTCGTGGCTGGTCTCATTATTGGAGCCGCGTCGTGCCAAGCCTTGTTCCGAGCAAGGCGACCATGAGAAAGGAGGACTGTCACACCCCACACAACCCTGCGCTAGCTTGTGACTCGACGCGCCTTACCCCGCGCGCATCGAGGTAGGTACGCTCCCTCATGAGAGTCGTTTGATTTCGAGCTGCCGGCACGGCAGTGAACGATGTATTAGACAAGGTTGGAGGAATACTTACGATGTCTCCGTTTATGGGTGAAGTGATTGGCACGATGTTGCTGATCCTGTTGGGTGATGGTGTGGTGGCCAACGTTTTGTTGGCCAAGACCAAGGGTAACAATTCCGGCTGGATTGTCATTACCACAGCCTGGGCGCTGGCGGTCTTTGTGGGCGCCTATTCGGTGGCGAGCGTCAGCGGTGCGCACTTGAATCCGGCCGTCACGATTGGTCTGGCCGTGGCTGGTAAGTTTGCGTGGGCCAATGTCTTCCCGTACATTATTGCCCAATTCATTGGCGCCTTCATTGGCGCCACCCTGGTTTGGTTGCACTACTTCCCGCACTGGGCCGAGACCAAGGATACTGGCCTGAAGTTGGCCGTCTTCTCGACCGGCCCGGCCATTCGCAGCATGACCTGGAACCTGGTTTCTGAAATCATCGGCACCTTCGCGCTGGTGTTCGGCATCCTGGCGATCAAGGGCGCCGTGATGGATTCGTCTGGCTCGGCCGTGCCGTTGAACATGGGCGCTCTGGGCATTATCCCCGTGGCCTTCCTCGTGTGGGTGATCGGTCTGGCGCTCGGTGGCACCACCGGTTATGCCATCAATCCGGCTCGTGACCTCGGCCCTCGCATTATGCACTTCATCCTGCCAATTGCGGGCAAGGGTGACAGCGATTGGGGCTACTCCTGGATTCCAGTGGTTGGCCCCATCGTCGGTGCTGTCATTGCGGGCCTCCTGTACACAGGACTTGGCAGTTTCTAACCCTCGGCGCTTTTCCCTTGCGAAGGCCTGACTTGGGGCCTTCGCAAGGCCCCCTAATTCGTGACCGTGCCAGCGTGTTGAGGCGATTGCTGTGATGAAAGGAATGGCTATATGAAGAAACTGATCAATAAACCCGAAGATGTCGTTCGCGAGGAACTGGAAGGGATTGTCTACGCACACTCGAACTTGGTGACAGTGCATTATGACCCGAACTTTATTGTACGGGCCGATGCACCGGTGCAGGGCAAAGTGGGCGTGATCTCTGGCGGCGGCTCCGGTCATGAGCCGATGCATGGTGGCTTCGTGGGTATGGGTATGCTGGATGCGGCCTGCCCCGGCGCGGTCTTCACCAGCCCCACGCCCGATCAGATGCTGGAAGCGACCAAGGCCGTCAATGGCGGCGCGGGCGTGCTGCACATCGTCAAGAACTACACCGGCGACATCATGAACTTCGAGATGGCGGCCGAATTGGCCCGTGAAGAAGGCATCGAGGTCGAGGCGGTAGTGACCAACGACGACGTGGCCGTGAAGGATAGCCTCTGGACAGCCGGCCGTCGTGGCGTTGGCATCACCGTCCTGGCCGAGAAGATCACGGGCGCGGCCGCGGAAGAGGGTCGCTCTCTCAAAGAAGTGGCCGATGTCTGTCGCAAAGTCAACGCCTGGGGCCGCAGCATGGGTATGGCGCTCACCTCCTGCACCGTGCCCCATGCCGGCAAGCCCACCTTCGATCTGCCTGAAGATGAGATGGAAATCGGCGTCGGTATCCACGGCGAGCCAGGCCGCAAGCGCATGAAGCTGGCCACGGCCGACGAAATCACCGAGATGCTGGCCGAGCCAATCATCGAGGACCTGCCCTTCCAGGCGGGTGACGAAGTCCTGGCCTTTGTCAACGGCATGGGCGGCACCCCTCTCATCGAACTGTATGTCGTCTATCGCAAGCTGGCGCAGATCTGCGAGAGCCACGGTATCAAGATTGCGCGCAACCTGATCGGCTCCTACATCACCAGCCTCGAAATGGCCGGCTGCTCGATCACGTTGCTCAAGCTGGATGCTGACCTCCTCAAGCTGTGGGACGCACCGGTGAAGACCGTGGGCCTGCGCTGGGGTGTATGAGTCTTGCAAACTCGTTGCATTAAACAGCATTAACAGGTGACCATGACAATCTCGCGTCAAGATGTGCTCGACTGGATCAAGAACGTTGCTGGCGTGCTCGCTGAAAACAAGGACTACCTCACCCAACTCGACTCGGCCATTGGTGATGCCGACCACGGCGCCAACATGACGCGTGGTTTTCAGGCCGTCCTCACCAAGCTGCCCGCCGTCAGCGACAAAGACATCGGCACCATCTTCAAGACGGTCGGCATGACGTTAGTCTCCACCGTCGGAGGCGCCAGCGGGCCGCTCTATGGCACCTTCTTCATGCAGGCAGGCGCGGTCTCGGTCGGTAAACAAGACCTCTCGGCCGCCGACTGGGGCGCCGCGCTGGAAGCCGCGGTCAATGGCGTTGTTATGCGCGGCAGGGCCGTTCTCGGCGATAAGACGATGGTAGATGCCCTGACGCCAGCCCTCGAAGCCTTCAAGGATGCGGTCGTGCAGAACGCAACGATCGGCCTGGCCCTGACACGCTCTGTTCAGGCCGCCGAAGAAGGCATGAAAGCGACGATCCCCCTGGTGGCACGCAAGGGACGTGCCAGCTATTTGGGCGAACGCAGTGCGGGGCACCAGGACCCTGGCGCCACTTCGACCTTCCTGATCTTGAAGTGCGCCGCCGAAACCTGGGCAAACTCATAAGATCGCGCTCGATCCGGACAGGCCATAGAGTCTGTCATCTACATAGTTTCGGAATCCAAAGGAGGATTCGTACATGGCTAAGTATGCAGCAGCGATAGACCAGGGCACCACCAGCACCCGCTTCATGGTGTTCGACCACAGTGGTAAAGTTGTTTGTTTCGACCAGAAGGAACATGAGCAGATCTATCCCAAGCCGGGTTGGGTCGAGCATGACCCGATGGAGATTTGGACCCGCGTCGATGAAGTTGTCAAGGGCGGCCTGGCCAAGGGCAATATTGACCCGGCCGACATTGCCGCGGTCGGCATCACCAATCAGCGTGAGACCACCGTCGTGTGGAATCGCAACACCGGCAAGCCGTACTACAATGCCATCGTTTGGCAGGATACGCGCACGGCCGATATCTGCAACGCCCTGGCAGCCGATGGTGGTCAGGATCGCTTCCGCGCCCAGGTGGGCCTGCCGTTGGCGACCTACTTCTCCGGCCCCAAGGTGCGCTGGATTCTCGACAATGTCGCGGGCGTGCGCGCAGCCGCAGAAGCCGGCGATGCCATCTTCGGCAACATTGACACCTGGGTCATCTGGAATCTGACCGGCGGCACCGACGGCGGCGTGCATGTGACCGATGTCTCCAACGCCAGTCGCACCATGCTCATGAACCTCAACACCCTCGACTGGGACGATGAGATTCTGGGCATCATGGGCGTGCCACGCGCCATGCTGCCCAAGATCGTCGCCTCCAGCGCGGTCTATGGCAGCGCCAAGGGCGCCCTGGCCGGCATCCCTGTGGCAGGCGACCTGGGCGATCAGCAGGCGGCTCTCTTCGGCCAGACCTGCTTCAGCGCTGGCGAAGCCAAGAACACCTACGGCACCGGCTGCTTCATGCTGCTCAACACCGGCACCACGCCCGTTCCGAGCAAGAGCGGCCTGCTCACCACCCTGGGCTACAAGATCGGTGACGAACCGGCCGTCTATGCCCTGGAAGGCTCCATCGCCATCACCGGCGCGCTGGTGCAGTGGCTGCGTGACAACCTGGGCCTCATCTCGCGCTCCTCGGATGTCGAAGCCCTGGCCGCGACCGTCGAAGACAACGGCGGCATCTACTTCGTGCCCGCGTTCTCTGGCCTGTTTGCGCCCTACTGGCGCAGTGATGCCCGCGGCGCGCTCGTCGGCATGACCCGCTACGTCAACAAGGGCCACATCGCCCGCGCCGCCCTGGAGGCCACCGCCTTCCAGACGCGTGAAGTGCTCGATGCCATGAACAACGACTCCGGCGTCGCGCTGACTGCCCTCAAGGTGGACGGCGGCATGGTCTTCAAC
>ERZ1026796.2380-NODE-2380-length-10967-cov-2.227952_pt1 | contig 10967 bp, 12 predicted proteins | sample MGYA00520874_ERZ1026796 | MGnify/ENA primary metagenome ERZ1026796 (study PRJEB33270, sample SAMEA104284474) | anaerobic digester metagenome | biome: Anaerobic digester microbiome; feature: mesophilic sludge digester; material: Anaerobic digester biomass...
GGATTAACTTCTATCGGTGAAGTCGGAGTTGAAAGCGATGAAATTGATGTAACTACACTGGATAGCACTGGTGGTTACAAAGAGTTTATTGCTGGATTTAAGGACGCTGGTGAGGTGGCGTTGGCTGGGTTCATAAAAGATACTGATAGTTCACAGGCTATGTTTAACTTGGCAACAAGTCAAAGTATTGAGAAATGGACTATTGCTACACCTGATGGTGCAACTTGGGCATTTGATGCTTTTGTAAAATCTTTTAAGGAAGCAGAAGCAACAGTTGACGGAGTAAGAGGTTTTAGTGCAAGTTTAAGAATAAGTGGTGAACCTACTTATACACCTGCTGGTCCATCAGTATAAGGAATTAGGGGTAGGTAACTATCCCTGTTCTTTATTAGTTAATTAGTTAGTTAAGTTAATTTGACAAATAAGATTGAAATGGAAAATGAAGAAAAGAAATACAATTTAGAAACAGACTTAGATTTTACTCCTAAGAAAATTGCTAAATTGGAAAAGGAAACTGGGAAGGCATTCTTAGATTTGCTTTCACAGTTTAGTCTGGAAAACATAAATAGGTTAGTAATGGTTGGGCTTGATGTAGACGAAGATACTGCGTACGGGGTAATTGGCGAGTATCTAAAAAGTAAAGATGTAACTGAATTGTTTATTTTAATTTTAGAGGAGTTACAAAAGAAAGGTTTTTTACCACGCAACCTGAAACTAGGAGAGTTACAGGGGAATATACAAAAGGAAGTCGAGAAAGTAATGTAAGTGAAAGTAATGTAAGTGAAAGAAATAAGAAGTTTGGTGAATATTGGGAAGAAAACGAAGAAGTGGCTATAAGAGTAGGGCTTAGTTTAGAAGATTACTGGAACATAAGTCCTAAGCAATTTGAAAAGTATATTGATGTGTATATTGAAAAAGAAAAGGAGAGATTGAGAGAAGAAGATTTTATAAGTTTTAATCTTGGGAAATATATAGCTTATGGAGTGAATGAGCCGAAGAAGTACCCGAATAAGCCGTTTCTGGAAGATAAAATAAAACTGAAAGCAGAAGAAGTAAATGAAACAAAGGTTATGAGTATTGAAGAAATGAAAGAAGTAATGAGAAAAAACACTTTAATTTTAGGTGGTACTATAAAGAAGAATGGCAAAGCAAACAGTTGAAGAACTTGAAGTCTTAATAACTGCTAATGCAGATAAACTAAAAGCTGAAATACAAAATACCAATTCACAACTATCACTTTTGAGTAATCAGGTAAATGGGGTTAATAAAAGCATAGGAACTAATTTAGTTGGTTCTATTGTTAAAGCGAATATTGTTACAAAGATTTTAGGGGCTACTTTAAGAACGGTTGCTAATATCACAAAAACAGTTGTTAAGAATACTTTTGAATTAGGAAGTCAGTATACAAGATTAAAAACTGCTACGGAAGTTGTTACGAGTAATATGGGATTAACTACTGAGCAGGTTAAGGAAATGCGAGATGCTTTACAAGATGCTAATACTTATGGAATTGAGGCAGAAAATGTAATTAAGACACTAGCTATGTCAGGGCTTGTTGATATGGCTGGTGCATTAAAGACTATTGATGCAAGAACAGGAAAAACGGTACAAGGAGTAACTGCTCTTATTTTAACAATGAAAGACTTAGGTGCTACTGCTGGGCTGGATAGTGCAGAAGCAATTGACAGGTTAACAAAGTTTGTAAGGAGAGGCGAGATTGCCTTTGCTGATGGAATAATTGAGATTGGAAATATAAATGTTGAGTATCAGGAATATGCAAGACAAATCGGAAAATCTGTAATGCAATTAACACAAGAAGAAAGGGCAAGGGTTAGACTTAATATAGTAATGGAAGAAGGAAGAAAATCGTTGGGTGCTTATGCTTCTACAATGCAGACTTCTGGAAAAGCGGTTTTAAGTGTTGGGAATGTAGTTAAAGATATTTATGGAATGTTGGGGAGTTATTTAGAGCCGATATTTGCAAGTATAACATTATCGGTTTTTAATTTTGTTAGCTCTGTTAGAACGGCTTTAATTAGTAATGCACAGACTTTTCAGGATTGGGCAGTTAAGGTTGCTGGATATGTCGTAGCAGTAGTTAGGGTTATTGGTACTTATTTAACTGCTATCCCTGTTATTGGTAAATATTTTAAAGGATTAGCAAAGTTCTCATTAAAACCTGTATCTGTAACAATGGAAAAGATAGAAGAAGGTACTAAGGGAGTTGGAAAAGGACTTGATAAAGCGACAGGTAGTGCTAAAAAACTGAGGAAAGAATTAGCTGGATTTGATGAAATGACTGTCTTGAAAGGAGAAGAAGAAGCAGGTGGTGGTCTGGGAGGTGTTGTTGGTGGCGTAGAAACTGGAATTGGAAAGATATTTGATTTGGAAGCAATGAATGAACAGATTAGTCAGGTTAATAAAATTGCTGATAGTGTTCAAAGTGATGTACAGAAGAAAGTTGATAATATAGTGAAAATAGTTAGAGTTGCAGTTGTTGCTATTGGTTTACTTATAGGGGTTTTATTGGTTGGAAAGGTTATCGGTGCTATTGGTCAGATTGGTAGTGCATTAAAAATGCTTGGTGGTTTAAGTCCTAAGATGTTGATTGTAATAGCGATAATTGCAGTTGTTGCTGGATTGGCATATATAATAATTAAAAACTGGGAACCCATTAGTGCATTCTTTAAGAAGTTATGGGAAGATGTAAGTGGTTGGTTTGTAGGTGCTTGGGAAGACATTAAAGGTGTTGCAGATAGTGTAGCAAATTGGTTTGTTGAAAAATATGAAGGAGTAAAGAATTGGATTGCTTTTAAGATATTTGAAGTTCAATACTTATTTATATTTTTGGGGAATGCTATTAGTAATATTTGGGAAACAATTAAAAATACTATTATTGAGAAGTTTACTATTGTAAAAAATTGGATTGGTGGTGCAATAGGAAGCATAAATGGATTTTTTAGTAGCATTTGGAATACGGTTGTAAATGTGTTTACTAATGTAGGGAACTTTATTTGGGATAAAATGAGCTGGGTTGTTAATAAGGTTGGTGGAAAGATAGAAGAAATGAAAAATGGTATGAAGAAGTTTTTTGGTGGTGTAGTGGACAGTATTAAAGTACCTATAAACTGGATAATTGATAATATAAATAATAAGTTAATATCGCCTTTAAGAAACTTTAAGATACCAGGAATATTACCGAATGGAATAAATATTGCTAAAATAAACCGATTAGCAACTGGTGGTATTATAGAAAGTCCTACAATGGCAGTAATTGGTGAGGCTGGAAGGGAAGCTGTCCTACCTTTAGATAGGAATACTGAATGGATAGATTTACTGGCAAGTAAAATAAATAGTAGGGGTGGTGGTGAGCCTATAAATATTGTTGTTAAGATAGGTGATGATAAGGTTGGAGAGAAGGTAATTTCATACATAAATGAGAAAGGACTTAGAACTGGAAGTACTTTACTTAATATTTAGTTAAAAGAAAATGATACTTTTGAAAATAGGAACAACGGATATAACAGGATACTTAAAAGAATATACTGTTAATTATCAAGAAATGTGGACGGAAGCAGGGAGAAACCTTGCTGGAAACTTGAAAGCTACTTTTGTTGGAACAGTTCCTAAGATAAATATAACAACAAAACCTTTAACAGAAACAGAAGCACAAACGCTACTTGGACTTCTGAATGGTCATTCTTTTAGTGTTACTTGGTATAATCCACAGACGAAAACAACGGCAACTGGGACTTTTTATAGGGGTGATATGGGAATATCGTATCTAGGTGTTGATGTGGGAATGTACAAAGAAATATCGTGTAGTTTGATAGCGTTTAATAAAATGTAGTTGAATAAATGTAGTTGAATAAATGTAGTTTAATTGTAATTGAAAAACAATGATAACCGTAAGTAGTGGGTTCAAAACAGCAATGAAAGCGAATGCAAAGGAGTTGTCGGCTTATATTACTGATAATGACACAATAGAGATTAGAGATAATGATGACTTGAAAGAGTTAGAGATTAAAAACGAGGGTGATTTATTTGGAACGGTTTTGAGATTAGCAAAGGCAACATACTTTGGTAATTATGATTTGCTTGGAAAAGAAATAAATATCTATATGGGGGTTAAGGTCGGTGCAAGTTTTGAATATATTAATTATGGAACTTTTACTGTCGTTGAACAGATAGTTAACAAGGAAGAAGAAACGACCACCATTACAGCATACGATAAAATGTATGAAATGTTGAAAATGTATAAGTCTGTTATTGTTGGATATCCTGTTACAATTAAAGGGTTTTTAGAAAAGTTGTGTAGTGAGTTTAATTGTCAATTAGCGACTAGCAGTTTCTTTAATGATAGCATAGAACTTCCTGCTGATTTATTTGTATGGCAGAGTTTAAGTTACAGAGATGTGCTGAATTATATTGCAGAGATAACTGCTTCTGTGATTTACTTTAATAATGAAGATAAGTTGGTTGTTAAGAATATCGGAGATACATCAGTAGAAACACTTATTCCTGATAATGTAAATAAAATGAAACTAGAAAATAAGTGGGGTGGTGTTAATAGTGTTGTTTTAGCGAATACACCAACGGAGAGAAACTTTATTTATGATGGTGGTTATTATAATCCACCTATACTTTTAGAAAATGGAGAGGAATTGCTTTTGGAGAGTGGAGATACTCTTGATTTGGAAGTGCTGTCAGAGATTGATGGTTTGTATCAGATTAGATTTGAAAACAATCTGATTTGTTATGATGATAGAGAAGATTTTTTAAGTGGTTTATCAGGAGAGTTAACAGGGTTTGAATATTATCCTTTTGAATTAGAAACTGTATTTTTAGGTTATTTTGAAATAGGAGATAAAATAATCATTAAGGATATAAACAATAACGAATATCCTAGTTATATTTTGGGAATAGACTTGTCTTTGAAAGACGGTGCAAAAGAAGTTTTAACTGCAAGTGTTTTGGGTAAGTCTAGAACTGGTGTAAAAAAGAGTGCTGGAATTGTTGAGCAAGGTGTTATGAAAACTGAAATTGGAACAGATAATATTAAGGACAACTCGGTTACAAGTGTCAAGATACAAGACGCTTCAATAACTACTGCAAAAATACAAGACGCTTCAATTACAAGTGCAAAAGTGCAAGAGATGTCAGTTGATAAATTAAGTGCAGGAAGTTTAAGAGTAGGAACTGAAATAATTATTCCTGACGACGAAGGGAATATAGTTGTTTATATTGCTAATGTAGAATAAAGGGGGTAAAAATGAGTGGAGTAATTTATGCTAAAAGACCAAAAATAAGTGGAGATGTAAGAGAGTTAGACACTCGGTTTAGAACTATTGATAGTACGGTTAATCAATTAAAGGTTTATATGTCGGGTTCTGGAAGTGTAAGAATGCAAAAAGTAGAGGAATATGTAGACGATAAAGAGATAGTTGATATTACACATAATTTAGGATATCAGCCCTTTTTTGCTGGTTGGTTTAAGTTAGCGACTGGAAGTGAATGGACAAAAATACCAAGTGGAATAACAACTTTAATAGGAGAGGAGTATGAAATATTTTCTGGTGCAATGAGTAGACCAAGTGATAATATATTGCAATTACATTTTTATACCTGTTCTATCTTTGGACCAATGTATGATATTTATCTGGATTATAAGTATGTAATTTATGTAGACCCTTACAAAGATGCGTGGTAAATTGATTGCTTCAAGACAAGGCTATAATGCTTTAACGACAGAGCCGAAGAACTTGGCTTTTAGTAGTGAGTTTGAACTAAACAAGATAGCAAAGATAAAGGGATTTACTGCTGATGGTTCTGTTAATCACGGATTTAATTATGCACCGAAGTTTTTGGCTATGAAAGAAATAAGCAATTCACCATTGAAGATTGGTTGGGGTGGTATAGGGAGTGTTGATAATCAGAAGATTTATGCAGCTATTGGCTCTCATACAACTAACTTCTCTTGGGACAATCCTGCGAGTGCTGATGATACAGGTGCTTGGGTAATTGTTATGGCTGATAATTTAAGTAATGGTTCTTTTAAGAAAACTATTAAAGGACCGATAATTACTGTTGGATATGGAGATAGTGATTATGATTATAAAATACATAGTGGGTATGATACTTTTAAGGTGTTTCATACTGGGAGATTAACTGTAAATGCACCAGAGTATGATAACGGTAGTGGTGGTGGTGTTAAGGTTACAACAGCGACTTTTAATCATAATTTAGGGTATTGTCCTTTTTTTGGACCATTTGTAGATTGTCAAATATGTAAAGAGTTTTACTATTCTTGGAATAGTCAATATAACGATGATGAATGGACTTCTGGGAAAGTATATCATATAGGACAAGAAGTTGATACGGAAGATGATTGGAATGTATGGTATACCTGCAAAATAACACATACTTCAAGTAGTAGTAATAGACCAGGAACTGGTGCAGAGTGGACTACTTATTGGGAGTTAACACCAGAAATTGATTTTTATAATACTTATCTTAACAAGTTAGAAGACCAGAAAGTTGTTTATGGTGGGTATGCAGAATATAATCAGTCTTATTTTTTGTATTATGTAACTACGACACAATTAGTTTTAGAGTTGGTTCAAAGTCAAGCACCTGATGTGTGGTTGGAGGGCGACCCACCTTATTTAGAATATGAACACCAACCTTGTCCTGCTGAAACTGTTTATGTAGATTATACGATTTTCTATAATAAGATAAATGAGGAGTTAGATTTAATTAGTGATTAGATTGGTAGTTAAAGATTGATTTGTGATAAAATAAAAATAGAATAGAAATAGAATAGAAATAAGAAAACAAAAAGATTAGTTAAGTTGATTAAAGAGTAAAATGGCAAAAATAACAAGTTTAGCAGAATTGACAGATGTTGCTAGTGACGATTTATTGGTAGTAGTTGACAAAAGCGATACTAGTATGGCAGATAGTGGAACGGATAAAAAAGTTCAGAAAAATAATCTGTTAAAGGGTTTAACAGTTGATAATTTAGCAACTGGTGTGTTAGACACTGATTTAAGTTCTGTTTCTGAAAATCACGACACATTGGCTTCTGCAAAAGCAATTAAGGCTTATTCTGATGCAGGGAAAGTAGGTGCTTCTTATACAGGTTTTATTACAAGTAATACGACAACTACTTCTACAACAGGAGTACAGGTAGGTTCTGCACAAGTTACAATAACAACTAAGGGTGGACCAATATGTATGATGGGTTCGGCAGTATTAAGTAATAGTGTAAATACTGCAAGACTTAGTTTTGATATTGATGGGAGTATGCAATCAGACAACTCACTAACAAGTAGTTCAACAAGTGAGGTAGTAGTTGCTAGTTCTTACAAAGCAGTAAGTGCTGGTTCTCATACAATAAAACTGGTGTATTATACTCAATCAGGAGGAACATCAACCCTATATGCATATAGACCAATTACACTTTTAGTATGGGAACTTTAATTAAAAAATGGGAAATGATTTTAATCTAAAATACAATGACAGAATTAAAGAATGAACAATTTAATAAATTGGACAGACGAATTTTAATGTTAGAAGAACAGATTAAAAATATTGATGAAAAATTGGATATGCTAACGGATAAAATAGATAAAGGATTTTGTGATATAGGAAAAACTTATGTAAGAAAAGACACCTATTCAAAGGACTTGAAAGCATTGACAAAAGAAAGTGAATCACAATCAAAGAGAATAGACGCAATAAACAAATTAATGTGGTTTATGATAAGTGCAGTATTGATTTTTGTGATAACGAGAGTTTTGGAGACTGGGTTATAATTTTATTATAAGGAAATGGTGAATATGGCATATTACAGTTCTTTATTCAAAAAAGATGATGTTAGAATTACACAAAAGTATAGTAGTTCTCATAGGGGCTTAGATTTGAGTAGAGGAGTTGTTAGAAGTCCTATATACCTTCCTAATAAAGCAATAAGTGGAGAGGTTGTAAGTATTATTTCTGAATACGATTATTTAGGGGTTCATTATAAAAATGCACCAATCATACTAATTAAACATAAAGACGGAAGTGGGTCAAGGTATATTCATTCTTACCCAGAAGATGTTAAGGTTAAGGTAGGTGATAAGGTAGTAGCAGGTCAGCAGATTTGTTGTACTGGGAATACAGGGCATAGTTTTGGTGACCATTTACATTTTGAATGGTTAAGTAATTGGAGTGATTTAAGGACTAGGATAGACCCTTTTAATTTTGTTATAAATGATGATATGGAAACTTTCAAGATAGGAGATAAAATTAGGTTCACAGGAGTTCAAAATATAAGGAGTGGTTCAGGAACAGAGTATAAAGTTTTGAGAGATAGTGTAGTAGGGGAAACCGCAACAATCAAGGACGGACCACGAGAAAGTGGTGGTTATACTTGGTATGACTGTATTTTCAGTAATGGAAGCACAGGTTGGGTTGCTGATGTTAAAAAGTTTGTTTTAGACAATACCCCTGTGCAAGACCCTGTAATACCCCCAGAACAAACGGAGTGTGAAAAAGAAGTAGAAAGACTTAAAACGGAAAACAAGGGGCTTACTAATGAGTTAACAGCCTTAAAATCACAGGTTGAGAAGTTAGAGAATGAGTTGAAACTTCAAAAAGATAGAGTTGGATTTCTAGAAGGTAGTTTGAAAGAAAGAGATGAGGAAATTAAGGAGTTGGAGTCAAGTTTTGACACATTAAAGAAAGAAAAGGATAGGTTGGAAAAAGAGAAGTTAGAAATACAAGAGCAATTTGATAAATATAAGCAGGAAAATAATAGTTCTTTTGTAAATCCTTTTGTAAAGGTTTTTGACAAGATAATTGATTTTATTAAAAGAAAAGTTGTAAAATAAAGGCAATGGGATATTGGTATTTGTTCTTTGCTCTGGGACTACTTGATATTTTAATTGTAGCATTCTTTAAGAGCAGAGAATAAAAATAAGGAATAGAAATAAAAGGTCTGAATAATTTATTAAAATACTGCTATGAGTTTAGAGTATCTAGTTTTGAGTGCTAGTTTATCAGGAGTTATTGGTTCACTTTCACCGTTTATACTTCCATCTGCTTTCAAGTTATTGGGTAAGATTTTCAAGAAAGAATTAAACAAGGAAGAAAAGAGATTAGTTGTTACTTTATTCTCTATTTTAATATCGGTTGTAGTTATTTTAGTTCAATTTAGTTGGACTGGAAATATTGAAACCGATTTGAATAATATTTTACAATTCTTCTTTGTGAACTTTGTGGCAATTAAAGGAATGATACAAACTGTTTATGAGCTTTTAATTAAGAGTGTTCCTGCATTAAATGAAAAGTTTAGTTAGAACAAGTTAGTTAAAAAGATAATGTTAAGGTTAAAGTTGAACTTATTAAAAAATCTAGCATAGGTAATAAATTAAGCACTAACAAAATGTCAGAAAAAGAGCAGGGACTGTACATAGACAAAGATACTTTTGAAAGTAAAAGAGATATAGAGATTAAAAGTTTAGAAAAAGGGAATGTAAGTGTTGTTTATCCTGACAGATATTTACCCGATTTGAGTTTTGAAGAATTGCACGAAGATATTAAACGGAGAGCAGAAATCAGGAGAGATGTTGAAAACAAAGAATACGAAGCAGTTATTGAAATAAAAAGTGATAGACCAATGGCGATTGGCTGGTTTGCTGATATACATTCTGGGGCGTCAGATTTAGACTATGATAGATTAAAATGGGAAGCAGACGAGGTTAGGAGAAATCCTTATGCAAAACTGTTTATCGGAGGTGATGTAATTAATGGGTTCACATTTAATCCAGCACAGTTTGGAGATGTTACAAACCTTAATGAGCAGAAGCTTTATTTGTATAAGTTGCTTGAATATATAGGGTATGAAAATATACTTTGTGGAGTAAGTGGAAATCACGAACGATTTGTGCAAAAGACAGGTTTAGACTTTTATAATGATATAAGAAGAAAAATACCTATATTTGATGGTGTAGGAACTGTTAGGTTAAGAATAAATGATATTGAGTATGTAGGTGCTTTAATGCATAAGCCGAAAGGATATTCTATATATAATCCTAATCACGGACAGAAAAGATTTGCTAATGAGAATGAGGGGTATGATTTTGTAATGTCGGCACATATGCATGAAGGGGCAGAACAATCTCAATTAAAGAATACAGCAGATGGTTATAAGAAGCAGGTATTTCTATCAGGAAAAACTTTTAAGAGGACAGATGACTTTCTTGATAATAATGCAGGTGTTAGAAAGGACGGAGAAGCACTTGGAACGAATTGGATTATATTCGGACATAAGAAGAAAATGATGATACCACTAAGTTGTACTGCTGAAATGGTAGAGTTTTATGGTGGTATTTAGTTTCTGTAATATACGGAAAAGCGTATGTTGTGGAAATAGAAGTTAGTTGAAAAATAGAGTACCTGGACCCTTGAAAAACTCGGATAAAACAGAAAGATATTTCTGTATAATAGTTCAGCAGGTAGGCTGGGAATAAAGGGGTCGGAATACCAGCAGTCTAGGGGCTGATTACAAAGTCCCTAGACATTTATAAAAGACATTTATATATTAAAAGTATGAAAAATATTGATTGGAATAAAGTGTATAAGTTTTCTAAATGGTTATTGATTTCTAGTATTGTATTCTTTTTGGTTTTGAATTATAAACTTGTAATAGCATTTTTAGCTTCTTTCTTTTTATGGTTATTCTTTAAGATAGGTTGAGAATTATTATGCAACTAATACTAGGAAATTGTTTAGAAAAATTAAAAGAGTTAAAAGACAATTCTGTTGATTCCGTAGTAACCGACCCACCGTATGGGATTTCTTTTATGGGTAAGAAGTGGGATTATGATGTACCTAGTGTAGATATATGGAAAGAGTGTTTAAGAGTTCTAAAGCCTGGTGGGTATTTACTATCCTTTGCAGGAACAAGAACACAGCATAGA
>ERZ1026796.2387-NODE-2387-length-10932-cov-3.521703_pt1 | contig 10932 bp, 6 predicted proteins | sample MGYA00520874_ERZ1026796 | MGnify/ENA primary metagenome ERZ1026796 (study PRJEB33270, sample SAMEA104284474) | anaerobic digester metagenome | biome: Anaerobic digester microbiome; feature: mesophilic sludge digester; material: Anaerobic digester biomass | place...
GGCCATGGCCAGCCGGCCCCACCACGTGCCCGGCTTGGCGGCGGCAGGCACCCCCAACCCGATACCCACACCCAGCGCGACAAACATGGCGGCCAGGGCCAGCTCCAGGGTGCTTGGCAGTTGCTCGGCGATGAGGCTCAGGACGGGGCGCCGGCTAAAGAGGGATGTGCCCAGGTCGCCGCGCAGCAGATTGAGCAGGTAGCGCCCGTATTGCAGCAGCAGCGAATCGTCGAGGCCGAGCTCCTCGCGCAGCTCGGCGATGGCGGCAGCCGAACCACCCGCCTCTGAAAGCATCACCTCGGCAGGGTCGCCGGGCAGCAGGCGAAGCAAGACAAAGACCAACGTCGCCACACCCCACAGCACGGGGATGGCGCCCAGCAGGCGACGGCCGGCGTATTGGATCACGTGGGCGAACTCATGGTTCTTCCAGGTAGACGTCGTGGAGCCACGGGAACCAGCCGCGCCGGTCGTATTGCAGGCCGTGCACGCGGCTGCTGGCAGCGTTGATGTTTACATAGTCGCGTATCGGCAGGATGAGAGCCAGGTCCATGATGCGGATCTGTGCCTGGCTGTAGAGCTCGGCGCGGCGGTTCAGGTCCATGGTGTGCACCGCCTCTGCCAGGTAGCCGGCCAGCTCGGCGTCGTCGGTCTTGCTCCAGTTAAAGCCGGGCTCGCTCGAGGACGGGAAGATGAGGTTGAGGACGCTCGGGTCGCTGCTGGAAAAGACCATGGGCGCCAGGTGGTGCAGCCCCTGGGAAGCGGCTTCCACCGCGGCCGGATAGGCCACGGTCTGCATCTGCATCTCCATGCCCACATCGTGGAGCTGTGACTGAAGGAGCTGCCCGACCTCGGGCAGGTAACCCCAGCCCTGCAGATAAGCCTGCAAGACCAGGGGTTGTCCGTCCTTGTCGCGGACCCCGTCGCCGTCCGTGTCAACCCAACCGGCTTCGTCCAGGAGGGCGTTCGCGCGGGCCGGGTCGTGGGCGTAAGTGCCTTCCATCTGCGGCTCGTAGCCCATGGTGGAGGCGGCCAGGGGTCCCCAGGCCACAGGGGAGTAGCCGAGGAACACGGTGTTGACGATGCTCTCGCGGTCGGCGGCATACAGGATGGCCTGGCGCACGCGGAGGTCGTCGGTGGGCAGCCGGGCTGAGTTGATAAAGAACTGGAGGGGATGGCCGGGGACAGGCACAAGGTGCAGGGCGAACCGCTCATCGCCTTCCAGCCGCACGGCGTCCTGGGGCGGAATCTCGCCCATGACGTGGGCCTCGCCCGACTCGAGGGCCAGGGCACGCACGGCCGGGTCGACGTAGAAGCGAAACTCGATCTCGTCCAGGTAGGCCGGCCCGTCGTGATCGTAGACCTCCGGGGCCCAGGCATAGTCCGGGTTTCGCGCCAGGGTCAGGTGGTCGTTGGGCAGGTACTCCTGAAAGATAAAGGGCCCGGTGCCTACCTGGTGAAGCTGGTATTCGCTGCCCCACTGCTGCACCGCTGCCGGAGAGGCCATGCCCAGGTAGACCTGGCTCAGGGAATCCAGGAGTGGGGCATAGGGCTCGGACAGGTGGAGGCGCACGGTATACTCGTCCACCACTTCGGTCCGCGCGTAGGGGCCCAGCATCCCGCCCGCCTTTCGCGAGGCGGCGCCCAGGTCCCGGATGCGGTCCAGGTTGAATTGCACCGCCCGGGCATTAAAGGGCGTGCCGTCGTGAAAGTGGACGTCGCGGCGCAAATTGAAGGTATAGACGAGGCCGTCGTCCGATACCTCCCACCGCTCGGCCAGGCCCGCCACAAAACTGCCATCCAGGTCCTGGTAGACGAGGGTGTCATACACGCTGGTCAAGGGTATGCCCAGCTCCGAAGATGCGTCGACGTGGGGATCGATCCCCGAGGGTGCCAGGGTCAGGCCATATACTAGCCGGCCGCCACCGGGCGGCGCGGGCGTTGGCTCCGGGGCTCCATCGACCGTGGGGGCCGGTTGCGGCGTGGGCCCAGCGCCGCAGCTCACCATCAGCACCCCTGCCACGAGCAGGGCCATCAGGCGCGAGACTGTCATTCGCACTGATCGCATAGGTTTCTCCTCCATCGGATCACGACTCGGTGCGCTCAATCCTGTGTCTGCACGGCCGGCACATCAATATTGCGCACACGCAGGCATTATACTGCAAATCCGGCGGGTAACAAAAAGCCTGATCCTACCAGGCGTGGAGGGACGAGGGCGCCTGCCGAGTCTCCGCGCTCCGTGCAAGATTCTTGACAATCCTGGTGTCTCGTGGTATGCTCTAAATGGGATTGATCCCGTTTCCCGGCGTGGGGCCGTCGCTCTTTTCACTATCTACAGATGGAGGAAGCCCATGCCATCCCTCAGCCAGGAACAATGCGTACCCTGCCGTGGCGGCGAGCCGGTGCTCGACCAATTCGAGATCGACGAGCTCAAGCCCAAGGTGCCGGAGTGGCACGTGTTGGAAGAGGAAGGGGTACAGCGCCTGCGCCGGCAGTTCCGGTTCAAGGACTTTCAACAGGCGCTCGACTTTGCCAACGCCGTGGGAGCCGCTGCCGAGGAGCAGGATCACCATCCTGTTCTCGTGACAGAATGGGGCAAGGTGACCGTCACCTGGTGGACCCACGCCATTGGCGGCTTGCACCGGAACGACTTTATCATGGCCGCCAGAACGGACGATCTGTATCGCAGCCGTTCCTAGCCGGTCGCGCGGGGTTCTCTGCCGGGGACGACCCTGGGTTATAAAACTCTAACCTTATTAAGACGAGATTTTAACGCGGAGTGTGGTATACTGGCTGCGGGGCCGGCCTGCAGGCAGTATGCGCAGAGAGAACGGGCTCGAGAAAAGAGACAAAGGGGCACCCCGCATGGTTTATTGTAGCCTGGCCGATTTTGGCTGCCTGGCAGAGAGCGTGCTGCAGGCGGGCGTCAGCCTGCAGTTTCAAGCACACGGCAGCAGCATGACCCCCGCGATCCGCGATGGGGATACCCTTTTGATCGCTCCCATACAGGCACACGAGCTGCGAATGGGCCAGATCGTACTCTGCCAGACCGAGAACAACAGATATGTAGTTCACAGAATTGTGCGACGGCGCCGGCAACAGGGGGGCGTGTCCTTTCTTTTGAAAGGCGATCAATGCCGGTCTGCTGACGGCTGGGTGGATGGCTCGCGCATCCTGGGACAGGCGATCCAGGCGCGCCGGCCAGGTAAGACGGTGCGCTTGGGAGGCGCGGGACAGCGGGTGTGGGGTCCGTTGGCCGCTGCCCTTTCTTTGTGCAACGTATTCAACTCGTCCCTTGTACTGTGGCTGGTTCGAGTGCGGGGCCGGCTGCGACGTACTCAAATTTCGGCGCCGGGAGCTGCCTGATGTCGTCGTTGAGCAGAACATTTCGTAAGTCATCTTCTTTCGTGGGTCGTGCCATTGCAGACGAGCTGATCCTCGTGCCCATCACCCGCCGGGTTGCCGACCTGGACGCGATCTACACGCTGGATGGCATCGGGCCCCGGCTCTGGGATCTCCTGGACGGGAAGAGAACCGTGGGCGAACTGATCTCGCTGGTGGTCGACGAGTACGCTGTCGAGGCTTCCATGGCCGAAACGGATGTGCTCCAATTCGTGGACCAGCTCGAATCCATGGGGGCCATCGAAGAGGCGTAGCGTGGACTGTCCCTACATTCCGGAGATCACTGCCAACGATATCTTTGGCCGGATGCGCCCAAAGATCCTCAAGGAGCGTATTCCGCTCACGGGATCGATGGAGCTTACCTGGCGCTGCAACCTGCGGTGTGTCCATTGCTACATCACCGCCTCGAGCTCTTATCCCGAGTTGGGTGGGGGCAGGGCTGAGCTGAGCACGGCCGAGTTCTGCCGCGTCGTTGACGAGGTTGCAGCCGAAGGGTGCCTGTCGCTCCTGCTCACCGGCGGCGAACCGCTGCTGAGGAGCGACTTTCTGGACATTTACCGCCACGCCAAGCGCCGGGGAATGCTGCTGATCCTGTTCACCAACGGCACGCTGCTTAACGAGGAGATCGTCGAGGAGCTGAGGGAGTGGCCGCCGCGGCGGGTCGAGATCACCGTGTACGGGCACACCCAGGAAACCTACGAGCGGGTGACCGGTGTCCCCGGATCGCACGCCCGTTGTATGGCCGGGATCGAGCTCTTGCTCAAGCACGAGGTGCCGGTGCAGCTCAAGACCATGGTCATGACCCTGAACCGGCACGAGCTGGGCGCCATGCAGGCCTTTGCTGCCGGCCTCGGCCTCGAGTTCCGTTACGACGCGCTCCTCAACGCCTGCCTGGATGGCTCGAGCGCGCCGGCGCAATACCGCCTTTCCCCGGAGGAAGTTGTGGCCCTGGACCTTGCCGATGAGGTTCGTTGGAAGCGATTGTGCAGCTTTTTCGACCGGTACTCTGGTGTGAAGCGTGATCCCCGCGCCTTGTTTGTCTGCGGCGCAGGCTTGAATAGCTTTCATGTCGATCCGGTGGGGCGCATGAGTATCTGCATGATGGCTAGAATGGACCAATACGATTTGCGCAGCGGCTCTTTCCATGACGGCTGGTGCGGCCACGCCCGGGAGGTGCGTTTTCGCACCCTGGTTTCGGACAACGACTGCAATCGCTGCCACCTGGCCAGCGTCTGTACCCAGTGCCCGGGCTGGGCGCACCTCGAGTCGGACCAGGAGATGGCGCCCATCGACTATCTGTGTCAGGTCACGCGCCTCCGGGCACAGGCTGTTGCCCGGCAATCTGTGAGAGAGGATCTGTAACGTGTGCCACGGAGCGCGCTTTTGCGGCGCACGGCTCCGGCAATAAACTCCAGGGAAGAGGAGGAAGAGGTGAAACGGGAGTACAAGAAACCCCAGGTCGTTAAAGTCAACCTGAAGGTCGAGCAAACGGTGTTGGGTGGGTGCAAGATGGAAGGAGTCGCCGGCCCGAATGGCGATCCGTGCCCGCCTGTTGGCTGCTCGGACGTTAACGTGCTGAGCTAGATCACGCGGTGCAGCTTTTTACCCTGGTAGGTCCACGTGTTGACCTGGCCCTGGGTGATCTGTTGCCTGCCATCTCGGTAGGCCTAAATGCCGGGTGCTGATCCCGTCCCGGTTTTCGGAGTTGGCAGTGCGTCAACAGGGCAGAGCAAAATATGCCGGCAGACTCGGTAACTGCCCGCAGAACTCGGATTTGCCGGCGTTTCTCTAGCGCCTGCGGCCACGCCGGGTCTGAGCACGCCGGGTCCTCTCGAGTGCAATTTCCAGTGGTTACAGGGACGATGGTGAGACGAGCCCGAGCGAAGGGTTCGTCCATTCTGTTGACCCCCTCTGTCGCGCGACGGTGCCAGGAGGCGGCGGGCAGAGAACCAATCTGTGAGGAATGGGTGGAGATTTGGATAGGACAGAGCTTACCGTCGCAATCGGGGGCATCGCCCTGAACTGCAGGCTGGCAGGAGAGGAGGGTGAGTTCCATATCCTCGCGAATCACCGTCCCTTTCTCTGTGAAAGTGATGCGGACCTGGTACTCGACTGTTGGTATCGCCCAGTGCCAGAGCCCCTCCTTCAGGGCGAGATGGTATTCGACACCCAACCTCTGTGGAGCCTGCACCGGATCGAGGAAGGGCTGGTCTGGCGGCAGATGTCCGCGGCCGTCCAGCCAAACTCGCAGCGGGTAGCATTTCTCCCCTCCGATGGCGATGCGATGCAGGTGTACACTGCCTCCTTCAGGCAGAGAGGTGGCCTCTGGACCTACCCCATCCACCATCCCCTGGACAAGTTCCTCTACTCGCATGTTTTGCCCCGGTGGCAGGGCCTGGCGTGTCATGCTTCCAGCGTCGAGGACAACGGGCGCGGATTCCTGTTTGTCGGCGTCTCGGAGGCGGGCAAGAGCACGATGGCCGGCCTGTGGCACGGGCGAGAAGGAGTGCAGGTGCTCAGCGACGAGCGGACCGTCGTGCGGCTCCAGGATGGCTGGCGGATCTATGGCACTCCCTGGCACGGCACCTTCCCGGTCTACTCGCCTTCGTCCGCGCCCCTGGCCGCTGTCCTGTTCCTGAAGCAGGGACCGGAAAACCGGCTCGTTTCCGTCAGCAGGAGCGACGCTGCCAAACGGTTGATGGTCTGCGGCTACCTGCCCTACTGGTCGGTCGAGGGCATGGACGCGTCCCTCGACCTCCTGGACAGGCTAACATTGCAGGTGCCCTGCCTGGAGTTGACCTTTGTGCCGGACGGCCGCGTGGTCGACCTGGTGCGCAGCGCGGTGGAAGGCTAAGGCTGCCGGCTTGGGCGGCCTGGGAAGAAGACTGGCTATGTGGAAAGGCCGGTGTGCGCCCCCTGTTCTCTCTGTGATCTGCCTGTGTGCCGTCTGCGCCCTGGCCGGTGCTCGCGCAGAGGCAGCAGCGCCTGCCCCCGTGGCTCCCGCCTGGCGCGTCGTGGAATCAAGCACGACTGCCATCGAGCTCGAGATCTCGTTGCCCGCGGCCGGCGCGCGCCAGGTTGTCGCCGAGGGCAAGAACTATGACCTCCTGGAGATCGAGGGACTGGACCTGACCTCCGACGAGGGAAAGCCGAGGCTGCCCTTCGTGTCCGCCCTCGTGGCGGTGCCCCCCGGCGCCGATGTGAGCCTGGAGGTGGTGGATGCCCCGGCCGAGGTCCTGCCGGGCTCGTTTCGCATCCTGCCCCAGGCAGCCCTGGACGTCGAGGTGCCCCTGGTGGAGCCGTCCACAGGGGGCGCGGCCGGCTCGCTGCCCCGCGCCGCCGGGGCGCGGATCGTGGAAGACGAGGCAGTCTATGGCGGCGAGGCCTGGTTCCCGGCCCAGCCCGTAATGCTCGGCGAGCCGGCGCTCTTGCGCTCGCAGCGCGTCGTCAGCCTGCGGTTCTATCCCGTGCAGTTTAACCCGGCCACAGGGGTGGTGCGGCAGGCTCGCCACGCGCGGATCCGGCTGCTGCTCTCCTACGAGGATGGCGCGGCCCGGTCTGCCCAGCCGCTCGCGTCCGCAGAGACTCCGGCCTTTGAGCCGCTGTTACGGTCGGCGGTGGTCAATTACGAGGCAGCCACGAACTGGCGGGCCGCGCCGCAGCCGGCAGAGTTAGCACGCAGCGTCGCCGCCTGGGTGCCGCCCGTGCCGGGCTGGAGGCTGGCCGTGGACCGGGACGGCATTTACGAGCTGACCTATCCTGCCCTGGCCAGTGCGGGAGTTGCCGTCGACCTGCTGGACCCACGGACGTTCCAGGTTTTCACCGGGGGCGAGGAGGTTGCCATCCGGGTGGTGGGCGAGGAGGATGGCACTTTCGATGCGCAGGACGTCATTCTTTTCTGGGGGGAGGGCCCGGACGACAAGTACACCAATCGGAACGTCTACTGGCTCGGTTACGGCCAGGCCATGGGCCTGCGGATGGCGACTCGCCCGGCCGGGCCCACGGCGGGGGTACCGGTTCCACCCGCGACGTGGGCGAGGCCCCACTTTGAGGAGAACGTGGGTTACTGGAGCCTGATGCCCGGCGATGACGCCCTGGAGCGGTTCTACTGGGCGTACGCTTCCGCCAGCGAAAGCATAGTCCAGACCTTTTCTCTCGAATCGGTGGCCTCTGTGCCAGGCAACGCGACCCTGCTGGCCGGCCTCGTCGGCTACACGTCGTCTGCTGCCGTGGCTCCCGACCACCACGTTGAGGTGTACGTCAACGGCAACCTGGTCGGCGGCGCAGCGTGGGATAGCGTCAGCTACCATACTGCAGCCTTGCCCTTTCCGCAAGACTATTTGCGGTCGGGCGACAACGAGATCCGGTTCCGGGTGCCGGGCGACACCGGGGCACCGTCGGAGTTGAATTTGCTAGATTGGTTCGAGGTTCATTATCAGCGCGAGTACCAGGCGAGCGATGACATGCTGCGCTTTGGCGGCGACGACCCTGGAACGTGGGCCTACCACGTAGCAAATTTCTCGTCCGCCGAGGTCGAGCTGTTCGACGTCACGGAGACAGAACGCCCCGAGATTATCCTGGGCACGTCCGTCTCCCCGGCGGGATCGCGCTATACGCTCGCATTCGGGGACTCGTCCGACGCTCCCCGGCAGTACTGGGCGCAGAGCACCGCCCGGCGCCTGTCTCCGCTCTGTGTCGTGTTCGATACGCCATCGGACCTGCATGACCCGGGTAACGGGGCCGATTACCTGGTCATCACCCATCACGACTTCCTGGCCGCCCTGTCGCCGCTCCTCGACGCCCGTGCCGCGCAGGGCTACCGCGTGGTGGCGGTCGACGTGCAGGATGTCTACGACGAGTTCGCCGGGGGCAGGTTGAGCCCGGAGGCCATCCGCTCCTTCCTGGCCTATGCCTATCACAACTGGAGGCCACCCGCACCCAGTTACGTGCTGCTGGTGGGCGATGCCCACTTTGATCCCAGGGACCACATGGGCTATGGCCTGGGCATATTTGTCCCGGCATACCTCGGCGTCGTGGACCCCTGGCTGGGAGAGACCGCGACCGATAACTGGTACGCCTGCATTGAGGGGGATGACAACCTGCCCGACCTGCACATCGGGCGGGTGCCGGCGAACACGGCCGCTGAGGCTGCCGCCGCCGTGGCCAAGATCGTGGCCTACGAATCCCTCGAACCTGCTGCCTGGATGAGCAACGCAGTGTTCGTCACGGACAATCCCGACGATGCCGGCGATTTCTATGCCTATTCGGACGCCGTGATCGCCGGCTACCTGCCTTCCACCTACACGCCGTCCAGGCTCTATCTCGGCTCTACGTGCGCCACGGGTGTAGCGTGCCGTTCGCAACTGGTGGCGGCAATCAACAGCGGGCAGTTGCTGGTCAACTATATCGGACACGGCTCGGTTCAGAGCTGGGCGGGTGAGTCTCTCTTCCGTGTCGCCGACGTCACCGCGCTGGCCAACGGCGACCGGCTGCCCCTGTTCGTGCCCATGACCTGCCTGGAGGGAAGCTACCATTATCCCTTCCCCGACTCCACTGCCCTCGGAGAGGCGGTCGTCGTCACGGCGGGGAGGGGGGGCGTGGCGAGCTGGTCGCCCACGGGGTTCGGCGTGAGCCAGGGGCACGACTACCTGAACAAGGGGCTGTTCGAGGCTTTCTTTGACACCGGCTTGCGCCAGCTGGGGCCGGCTACCTACGCGGCCAAGCTGCGACTGGTGGCCTCGGGGAGCAACCTGGATCAGTTGGACACCTATCACATCCTGGGCGATCCTGCCCTGCACGTCAACGCCCTGGACGCCGACGTGGCCCTGACCAAGACCGCCGAATACGAGGGGACGCTGGCGCCCGGAGACCTGCTAACCTACACCCTGTCCTTCAGCAACGCCGGCCCGGGCACGGCCCACAATGTGGTCCTTACCGACGTCCTGCCCATCGAGCTTGTGGACCCGGTAGTAGTCTATGCCAGTCCGGAGGTCCTCGCCCCGCGCCCGGGCGTGGCCCTGGCCTGGGATATCGCGCCGCTGCTGCCGGGCGCCAGCGGCGAGATCCAGATCCGGGGCAGGGTGGACCCCGCGGCCGCGCCCGGCTTTCGCCTGTCCAACGCGGCCGAGATCCGCAGCAGCACGCCCGACACCGACCCGGGAAACAACGCGGCCTTGATCTATACCGGGGTAGGCCTGCCGAATCTCGCGGTGGCAAAGCAGGGCCCCTCGACGGTGGTTTACGGGCAGGTCGTGGACTATACCATCTCCTGGGCCAACGAGGGGCCGGTGAACGCTGTGAGCGTGCGACTGACCGACACCCTGCCCGCGGGCGTCACCTACCTGGCCGACGACAGCGGTTGGGCGCACAGCACGCCCATGCCGGGCACCATCGTCTGGCAGGTGGGGCAGGTGGACGCGGGCGTTTCCGGCAGCTTTCACCTGACGGTCTCGTTGCCCGCCAGTGAAGCCGTGGCGTCGCCTGTGATCAATCGCGTGTCCATCGGCGCGACCGTGCCCGACGCGGACCCCACCGATAACCAGGCCTCCTGGACCAGCGAGCTGCTTCTGCCCGACCTGTACGTGGGGGTGACGGGCACGCCGTCGGCAACCTATGGCCAGCAGGCGAGCTATGCCATTACGTGGGGCAACCGCGGGGCGGTGGCGGCCGCCAACGTGCGCCTGACCGACGTCCTACCCCCGGGCCTGCTCTACGTGAACGACGACGGGCCGGGCGCATCCACGGCGCCTGTACCCGGCACGCGGGTCTGGAACCTGGGCACCCTGGCGCCCGGCGCCTCGGGCAGCCTGAGCCTCACGGCCGAGCTGCCCCTCGACCCGGCCTTGCCGGTCTCGCTGGACAACCGGGTGAGCATCGATGGCGACCTCCTGGATGCGAATCCGGGGGACGACGAGGCCACCTGGTCGACGGAGCTGCTCCTGCCCGACCTGGGCGCGGCCAAGGTGGGCCCGGCATCGGCAACCATGGATAGCACCGTTCGCTACACCATCCACTACCTGAACTCGGGCCTGGGGCTGGCCTTCGGCGCCCTCCTGTCCGACGAGTTGCCCTACGGGCTCGAATACGTCTCTGACGACAGCGGCCTCCCCCACAGCCAGCCGCAGCCCGGCGTCCACGTTTGGACGCTCGACAACCTGCCCGCCGGTGCCCGGGGCCAGTTCGAACTCGTCGTCCGGGTTACCCGCCAGGTCACCGGATCGGTGGCGATCAACAAGGTGCGCATCACCTCGCCGGTGCCCGATGCGCTCCCGGCGAGCAACGAGGGGCAGTGGTCCATGCTGGTCCCCTCGTATCAGGTGTACCTGCCCCTGGTCAGGCGGGCAGCTTCGGTGCCATAGCCGCGCGAGGGAAGCGCGCCGGAGGCCGGCTCCTCGCGGCCCAGCAATTCTAAATTTGGAAATGTGGTATAATCGGAGGTGCCGAGGGGAGGAAGGGGCCATACTTGAGACGTAGGAGTGCGGCCTATGACCGAGCCTGTGAAGTTCAAAGAGATGCTGGCCGGTGTCCGTCGTA
>ERZ1026796.2391-NODE-2391-length-10920-cov-3.445567_pt1 | contig 10920 bp, 14 predicted proteins | sample MGYA00520874_ERZ1026796 | MGnify/ENA primary metagenome ERZ1026796 (study PRJEB33270, sample SAMEA104284474) | anaerobic digester metagenome | biome: Anaerobic digester microbiome; feature: mesophilic sludge digester; material: Anaerobic digester biomass...
TCTTTGTTGCAAGCCAGTTCCTTGCCATCCACGGTCACGGTCTGCTTTTCGCCCTGTCGCCATGATTTCGTGACAGCGGCCAGAAGTTGAATGCCGTCTGCTTCCACGGATTCAATCGGGACATTCATATTTCGGAAACCGCCCTTGCTCATTTTCTCCATGCGCCGTTTCTGCTGTGACCGCGACACCTTCTGAAACTCATCGGAATCCTTGCCGAGGACAGTGATAAACAGACCCAAATCCTCGTTGGTGGCCGGATTATAAATGGACACCTCGAAGCCAATATTGCTGCCCTTTACTGTATCCAGTGCCGCAAGGTCTATTGTCTTTTCTACTCGCTCTTTCATTTGTTTGCCTCCTAAGTTTTGTTTATAGGCGGATGGTTAGCCTCCGCCCTGTTAATGGTTAAGCCTTTGAATCCTGAATGCTCAAGGTCGTCGCCAATGATGTTGCCGTGTTGGTCGTCCCATCATCGCCAGACGAATTGAACAGTGCGGTAAACGGCATGGTCTGAACCAGCCCTTTTTCGCCGTCGTCCTTGGACGCGCCGCCAACTTTAACGCGGGGCATGGTAAAGGCGATAAAATCAGCGGTTGCTCCTGTGCCTGTCGTAAATACGCAGTTAATAGACACCTCGGTTTCATTCAGGAAGTAATCGCGGAAAGTCGCGTCCTCAAAGAACACGGTCATGTTGCCCTTAACCGCAACGCGCCCGTCGAAGATGTCCGGCTTAACGTTTGAACCAACAACGGGTTCTGAGCTTAAATTAGCCGCCACATCGAAATCAAGGCCGGTCAGAAGTGCAACCTTCGTTCCCTGAACATATAGGGCGCCATTGACAGCCGCAAGAATGCCACTGGTAGCCGCAGCCAGAACCGATGTAAAATACGGAGCGTCGCCGGAGGCTTTATTGGCATAATTCAGACCCATAAGGCCAAAATCAACGGTCGCAAGCCCGGTCGCCGGCAGTTTAATTGCCATGCTGTTAACCTTGAGGTCATAAAATACCTCGGACAGGTCAACATCTGAAAAATAATGCTCAACCGCAAACCAATTCTCGGTATGCGCAGTCGCGGGAGTCCAGGTCTTTTTGCCGACACCTGTTGCCGTGACTGCGGCCGTTTCCGCCTTTGCCATTACCGGGTTGCCATCAAGCATTATGCCGGTCATTTTTTTTTGCTCCAGTGCAGTGATAAGGAAATTCCGGTTGTTATTCCCGGCGCCAGTTGTGGTGAATCCTGTCCATCGGACTACGTCGCCGATTTTCAGCCCATCCGTTATGAATGTTGCCGCGGCTGCCGATGTAAATGTCCCGGCAGCTCCACTTGTCGACGCCGCCGTAATATCGCTTTCCGGCCCGCCGATCTTAGCCGCAACAAAGTCCTTGCGGAGAATAGCCGCCATCAAAAGTTTGTATGTGCCCGGCGACAATTCACCGGTAATGCTACCTTCTACCGACTGGACACCATGCCTGAAATCGGCAATCTGTCTGTCCGCCCGCATTTCGTTTGACTGATAGGTTTCCTTTGTTACATTCAATGAACTTGTCACGCGCCGCAAATACTGGGCAGTATTCAGGTTTGCCGCCGGAATAGTCCCTTTCGTTGCCTGTGGCGCTAAGACGACCTTCTTTTCGATTCCACTTGCCATTGCGCACATAGTTTATTTCTCCTTTATTTTTAAGTTTTTAATATATCCCGGCGTACCACCGGATTTTCACGGGCAAAGCCCACCTGTCGCCGTCAACCCGCCCTTGGCCGATTTCCGGTGTTCGCTCTATAATCACGCTCACGGTGCCGCTGGTCAGCGTCGTGCCTCTTTTAAATGCCGCCCTGATCAGTTCCGCTCTGTCCGCCGCCGTCTTCGGCCCTGCCTGCAAGGGGTACATGAGCGTCACCTGGAAAATCCCCTGTTCACGATAATACCCGTCGCCCATTGTCGGGTTGGCGGGAGTCGCTGGCAGAAGAAATGCTTTCTGGTAAGCAGTGCCGGTGACAGGCGTGAATGGCACATTTTCCCATGCTGTACTTAAAGAAGGCGTCATTGCGTTCAGCTTGTTTTCAAGGGCTATGCGGACGGATGAAATGCTCATTTAAGCTCTCCCAGCGCCTTTTGAATGTAATCCTGAAACTCTGTTTGCGTGATGGCGACCATGCCTGCGGGAGCTTGCGTTGAATGCCCGTCTTCCAGTGCTTCGATATACGGCACGGAGTTTTGAATATAGTGGACTTTACCCGCTGCCTTCACCGGCACGCTGCCAACTATCCGATCAATGGAGGCGTTTCCCGTCGCATCCACCACGTCAAATTCCTGATTCACCAGCGCACCTATTGAATGGCTCCAGTTCGCCCTTGCGTGTCCGCCGACATACCCGTCCGGTTTATTGTCCGGGTTCTGCCAAAGGTCAGGATTGCCGACGGGGGTTTTCTCGACAAGGCTTCGGCCAATATCCAGCACGACCTTGCGGACAACCTTGTCGGCGTTGTCCCCGGCTTTCTTTGCGAATTTCTGAATGTCTAAAGCAAAGCTCATCATGCCCTCAAATTGCATTCATACATGACGGTCGTTCCCGCCGGATTGACTTCTTTCAGCGGTTCCACCAGCGTATAGGTTACGCCGCCGATGCTTACCGTGTCACCCAGGACGGGAGCCGTTAAAGCCGCCCCATCCGTCTTAAACGCCGATAGTAAAAGCTGCTTGTCGCCTGCCTTAATCAGCGTGCCGTCAATTTGTTTCGTTCCATAATCGAATATCGCGCCATAAGCCATCTGCGTTGATGTACCCGCCCCGGTAAAGCCGCCCGTGGCCGGGTTGTAAGTTCCGGCGGTGATTTTGGTCAGCGTGATTGACTGGCCTTTTCCCTTCAAAAGCCGGTTCGCGGTAGCCTGTAAGCGGGCGTAAAAGGTCACGATCTAATCACCCCCATTGAACAGCCGCTTCCGCCTGCCTTCAGATACGGCGACAAAAGCGCGTCAATCGCCCGGTAGCGCGTGAACTGTGGTGAGCTTTTATCGTAGGTGACACTGATTGGCCCTACCGACTCGGAAAGTACGCCCTGTGACAAATCTGGTGACAAATCAGCCGTGCTTGCTCGATATGCCAACTCCGCACACGCCTTCTGAACAGCAAGAGGCACGCTGTCATAAGCAACATCATATCCGTCCACAATCACGCCATAACGCGGCCAATCCAAAGCCTGATCTTCGTCAACAATAGTTCCCTGCCAGCGTCCCTTGAACATGGCGAGCATGTAATCCGTTGCCTTGCGTAAGGCCGGTTCTTTGGCGTCCGTATCATCTAAAGCGTCCCATGCCGTGTATCCCCTGTTAGCCAGATAGGTATTTGCAAAAGCCACGGTGCAATATGATTCAGCCCCTGTTACTATTGATCCATCTTCAACGATCAAGGCCATGTTATCTCTCCTTCACTTTAATGAAGATGCTTCTGTCATCCGTCCGTCCGCCCGCTGTGACGATCCGGCAAGTGACGCGGTAAGTCGTGCCCGCTGTCCCGCCGGAAATCCATGCGACAACGGTATTATCCACCATCACGGGGCCACCTGTTCCTGCGGCTCCGCGCTCGGCCGGCAACTGCCGGTGCCGAACGTGTTGACCGCCCACTCCCAATATCCTGCCCGCCACACAAACATTCCATCCCCGACGCAGATCGCCTTGAGCACATAGTCCGCATACTCTTTGTACGAGATATCAATGTGTCCCAGCCGGATGCACTGATACAAAAAATCATGCACCAGGCTGCCGATCATGCTGTTCAGCGTGTCGATGGTCGGGCCAGACGCACCATTCCAGCAGTACCTGCGATAGATTGTCGTCAACCCGTCAGCGTCCATCGCCGCCAGTGGGATTTTTACCGGCGCACCGAAAATATCCACCGTCTCGAACGACAGAACAAACGGCGCATGAGGGCGGATATCCAGTTTGATATTATAGGGACGGGTCACAACGTATTTGTAACCCGCCCTGTAATAGAGGGACCGGTCCCTGATGACTCCGTTTATTTCTTCCATGTCGCGCCAATCTCCATGCCGTTAATAAATGCCGCAATGACCGGATGCAGTTTAGCCAGGTCAATCGGGATTTCCGGGCTGTCGATTTGCAGCGCAGAAACAATCAGGCGCAAATCGCCCTCCAGCAGGGGGTCATCCGGGAACTGTTTCGCCAGTTCCGTAATAGCCAGGTTCAGGGCGGTTTTGACCGGAGCATTCCCCTCCTGCGCCAGAATGCCCTCGGCCACGAGTTTGGCATGAGGCACGATTTCCGGGTTATTCTGCCCGACATAAAATCCTGCCCGCTGTGCGGCAATCTGTAGTGCCAGCGAGTTTGCGTCGCTGACCTGCAAGCCGGAACATCCGGACATGAGCACTAACATCAAAACAACAATTCCTAATTTTTTCACGAGTCTCTCCCTCTTTCAGTTAATAAAACCAGCACACTTTCGGTCGGCCGATTTCATCCATGTTGTCCGCGTGAATAAACTGTGGGTGCACGCCGATCCGGTTGAATCCGGCCATGATCAGGCCGCGTAATATTTTCATGCGCGTGGCGGAGTCCGTCGCGCTGATGTCTGCCGCCCTACCCGCCGGGTGATTGCCGGACGTGGAGCCGACGTTCTTATTGTGCGCCTCGCACCGGTAGCCGGAATTGATCGAAAACGGGACGCCCGCAATGTCCCGCGCCGCGTCGATCTTGTCCAAAAAGGAATCCTCCATGTGGGTCTGGCCGCAGCACTTACAGGCAAATTCTGTGATTTTGAAGTTTCTCATTACATCCCCACTTGCTTCCGAATCCATGCGACAACGCCCAGGACAATCACGGTTACAAGTCCGCCGACGATAGCCATCAAAGAAACCTTACCAACGAGAGACTGACAGCCTTCTATGCCGGTTTTCAGACCCTTGATAAACTGATGGTGCTGGTAATGTTCTTCCCTGTCGATAAAGAAGGCTTTCATTTCTTCTTGCATTACGTCCCGGACAGCTGTTTTTATGATGTCGAGTTCCGTCATTCGCTTTACCCGCCGTTTTAATAATATACGTCGCCCCGTGCAATCCTTCGCCAGTTCGCGCCGGTAATCGTGTTTGCGCCAATACAGTGGTAAAGATAGCTGTCATCGGCGCATATTTCATTAGCTACACCAACCGTGCCGTTAGCGGCACCGGCAGACGTTCTCACGTAAATCAGGTTGCATATCTTGTCGTTATAATCCGTCCCGTTCTCGGCTGCTTCGATCTTGATATCTACTTCGTTTGTGATTGCCGCCGTCCAGTCCGGCATGGCGTCAAGGCACGAAATCAAACCTGCCGTATCGGCGAACGTATTCGCGGGGACGCTTGTTTCCGCAGCCTTGGTGAATGTTGATCCGTCAAAGGTCACCCTATCGCCCAGGGCAAGCTGGGCCAGCTCGGCTTCGGAAAGAACACCCCACGCTTTATCCACTTCCGATCCGCCGCTCGTTGAAGTGCCACGGTGAGTAATGGTCGCGATCTTCCCATTCTGCGCGACCCCGAGAGCAGCCGATGTCGCTGTAACAGCGCCCGCGTCAGCGGTCCCTGTCCACCCCGCGATGGCGTTTAGCAGGGCCGCAAGTCCCGCTGCGTCGATAAATTCACCGGCGTCCGGGTCAGATGAAACCTTCGTGAAAGTGGCCTCCTCAAATCCAACGGTGTCACCTGCTTCCAGGATGGCGAGGTCTGCCACGGGCAAGGTCAGCTTTGTTGGGGTGGCATTGACCGGTGTTTTATTAGGAAGGCCGACAGAGACAAAGGCCGGATTGGTGAGGTTAGCTTTTAAGGCTAGCGCATCATAAGTAGCTTTGACCGTGGGTGCGTGTGTCGTGTCGCTGCCGGATAGTGTGCCTGTTAAGAGAGCCGCCACAACAGCCGCAACCTCAATATCAGTGGCGAGTGTCGCGGGATCAGGGAAGGCCGTCGCAATGGTCAAAGTCCCCGCCGTGCAGATAATCTCAAAGCGTTCCGTCTGCGCGTAAGGGCCGAATGATAAATCCGCCCCAGCAATCGCCGTGACGGATTGAGCGTCCCCGCCGCCGGGCAATTTTGCCATACGAATGGCCGATCCACTCGCGCCGGAGGCTGCGACTACTGACAAGACCTGCCCAGCGGGGAGGAACAAAGTTGTCTTTTCGTTCGCTGATAAATTCATTTTCTGCTCCTTCTATGTTTAACCGGCGGTTCCGCTTTGACCTCGCCGGTAACAGGTTCAAAATATTCCTCTTCGCCGGGCTTCATTTGATCCCGGTATGTCGTGTAATAACCGGCATGGCTGGGGTTGTCAGACTTGACTTTCACGACCTCCCTTTGCTTGCCGTCAATCTCGATAAAGATTCCCAAAGTGCGCCTCCCTCATTGAAAGAAGGGAGCGGCCATGTTTCAGGCCGCCCCGTGTTTGAAGATTAACCCGCCATGAGCGCGATGTGTTCGGTCTTGACGGCCTTCACGCCCCACGCAATGGCGATTTCGTAGCGAACCTGCCGATACTGTAGGTATTTCGAGACTTCAAAGGACAGTCCGCTTCTGGGATCGGTGATCGTGGTGCGGTCAACGCCCATGTCGCCGCCTTCAGGCAACGCGGGCATACGGGTTGCCAGGACGATTGCAGACCGCGCAAACGCCATGCTGCGGTTTGACTTTTTGTAAACCGAGATGGCCGGAGAAGCAGATCCGGCAATCGCTACACGCAGGCCGGGTTCAGCAATAACGATGGTCGCGCCGGATACAGCCGCTGCACCAGTTTTTACAACATAATAATTCGTATCACCGACAATACTGATAATGTCGCCATCAGCGATATTGCCGGAACCGGCACTAGCCAGCTTAATTGTCGTTGCGCCGACAGCGTGGGCGTCAGTGCTAACTGTTGCACTGCTGGCCGTGCCGACTACAGGGCTTTTTATCTGTGCGGACTCACGAATCTGGAAACCGGCTGCGTTGATGAGAACGCCCTGGGTCGCCATATCCTGCGCGGAGGGGATGACGGAAAGAATGGTCGCCTGTGAACGCAAAGCAGCGCCCGCGTCCGTACCGATAACCATTTTCAGTTCTGAAGTCGGAGCGCCATTATCCATTAAAATTTTTCGTGCATTGGCGGCGTCGGCCAGATCTTTATTGAAAAGGGTGCTGGAACTAGGGACAATAGCGCGCGAGCCGTAAAGATACAGGCCAGCCAGGTCTGCTTCTATTTCGTTGCACAGCGTTCTCATGCCCTGGGCGAACTGATCACGCATGAGGGTTTTGACGCCCAAACCGCCGGGGCTGTTCATCTGCAAGGACTCTTCACCCTGCCACCGGATCGACGTATAGCGCGACTTGGTGATTTCCATCGAGATATTCCCGATGGTCTGTTCGCCGTTATCAGGCGGCACTGTAGCGGCGCTCACGTTTCCGGCGGTCGCTGCCGGGGCGACGGGGGAATAAACCCTCTGGCCGATGGCCGCCCGCGCAAGCTGCGAATCGCGGGTAACGGACGGAATAAAGCCCACCAGTTCCCTCGACACAACGTCAAGGGCTTCATATAAAGTCGGAATAAGATTGGTCAAAGTGTTCGCCATGATAATTTTCTCCTTTTTTTAAAGTTCTGTTTTTTGAATAAAAAAAGCCGCACCTATAGAGTCATTTAACCCTTTGGGTACGGCTTAACCGTTTGATCCGGCGCTCATTAAGCCCCGGTCGTTACCTCATATTTTAAAAGAGCGAACTGCTTTAAGCGTCTGTAACCGTTCCGCCGTCGGCAATGAACTTGCTTTTTGCCGCCACATCCAGGCCGTCAAAGGCCGTCCGCGTCAATGATTTTACATTGCCGCCCTTGCCCGCGCCTCCCGGCGCTCCGCCTCCACCGTTCTGCTGCGCAGCGACGAAATACTTTCCCTCTTCGCCTTTGGCCCACTCGCCAACGTAATCGGCAAGAGCCTTGTCGCCAACTTTGGCAATCCGGTTGTCGCCTTCAGCGACTAACTGAACCTGCCCGGAAAGCATCGCTTTCGCAGCACGTAAATGGACGGGGTTTGTCACGCCCGCTTTGGTCAAGGCGTCCGTCAGGCCGTTCTCGACAAGCAGGTTATGGGTCAACTTCGATTCGCTTTCATACGCCTTTTTGACCTTTTCCGTCTCGGCGTTCGCCGCCTTCGCCGCTTTGACCGCCTCCGCCAGCTTTGCCTGCGTAGCTTCAAGCTCCGACTGCAATGCGGCATGTTCAGCGGGGTCAACTTGTGAATCTTTGGTTGCCTTCTTAAGTTTCGCAAGCAGTTCGACGTTCTTGGCCTTAAGCCCTTCTGTCGCCTCAGCAACGGCAGATTCAACCGCCGCCTTTATTGCTGCCTTTGCTTCGGTGTCGTTCGGATCAAATCCCATTGTTTACCTCCCTCGTTGTGGGGCTTCACCCCGTTGCGGATGGCCTCACCATCCTTTGTTTTGAATTTTACCACCAAAAATGGCCATGTCAAGAACTTTTTCACTTTGCCGCCAAAGCCTTCAACTCTTCCAGCGTCAATTCGCGCCCCGTGCCGTCCACAAGTTGTGAAAGCGTGATTTTCCCGTCCTGAAAGAGCTTCGCCCGTCCGGGGCCAAGCAGATCGTTCAGGTATTCCGTGTCGTGCCGCTTTAAAAACGCATCCATCGTCATGTCCGCCGGAACCGGGCCCAAGTCTGAGGCGCGGGTGCCGGGGGGCATTTCATCAATATTCAAGCCTAATTCCCTGTAACTTTTCGTCAACGGCGTCAGGACGCATCGGCAATTCGGATGTAGCGGCGGGTTCTTTAACGGCAAGTCGCCCTTGATCGGCTTGCCTTCCATATCCCATTGAGCGCCACTGTATGCCATGCACTGAACGCAGGTGTTGCCGTCAAGCGTTGCCAGCCATTCAAAACCCTTCATGATGTCCGCGTTCGCCTTGTACGTCGCCATTCTTGCATCGTTGGCAATCTGCATGATGGAATCATGAACCAAAGTGGAAGCGTGGCGGTGCGATATTTCCATGATGCCTACAATCCCCTTCTTCTTGCTGCCCACAATCCGCGTGATGACTTGTTGCAAGGTTTCGCCTTGTGCTACGCCCTGCCTTACCTGTGCGCTGAATTTAAAGGCAGTGTCCGCCGATTGCTTAGCCCACCAATCTTTTAAGGGAGCACCCTGCAATAAGGTATCCGAAACCATAGCCTTCAGCACAGCCGCCGTGGGTAGGGACGCTTCAAGGCCGACGGCGACAAGCGGCCTTATCGCGGCTTCGGCTTCAACCTCTGCCAAACCGTCCAGGTCGAGCTTGGTTTGAATATCATTGTAACCCTGCTTGATGATGGCATTGCAGTCCGAAAGCAGCTTCTTGAGCCTGTCTCGCGTGAAATCAGTTACATTCCCTGCCCGTAGCTTCGCCACAAGCTCCGCCCGCATATCCACAAGGACGGCCAGGACTTTCTTCTTTTCGCCTGCGCTGAAGCGCATCAAATAGAGCTGGCGCGTCAAGGCGCGGTCTGCGAGGTATGAGTCAAGGGTTTTCGGCATTAGGGAAGCCTCTTAATTTCGATATTCGGAAACGCATCGTGCATTCGCTGAAGTATTACGGCGCAATAGTCCGGGTTGATTTCTATCCCTCGGCATTTACGGTTAAGGTTCTGGCAGGCGACCATTGTGGTGCCGGAGCCGAGAAAGGGCTCAAAAACTATTTCACTGTCTTTTGAATAAAGCCTGATATTTCTTTCTGGCAGTTCAAGCGGAAACGCAGCTACATGAGTTCCGCCCGCCGATTTATCGCCTTGAATGTCAGTCCAAATTCCCTGCTGCGCCCATTTTTCACCAACTTTCTCTTGTCCCCTCTGTAATCCAGCAGGACACCAATAAGTACCAATGTATTGTTGCTCTTCGGTTTCTGCTGAAAAAGTTGTAATGGTTTCCCAGTGCTGATCTACGGCATCGACTTTAGGTGAAACAACTCCACCTGCAAATCCACCGCTTTTTGCCCAAATTCGATAATGTCTTGCTAACCACCCCGACTGTCTTAGTTCCATTTGCCATTTGAATATCAGGGGCAAAACCTCAACCTTGCGCTTTTTCTCGATTCTATGAATAGCGGCGGTTCCTGTATTGATAACAATCCGCCCATTATCTACTGATATAAATTCAGTAAAAGTTCTGCTGCAAGCATGAATAAACTCGTCAATTTCCTGCTCGCTTTTCTGCGTTTCATAATCCATTCCAACCCAATAAGGCGGGCTCGTAAATAGCAGGTTTGCCTTCTCGCCCCCCATCACCCGCGCCACGTCCTCTTTTTTCGTGGAGTCGCCGCATAGTAGCCGATGCTCCCCGATCTGCCAAAGGTCGCCCGTTTTTACCTTCCAAATCTTATTCAGTTCAGCGGCCTTGTCCATTTGAGGTTCAGCATCAGCAGGTTCAGCATCCGATTTCAGCCAATCCTCCGGCAAATCCACCCCCCACTCTACCAGGGGCAGGTCGCTCCATGAGTTTGCCAGTTCGTCAAAGTCAAACTCCCCGTTGCTGATATTGTCGCGGATGATGATTTCGCGTTCTTTGGCCTCGTCAAGCCCTTCAATCAGGAACGTCGGCACTTCCTTCAGCTTCAGGGATTTAGCCGCCTCATACCGCTGATTTCCGGCAATAATGACAAGTTCGCCTGTGCGATTGGACAGGATAACCGGACGGGCCTCAAAATACTTCGGGTTGTCGCGTATCGAGTCGCAAAGGGTCTTGAACTGCTTGTCCCGAATAATGCGGGGATTATTCGGGAGCTTCTTCAATTCATTCAGTTTGCGGTATTGCATCTATTCCACCCCCATATCCGGCATACGCGGCCCCTCGCTTCCGATTTGCGCCTGCATTTCCTCAAGAGTCAAGTCGCTGGCAATGACCTCTTTTTTCTGTAGCTGATCAAAAAGCA
>ERZ1026796.2392-NODE-2392-length-10915-cov-2.396552_pt1 | contig 10915 bp, 9 predicted proteins | sample MGYA00520874_ERZ1026796 | MGnify/ENA primary metagenome ERZ1026796 (study PRJEB33270, sample SAMEA104284474) | anaerobic digester metagenome | biome: Anaerobic digester microbiome; feature: mesophilic sludge digester; material: Anaerobic digester biomass | place...
GTAGCAGTTGTTGTTTTAATGATGCTTGTTCTTGTTCCTGCAATGAGTGATATCTATTCAGAGTTTGGAGGAGAGCTTCCTACTATTACGAAAGTAATGGTCTCTTTGAGTAACTTCTTTATTAATTACTGGTGGGTACTACTGATTGCAATTTTAGGTATTGTAATAGGAATAAAAGTTTGGATTGATACTCCAAATGGAAAAAGAAGCAGTGATAAGATTGTCCTTAAAATTCCTATTATTGGTGGAATAATAAGTAAGATGCAAATCGCTCAGTTTACAAGGATTTTAGCTCTGCTTCTAGGTAGTGGTCTTTCAATAAGCAGGGCACTTGAGTTAACTGCAATGTCACTTAGTAATACTATGTTTAGAGAGGTTATTTTAGAAGCCAAAGATGAAGTTGAAAAAGGTAATTCATTAGCACTTCCTATTGCAAGGAGTGATTATTATCCTCTTCTTGTTAGTAGCATGATTGCTGTAGGTGAGGAGACTGGTGAATTAGATAATGTTTTGGAGAAGGTTGCTCAATATTATAATGAAGAGGTTGATCAGGCTACTGAGAATATGTCTTCTATATTAGAGCCAGTTTTTCTTGTTATCATGGGTCTTGTAATTGCCTTTATTTCTCTTGGTGTTTATACTCCTATGTTCCAACTGTCAGAGGTAATGGGAATGGTGCTTGACATTGTTACTTTAATTGTATAAGTTATATATAGAAATATATAAATTAAATAAATTTTTAATATATATAAAAGAATGAATAAGAAATATTCAGGTTTTACCCTAGTAGAAATGCTTATAGTAATGGGTATTATCATTATCCTTACTGTAGTAGGTATTACTGCTGGGAGATTTGCTATTAATAGAGCAAATGATGTAGCACACAGAAATGCTGTAGATCAAGTATATACATCTCTACAGGCATATTATACTGATAATAGAAAGTATCCCGCACATAATGATCCAGTCATGTGTAATTCTGGTACATGTTCTGTGGAAATATTAGTCGGAACACCGCAAGGGGAAGCGGGCACTCTGGTTCCATATATAGATAAAGATTCTTTTGATGGTGGTAGTACTGCAACATATTTTTATGGAGTTGGCGGTGATTCTGGAGATCAAGCTGTATTAGTATGTGTTACTTTAAGAGGTGATGCTGCTGAGAATACAGCTCATCCAGATGGGGCTGTGTATTGTGCAGGTAATGGTATTGGGGTGGTTAACATGGTATTTGATGGTGCTGGTGCTGGTGGTGTCACTGTTCCAGTAAAAGAAATGACATATGATGAGTATAACGACCAAGGTGTGTGGGCAACATTTGCTAGTGGTGGTTCAACATGGAATGGTGATACTTGGGAGTAAAGATAAGTATATTTTGATTTATTGAATCCCCTTGTATAAGGGGATTCTTCTTTTATATATTTCCTTAAAACATATATAATAAAGTATGCATATATATTTTACATTTATGGTGTTTTTATTAGGTCTTGTATTAGCAAGCTTTTTAAATGCACTGCTGTATAGAATAGATAATGGATATAAATATCCAGAGATATTTACAAAAGGATCTCATTGTGAAAAGTGTGGGAAAATGCTTAAAGTATATGAGCTTATACCAGTACTTTCGTATATAATATTTAGAGGGAGATGTAGTAAATGTGGTTATAAAATACCAAAGTATTATCCTATTTCAGAATTAGCATTAGGTATAGGAATGGGAAGTATATACTATTATTCTCTCTCCCCTATTCTGTATGTAGTATTAATATTCTTTTTTTGTTTTGCATATTTTGATCGTATGTACAAAGAAATACCTAAAGATTTAGTAGATACATTCTTAATATCCTCAGTAATATATTTCTTAATATTTACACTCTTAAATCACTCTATACCTGAAAATGCAGTAATAGGTGGAATTGTCATGTGTGTATTTATACTTCTTATTGCTAAGGTGATGAAGAAACCCTTTGGAATGGGAGATATACTTGTACTATTAGGACTTAGTATGGTCGTTGATCTTAAATTATATTTAGGATACATATATGTCTTTCTGATATCTTCTGGCTTGTATTCCCTGTATATTGTTTTATTTAAAAAAGAAAAAATAAAATCATCACTAGCACTACTTCCTTTTATGTTTCTCTCATTATCTATTACTTTTCTCTTTTATCCATATCTTCTTGAGTTTATTTCTAGGGTCTTTTACTTTTAATATTGAGTACTTTTTAAAATTCTGCTAAATTATATGTAGATACTTATCTTAAAACTGTCATGAAAGCTACAGCTAAAAAACTTCAAGGATTTACACTAATGGAAATGCTAATAGTTTTGTCCATTGTTATAATTTTATCGGCTGTTGGAATTAGTGGCTTTAATTCAATAAATGAGACATTTACTGCTAATGAGAATGTAGAATTAGTAATGCAGGATATACAATCAGCGAAATTAAAAGCAATGAATATGGATAAAAATGAAGAGAGTACTTGGATATATGGATTTGGAATAGACTTTAGAAATGCAGATTCAAGTAATGGAAAGAATGGAAATTATAGAATGTATAAATGGTGTTCTCCTGTTGAAAATTTTGGAGATACACTTGAGCTAGATGGAAAATCCCATGACCTTACAAGGGCTAAACTGCCTAATTTGTATTCTGGAATTGATGTAAATAATAATGTGTCTGGTGTAACATTGTGTGGGGTGGTATCTGGAGAATACAAGAATGGAAGTATACCTGCTTCTTGCGGGGATAGCGGATATATGTCTAGTTGTACAGAGGGTAGTACTAACATTATCTCCATATTAGGAGAAGACTTATCTCTTCTTAGCAGGTTTGATGGTCAGGTAACTCTCCTTGATTTGAAAGGATTGTCAAATCCACCGAGTTTTGTATTATTTGAATCTCTTACAGGAAAAGCAATAATTTATGCAAGAGATGGGCAAGTCTTAAATTATAATGGAGATGGGACATTTAAGGCTGATGACTTTGTGCCTCTGGATATTATTCTTAGAAGAAAAAGTGGTAATACATTTGATATGATAAGTGTATATCCTTTGTCGGGTGAAATAATTCATCATGTGTATGGACCTAGTGATAAATCAGAATGTGAGAGCGAAGGGAATTTAAACTGTTTTACCTTTGAGGGAAATACATATGAGAGATATGGAATAGATGATGAGATAAAATCAGACAGAGATTAATATAATGAGGAAATGTTTAGATAAAAAATATAAAGGATTAGGATTTGCAGAAGCACTTATTGCTATGATGATAGTTGGTATTGTAGGAATAGTATTAATGCAGATAGCATCAAATACACTTAGAGAATTAGCACAGTTAGATATTGAAGATGCACTTGCTAAACATGCAGTATCAACAGCTGTTGATTTACAAAGAATTGCAATAGAGGATATGAGTACAGGAGATAAAAAGTTTGATAGACTTGGAGAAGATACTATCAATTGTTTTGGTATAAATGCAGAGGGTTCTGATTTTGTTACCCCGTCAGTTGAATGTCCATCTGGAGATGATAATGGAGGAAACGACAGACAGAATTATACAAGAATATATGAAGATAAAAATAGGAATGGAGTATTGGATGATGATGAACAGACTCAGTACTTTAGAATAATAAATGTAAAAGAGATTAATGAAAGAAGAGCTGTTGTAGAAATAATTACAGGTGTTGCTAATATGAAAGGTTTAAATACTACAAATAAAGATATTAAGGATTATAGATATTTAGCTGTTATTGCAAGATGAAAAAGGATAGGAAAACATATGAAGGATTTAGCTTAGTAGAAACACTATTTAGTATAGTTATACTATCTATGGTTATGCTTTTTGTTGCAAGTATGCTTAATACTGTTATTAAAACATCACATACTGCAAATAGTAAAAATATGGCAAGAAGTGATATTAATTATGTTATGGATGTATATGATAGAACTATAAGTAATGCTAAACTAGAAGATGTTAAAATGTATGATTCTTCCAATGTAAGAAACTTTGGTTTTAATAGTGATGGGATTCCAGTTATACAAGGAGGATCATTGGGAAATACTTATGCAGAAGGAAATCCTATTCCTGAAAATATTAATGAGATTCATGTTAGGTTATATGGGTATGATACATGGACATGTTTAGGTTATTTTAAGTATATAACTGGAGAAAATGAATATGGATTTATTGTTAAAGCTACATCAAATGATTTAAATGTTGATAATCATGAGACTTGTTTTGCACAAACCTCCCCTATTACAATACTTCATTCCTATTCCGTTGATGTTTCAAAGTTTTCTATGCAGTTTATCGATATTGGTGACGGTATAAATAGTATGTTTGTTATAGATAGTGAATTTACTCCATTGTACTGGCCTATGTCTAATTCTTTTAATCTTGTTGCTAAAGGTGTATCTAGGAAGGTAATAGTTTCTACGAGAGCATTGACAAGATATTAAAGAATTGTTAAGTTATAATAATATATTATTATTAAAACATTATGAAAAAATACTCAGGGCAAGCTATAGCTATCATAATGGTTGTGCTTGTGGTAGCTGCTGTGATTGGAGCATCTCTTTACTCGAGAATGATAAGAAACAAAGGGGAAGTTGTTGATACTAGAGAATCTCAAAAGGCTTTAGAACAGGCAGGTAATGTCTTAGATGCTTTTACTACATCAGATCTTCCATCTTTGCAGAATTTACTTAGTCGAAAATTGAGTGAGGATGATGATGGAAAAATAGTTTTAGACAACATAGGAGCAATAGGGGCTTTTTTGCAAGAATTAGGTGGTGATCAAATGACTTTAGGTTTACTAGGGTTTGGAGAAAGCGGTTCATGTTCTGAACCTGTTGTAACTATAACATATGCTCAGGCTTCTGATGGGATAGAGTATGGTGTTGGTGATGTGATGGCAATTAATGTTGAGGGTGTAACTATTCCTGATGGTTGTGTGGCTACTTTCACCTTCTATACTGCAGGGAGCGGAGATCATCTGTTTACAACAAAGTATGTATATATGGATGATGAGGGGAATGTGCAACCTTATGAACTTGATGACATGAAGTTGTACTGTCTTAACAGCTCTGGTAGTGCTAATTGTGGCGAAGAAAGTGTAGCTCCACCAAACTCTATTGAAGGAATATTAGCCTCAGGAGGTAGTATTACTTTAAATTTTGCAGAGCATTCTAATTTATATGAATTTAGAATTCTTCCATTGAAGGAGAAGATAAAGATTGGCTTGAAAGGAAGTACTGAATGTGTGCATATTCTTGACAATTATTCTATAAAATCTACTGTTACATGTACTGGTCAGGAAAGAACTATGCAGGTTGTAATACCAAATGCAATGAATATGGGGTATCCATCCCTTTTTGATTATACAATTTATAATTCTCAAGGGACTTTAACACCATATCATCCAGAACTTTAATTTTTAAATTTAAGATATATGGCAGATGTAAAAAAAATATTGATAGTAGAAGATGAAATACCTCTTTTAGATTCATATGCAGAATTAGTTGAAACTGCAGGATATGTGCCCTTAAAGGCATCTGATGGGTATCAAGCATTGGATATACTTTCTAATAATTTAGATCAAATTGACTTGGTTCTTTTGGACTTAATGATGCCTGGTGTAGATGGTTTAGAGGTCCTTAAAACTATTAAAAGCAATGAAGATAAGTATGGGAAAATGCCTATTGTTGTACTAACCAATATGACAAGTGAGTCTGTTGTTAAAGAGGCTTTTGATTTAGGAGCTATATCTTATCTTGTTAAAACAGATTTAGATTATGATGGATTAGTTAAGGAATTGTCTAAGTTCTTTGGATAGAATGTAAATTTATTAACTGCTCTTAAGTGGAAAAAAATGCTGTATCATCAAAGAGTAAACTTACTAAGGTTTTAGTTGTTTTTTGTTCACTATTATTGCTGTTTATAACTGTATTAGTAGGTTATTCTTTTTTTTCAATTAAGAATGAGAAACAACATCTTAAGACTGTTATAGATTTAAGTAATGACCAGCTTGCTAAGAAAGTCCCTCCTCAATCTGTTACTAAAGAAGGGAAGTATGTATATTATAAATTTCCTGTTGTATTTTATGAAGTTTCTTCTGAAAAAGGAAAGTATATTCTAAGGGGTATGGCTCAGAATTTCCAAGAGTATTTTGAGAGTGTAGAGAATGCGAAATTTAGTTATGAATTAGATAAAAGTAAAGGGAGTTTTGATTTTACAACTTTAGAATATCTACAACCTGTATATATTGTTACTCAATATAGGGTGGATAATGATTTTAGGTATATAAGGGAGTATTCTGTTTGTATATTACAGAGTCTTTTTAATGATAATGATGAGTGTGTTATTAATAGAGATATTACTAAATGGAGTATAGAGATAATAAACTAACTAATTATAAATAATGGGGGGAAAAAACTTAAAGGTATTTACAATTCTTCTTTCTTCATTAGTTTTTGCTATTGTACTCTTTTTATTTGTGGAGAAAACAGAAGCTAAATGTAGACCCTATTGCTGTGGAGGACAAGATGGCTCAGGGGTACCTAGGGCGGGTGAAGGAGAGACCGATAACTACGATTCAGCATGTAAGGGTAGTAGTTCCACCCGTTTTGCTGGTAGGTGTGGGGAGGCCAATTGTAAAGAAATTCCACCAGAAAAAGGCTATTGTACTCCTTGGCCAGAGCAAACTTGGCTGTATTGCTGTACCCCATATTACCAAATCTGTACTCCAGATGGACCTGTTTGTGGGAATGGCAAAGTAGAAACAGGAGAAGAATGTGAAGGGAGTGGTTCTTGTACATGTGATGGATGTGGAGGAGATTATGAAGATCAACCAGGGACATGTAGCAGTTGTAAATGTTGCGTAAGATGTTCTCCTTCATGTCCTAACCCTTTGGTATCATCAGAACCTGTTAATCCTCCACATAGTGTATCTGAGTATTTCTTTGATAATATTACTTCATGTGAAGATAGAAGTACTTGTGAAAATCCTGAAACAAGATATGCAGATTGTTATGAGATTTTAAGTAATCAGCCAACAGTTAGTTTAAATATACATCCAGAATCAGTTCTTACTACACTCTCCTTTACCTCAGGTACACATACTGGATCAGGAACATACAAAGAGAGAGAAACTGTTTTAGATGATACTGTAAATGATTTTATGCCCTACTCTAATATTAGATACCAAAATGAAAAGGATTTGTTTTACTTTGAAGCGACATTTCAAGATACTGATAATCCTATTGAATCAGCATATATCTGGTTTAGTAAAAGTGCTATTAAACCAGTTACACCTAAGATTATAGATTTGGATAATAGTGTTACTCCTAATAAATATGGAGCAAAAAGTAATTCAGAATTTGGTTTTCTACTATATTACAATCTTAATACAGATAGCTGGATTCCATATGTTCCTGCCATTTCAGGCTCTGGTGATGGAGTAACAGATGTATGGAAAAGTGCACAATCATACAGTAATATTGAAATTGTTGATGGGAAAACGATATTTACTATACCAGCTTCTAATGGTCAAAAAACGGCAAAAGTCCTTCTGTATTCCATCACTTCTACTAATAGCGGGAAAAAGATTGTAGTAAAATTTAGCATTAGTTTTAAGAGTAGTGGAGAAATACTTCTTCCTAAATTACCTGATGAAGGAAAGTATAATATATGGATGATGGGTAATGACACTTTTGGTTTTACTCCATATGATAACTATGAAAATTATTCTGACATTGTAAAAAATGCGATAAAAAATAGATGGATAACTAATGAAAGAATAAGATACTATGATCAATGGGTTGATAGTGGAAAAGATTGGAATCTAAACTTTGATATTCCAGGAGTTAATTTTACAGTTACTCCATCTGAAAGTGTAAGAACAGGATTAGATATCCGCTGGAATTTTGTAGGAGATAGTGATGTGCCTGGTGAGTTTAGTGATTTAGTGATTAATTTGTATAAAACAAAAGGACTAGATATTCCAGAAGATAGGATAACAATGTCAAATGTTAATAGTGGTGGAGGAACGATAGACATGAATGTTCCTTTTCAGCCTAAAACTCTTGATCAAAGTACTGATATTGTTGGATCACTTAATGAAGAAGTTAATCATTATTTATTAAAAATAAAAGGAGGAAGTGGTAATGGGAGTGCAACCTTAGATTTTGGTGATGTTGGACAAGGGAAAATATATTTTTACATTACTGTTTTTGATAGTGGAGGTAATGTTGGAGTAGCAGAAAGTGAATTTAATTTAAGTGATTGGATTATTACTCATGGGGGTCTTCTTTATTCAAAGAATATAAATGTGGATATTAATCAAAATGATAAACCTGATGGGTGGGATAGCAAGCCATTATTGAAAAACATAATATATGATCATGCTGATATATCTACTGAGTTAGTTGGAATTGGAAGCTTAGGGATACCTACTTCACCTGTTAAGAGCATAGATACCCTTTCATATATGTTAAGACCATATAAGGTTGAGGATCCTAAGAATGGTTATTATCAAACATATAAAGGATATTTTGACAGAAAAAAAACATATATTCCTAATCTTAATGATTTAGGAAATTTTGATACACTGCAAGGTTCTTTATCTACTCTTGGTGATGGTATAGCACAGAATGAAATAGCATCTGTAGAGGCTGATGAAGACCTAACTGTTAATAAGAATTTTAAATGTGATAGAGGTGGAGTATTTTTTGTTAAGGAGAATTTAACTATAGAAGGGAACATTACAAATGGTAATTTAAATAAAGGTGCATGTATATTTATTGTAAACGGTGATGTTACTATTAAGAATGGAGATGATGCCTCATATGGGACAATGGGATATGATGAGATTAATGCATATATATTGGCTGATGGGAAGATAGAGATTTTAGAACAAGGATGGGGTAGTATTTATGATGGTATATTTATAGATGGTGGTATGCATTCTTTAAATGAAGAGGGTGTTGTTATTAAAAGGAGTTTAAAGTTAGCTGATAGATTAAGATTCCCTGTATTGGTTGTAAAACAGAATTCTAAGTATGGTGTTCTTTCTAGGTCTTTATTTGGTTCAGAGATTATATTACAATCTATAGAGGTAGGGGTTAAACCATAATAATAAATTAATATTTAGAGTAAGTTGAAGATAACTATTAATAAAAAGAAATTTATTTTGTTACTTTTATTTTCTTTTAGTTTGTTGTTATTTGTTTTTTCTTTAGATTCTAAGGTAAATGCATGTCCTAGTCAATGTTATTCTCACTGGGCTTGTGGATGTGTCGGATCTGGGGGGTGTGTGTGGTATAGATCTGGTGGTTGTTATGCTTCTGAAGCGGCTGTTAATTGTGGAGGAACCACTATGTGTTGTGCTAAGGGAGCTTGCATTGATTGTGAGCCATGTGGAAATGGGTATCAATCAAGTAATAATGGGTGTAGTAGTTCAACACAAACCTGTACAAAATATTATTGTGTTGGAGGATCCTGTGGTACAAGATCAGCAACTTGTTATAGGGTGAAATACACAGTTAGTGCTGACGGGAATGGTGGTACTTGTTCTCCAGCATCGCAAAGTTTATGTGGTGATACAGGTTCTGGTACAGTAACATGTAGTAGAACGGGATATACATTTAATGGTTTTACAATAACTTCGGGATCCTGTGGAGGGACATTTACTTCATCAACAGGAGTATGTTCTAAAGTAACACAGGATATAACAATAACAGCTAATTGGACTGTTGTTAGCTCATATACAGTAACTGTTGATGCTAATGGGGGAACATGTTCTCCTGGAACACATACTGTTAGCTCGGGTTCTTCCTCGTCATCTCAGACATGTAGTAGGACAGGATATACATTTAGTGGATTTACAATAACATCGGGGTCATGCGGTGGGACATTTACTTCATCAACAGGAGTATGTTCTAAAGTAACAGGTAATATGGCAATTAGAGCCAATTGGCAATGTATACCCATTAGTTGTAGCTGTTCTCCTTTGTCTAGTAGCTCAACTTCGTATGGTTCAAAAATAATTACCTGTTCTGATGGTTGTGGTGGTACAGCAAGTAAAGAGTGTTGGTGTACTAGTAATTGTGCTCCTCAAAGTTGTCCATCTGGTACATCAGAAAGTGGTACACATGGCATATATGCCACATATACTTGTATTAATGAGTGTAATAAGAGTAGTAGTAGAACATGTAAATGTATAAATGCCTGTGCACCAACCAATTGTCCAGCTGGAACAACAGAGACAAACACAGGAGATTACTATTCTTCATATAGCTGTACAAATATGTGTAGTGAATCCCGAACTAGAAGTTGTTATTGTACTATTTGTACCCCACCCTCTTGTTTAAGCAGGGGATATAATGATACAAATTTAGGATATGGACAAGTTCCTCTTGAAAAAACACCTTCATGTAGAAATGGTTATAATGCCCCAAACTATATATCAAAGTGTGATATGACATATCGTACATGTTACTGTCCAAGCTGTTTGAAGCAGTGTCCTTCTTCTCTTGCTAATACAGGGGATTCTAATTTAATACTAAGTGACTTTAGAGAATGTACAAACGATTGTGATGTTAAACCCCCAGAGGATCAATATGACTGTTATGAAGTACCATCAGAACAACCAACAGAGAGCTTAGTTATAAATGGGGATGAAGCAGATCTTAATGAGTTTGGATTTTTAAGTCTAACACATACAGGAGATAACAAGAATATACCAAAGCAAGGTGATTTAAATGATCCATTATCTCCAATTAAAATGGTAGCTACATATACCGATACAGATGGAGCAGATGATATAGAGGGGATGTTTGTATGGTTTAGAGGTGAACAATATACAGGAGAGTTGGGAACACCAATATACATTTCAGATACAGCAGAGCCTAAAGC